>Ga0209427_10005564_pt1 | contig 14457 bp, 13 predicted proteins | sample DeeMarSWOR136_30_FD_187465 | JGI IMG/M metagenome (GOLD analysis project Ga0209427, IMG submission 187465) | Marine sediment microbial communities from White Oak River estuary, North Carolina - WOR-1-36_30 (SPAdes) (version 2) | ecosystem: Environmental > Aquatic > Marine > Intertidal zone >... | reverse complement strand
TACGAACAAAGGATAATTAAGAAAGATGGCTCAGAGGCAATATGTCTGCTCGCCACCAGCTTGATTTCCAGTAATGGTGAGCCAAAGGGTTTTCAGAGTATTGCTAGAGACGTCACTGAAGAGAAGCGAATGCAAGAGAATCTACGCTATTATTTGCAGCAGATCACCAAGGCTCAGGAGGAAGAGCGCAGGCGTATAGCCGGGGAGCTTCATGATGATACAGCTCAACAATTGGTGATACTTGGGCGTAAGTTGGACAACCTTCTCTGTAATGCTGAACGTTTATCTGAGCAGGATATTGGGTTCCTGGAGAGGGTCAGAGAACAGACTGATGAGATATTGGATGGACTGCATCGCTTCTGCCAAGACCTGCGGCCCTCGGTACTAGATGACCTAGGTCTCCTGCCAGCACTGCAATCGCTGACCTCTGAGCTAAGCAAACACTTTGGAGTGTCTATTACCATGGCTAGCGCTGGCCCTGTGCGGCGTTTATCTCCCGAGACAGAATTGATACTGTTCCGTATTGCTCAAGAGGGACTAAGGAACGTGTGTAGGCATTCCGAGGCATCAAGAGCCTGGATCATGGTGGAATTCAGCGATGATAAGGTCGTCTTGACTATTGAAGACAATGGTAAGGGCTTTAGGTTGCCCAATAGGGTAGAAGACCTGGCCGCTGTTGGCAAGCTCGGGCTTGCTGGGATGCAAGAGCGAGCCCGACTCGTTGGAGGCAAGCTAACGATAGAGTCAGAGCTAGGCAAGGGGACAACCGTGAGTGCGGAGATCCCAATCTAGGATAGCCTGGGACACTCTGAGGTTGACGTTTGTTAGTTGGAGATATGAGCGCAAATATCAAGAAACAGATTAACCAGGGACACGGGGCGTTGCTCACTTGTGTTTCCCTTGTTGTGACAGGAATCTACCACTGCAATACATGTAGGACAAAGCTGAAATTCTGCTAGTAATTTGGCTGATAGACTGCTCAAACAGCTTGTGATTTGATGGCGCTTCACGAACAGAACAGGGTCTTGACAGCTGACACAGGAGTTCTGTTCCATGGCTAAACCATCCTTTGCGACATCATACACCAACCTTGAGAACCACGGGTGGTGGGCTCAAACCCCTCTAGGCACGCGCTCATAACGCAGGTCTATCCCGTGCTTCCATAGGAAATTCGCTTCGAGCTTCCGTGCCTGACAGAATCTTCGCTTGGTCTGGGTGGAGTTCATTGAAACCTGGAGATGCCAGGGACCACCTAGGGAGTCCCTGAAAAACGGGGAAAGGCGTTGATAACGAGCCAAGGACATTGTAAGATGCGTGCAAAGAAAGAGGAGGGAACAAGAATGTTACAAGACTTCAAGGCATTCATAACAAGAGGCAACGTGATTGATATGGCCGTGGGCATCATCATCGGCATCGCTTTTGGTACAGTCATAAGGTCACTCGTTAACGACATCATTATGCCACCCATAGGTCTTGCTCTGGGTGACGTTGATTTCGCCAACCTTTTTGCTGTCGTTAAGGAAGGCTTGACTCCCGGGCCATACGCTTCTCTGGCTGATGCGCAGGCTGCCGGGGCGGTTACCATTAACTACGGCGTATTTGTAAATACTGTTGTTTACTTGCTGATAATAGCAGCGGTTGTCTTCTTTTTCATCGTGCGTCCAGTTGCCAGGATGCAAGCTCGCAGAAAAAAAGAGGAACCGGCTGCACCGACGACAAAAGAATGCCCTTACTGCTTCACCTCGATTCCCATCAATGCCAGTCGCTGCCCGAACTGCACTTCAGAACTGAAAACGGCCTGAAGCAGTAGTCATTGGTGTGAACAGCTATAGAGGGGACGATGGGTGTGGTCTAAGTCCCCTGAGCTGCGCCTAGAAATCATCAAGTCCGGCTTTTTGCAGCTCTTCCAGATGGCAGGTGTCGTTATGCCTGGTCAGGACGAAACGCCCGTCCGCGTAACTGAAAATGGTGATTCCGCCAACATCCTGCTTGATATTCCAGAAGTGTGAGTTGTCCAGTCCCAGCAAATAACATATCAAGACTTTGATCACAACTCTATGCGATACCAATAACACGCTGCCTTGGTGCCTGGAGAGAACATTATTGACTACCTGAACGGCTCTCCATCTTACATCCTCCAGGCTCTCTCCGCCGGGCATTCTTGCCTTGCGTGGATTATTGTGCCACTCCTTGAGGATGTCCGGATATAGCCTCTTCACTTCTTGCTCTGGCAGAGATTGCCAATCCCCGTAATCAAAATCTATAAGGCCCTGGGCAAGTTTCACGGCAGTTTTGTGGTCACGGGCAACGATATTTGCTGTGTCTAGAGCTCTCCTTAACGGGCTGGAATAAATAGCCTCTAGTCTGCAATTGCTTAGATACTGCCCCAACAGAGCCGCCTGTTCAATGCCCACTTCATCGAGATTTACATCCGCTCTACCACGGAATACCTTTTCCACATTCCACGCGGTTTGTCCGTGTCTGGCCAGGATAAGTTCCGCCATGTCTCCTCGGCACTAATTATCCGATGTCCGAGACTTTATAACAATCTGGAAAGCAACTCAACTTTCTGAACTGGGATGCTTGCCTTGTGCTGATTGATTAGTTGGGGTTGTCGGTGTAAAATAAACACTGGAAAGGAGGCGTAGCATGGTAGAGATGACGATTGACAGCATCAGGGTTAGCTTGATGAATTACCAAAGGGTGGTGATTCTTAAGGAGAAGGGGACTAATCGTTATCTGCCCATTTGGATTGGTCCTGCGGAAGCAGATGCTATTGCCGTAAAGCTGCAAAATGTGGAATTGTCTCGCCCCTTGACGCATGATTTGCTGCAATCTGTGCTTTCTACACTGGGGGCGTCGGTCGAGTATATAGTAGTAAACGGGCTTAAGGAAGATACCTTCTATGCCAGACTTGCTCTGACCGTTGATGGTGTACAACTGGATGTTGATTCTCGGCCTAGCGATGCGTTGGCATTGGCTGTAAGAGTCGGGGCACCAATATATGTTGAGGAGTCCGTGTTGGAAAAAGCGGGCATTATACTTGAAGAGGAAACGACCAAAGCTGTCTCTGAAGGCAAAGTGGACGAACAAGAGATGAAAGGGCTGTCAGCATATAAGGATTTCATAAATACGCTTGATTTGGAAGATTTCAAGAAACGCCAATCCTGAAAATGCCAACAAAAGTGGCCATTTTGCCACTCTCAGATAAAGACTCATTTGTCGCGCCAACGGACTATTGCCCGGCAGTCGATCAGGCAAATAAAGGAAGCTCAAAGTCCTAGCGTGAAGGCTTTGCTTTCACTTCGCTAACCAGGACCTGGAGGGCAGCAGTATATCCCTTCCATCCCAGGCCGCTTATCTGCCCTTTGGCGGTGGGGGCAATTACAGACGTGGCTCGCCATTCCTCGCGCTGGTAGATGTTGGATAAATGGACTTCGATTACCGGCAATTTGCTGTCAACCAGAGCATCGAACAGGGAAAATCCATAGTGGGTAAGGGCAGCAGGGTTAATTACTATGCCCTGGGCAGAACCAGCGTGCTCTTGAATAAAATCTATGAGTGCCCCTTCATGATTAGACTGGAATGTCACTACTTCAGCCTTTAAAGCCTTAGCTTCCTTCTTCAGCAGGGTATTGATTTCGTCCAGGGTCTTTTCTCCGTAAACGGCCTTGTCTCTTTTGCCCAGCATATTCAAATTTGGTCCATGGATGACTAGAATTCTCATAAGGCTACCTCCTCTTTCTGTTTCTCCGGCTCGGATAGTCCTACCTTACGTTGACATGCCACGCACTTAGCCCAATCACCTCTGTATTGTACCAAAAGACCACCGCAGTAAGGGCAATGCTGAGCTACTGGCTTGCGATTTACGGTGAACTGGCATTTCGGAAAGTTGCTACATCCATAGAATACCTTTTTTTTCTTACTGATTCTTTGGACGAGATCGCCGCCACACTTGGGGCAAGGGACCCCGGTTCTAATCACGTAAGGCATGGTGGTTTTACAGGCAGGATAGCCGCTGCAGGCGAGAAATTTGCCGAAACGCCCGACCTTTATGACCATGGGGCGGCCGCATTTGGGGCATATCTCCCCGCTCATCTGAGTCATGCTGACCTTTTCCAGGTTTATCCAGGCTTTGTCCAACGTATCCTGGAAGGGCGGATAGAATTCCTGCAAGGCTGCTATCCATTCATATTTACCCTCGGCTATTTCATCCAGTTGTTCTTCCATCTTAGCCGTGAAACCAGGGTCAACGATTTTGGGGAAATGCGCGGTCAGGATTTTGTTGACAGTCATCCCCAGCTCCGTGGGGTGGAATTTGCCATCGGTCTTGTTAACGTAATCCCTCCCCTGAATTGTGGACAGGATGGGGGCGTAGGTACTGGGGCGCCCGATTCCCTTCTGCTCAAGTGCTTTTATCAATGTGGCCTCAGTGTAGCGGGGTGGTGGCTGGGTAAAGCGTTGCTCGGGAAATGTTCCCAGGTAAATCAGCTTATCTCCCATTCTCAGCTTGGGCAGGAAAACAAAGCTTTCGCTTCGTTCGTCTTCATCCCTACTTTCGCTGTAAACGGTTATGAAACCAGGGAATTTGACCACAGAGCTACTGGCTCTGAGCAGATACCCTTGAGTTTCTTTCTCGGCACTGCTTGCTTCGATTTCTACGTTGGTTATGTTGTACAAAGCTGCTGACATTTGGCTGGCCACCATGCGCTTCCAGATAAGCTCGTAGAGCTTCAACTGAGCCGGATTAAGAAATGGCTTGAGTTGCTCCGGCTGTCGGTGAATTCTGGTCGGTCGGATTGCCTCGTGAGCTTCCTGTGCCCACTTCGCTTTCCTGGCGAAAGCGCGTGGCTTCGGTGGCAGGAATTTCGAACCGTATTTCTCACCGATAAACTCTCTCGCCTCGCTTATCGCGGAGGCAGCCACGTGGGTAGAATCGGTGCGCATATAGGTGATGAGTCCCACCGAGCCTTCTTTGCCCAGCGGCAAGCCTTCGTAGAGTTGCTGGGCAACAGCCATAGTCCGCCCGGCTGTGAAGCGCAGCCTCTGCCAGGCCTCCTGTTGTAGGGTGCTGGTGATGAAAGGTGGGGCCGGCTGACGAGCTACCTGCTTGCTTACCACTGCCCTAACTAAATACTCTGCCTTCTCTAAGTCAGCGGTGACTCTTTTTGCTTCATCTTGATTCCCAATGTCCAGCTTGGTGCCATCGGCTAGTGCAAACAACCTGGCTCTAAAAGCTGCCTTCTCTTCTTCAACCGGAGCAAGCTCAACTTCTATAATCCAGTACTCCTGGGGAACGAAATTTTGAATCTCTTGCTCGCGGTCAACAATCATCCTCACAGCCACCGATTGGACCCTGCCTGCGGAAAGTCCCCTCTGCACCTTCCGCCACAGAAGCGGGCTCAGCTTGTAGCCTACAAGTCTATCCAGGATACGCCGGGCCTGCTGGGCATCTACCAGGTTCATATCAATAGAGCGGGGGCTCTGGAAAGCCTTTTGAACTGCGTCCTTCGTTATTTCATGAAAAGCCACGCGATTAACGGATATCTTGTCCTTGTCCAGATTGGTTGCTTGTGTTAAGTGCCAGGAGATTGCCTCTCCCTCGCGGTCAGGATCGGTGGCCAAATAGACAGAGCTAGCCTTTCTGGCTGCCTCTTTGATTTCGCCGACTATTTTCTTCTTCTCCGGGGGAACAACATACTTGGGAACGAAGTCCTTCTCTATATCTACGCCGAGACTGGCCTTGGGCAAATCACGTACGTGCCCCAGAGACGCTCTGACGCTATAGCTGCGTCCCAGAATCCTATTTAACGTCCTGGCTTTGGCGGGAGATTCGACGATAACCAGTTTACTTGCCATAAATCATCCCCTGCAATTACAGTTGACCATAAAACCGTTGATAATTCACCTTCGCCATTTCGCATTCAGGCGAGGATGAAGCCCGCCACCCTCTTTCCATATCCAAATGCCAATCCCTGGGGGCGGGTCTTGTACCCACCCGCCGAATTTTCGCATTTCTCACGGGGCTTTTCGTGCCAGCACGTAGTTCATGTTTCCTACTTGCCTGGCGATTCCCTTGAGCTCTAGCATCGCCAGAGCGCTGCTCACTTCTGGCATAGTCAGACCGCTGCAGCGACAGACTTCATCTATATGATTGGGCTCAGAGCTCAACTGTTTCAGTATAGCAGACTCAACCTCGTTAGCTGGCGAAAATTCCTTAATTTCTGCTTGCTGCACTACGATGGTCAGGTTTAGTTCCTGAAGAATATCAGTATAGTTGCGAACCAGCTTAGCTCCTTCTTGAATGAGACGGTTAGTTCCCTGACTGGCTGGGGAGAGGATGCTGCCTGGAATAGCGAAGACCTCTCGATTCTGTTCCACCGCCTGATGGGCCGTGATCAAAGCCCCGCTCCTTTCTCCGGCTTCCACCACCAACACCCCCAAGCTCAAACCACTCATAATTCGATTGCGGAGTGGGAAGTTCTCAGCCTTAGGCTTAACGCCCAAAGGATACTCACTGAGCACAGCGCCGTGCTCCACAATAGCTTGAGCCAGTCTGGCATTCTCCCCGGGATAAACGATATCCAAACCGGAGCCAAACACAGCCACGGTTTTGCCTCCCGCCTCTAGAGCAGCCCGGTGAGCTGCAGAATCAATTCCCCGGGCTAATCCGCTGATGATAGTGATTTTGCTTCCGGCCAGGTCAGTCACGATCTCCTCAGTTACCTGCCTCCCGTAGATGGTGGGACGACGGGTGCCGACTATGGCCAGGCAAGGCTCATCCTCGGCTGGCAGGCCACCCCTTACATAGAGCACGGGCGGATAATCATAAATCTCTTTTAATCTCGGTGGATAATCAGAATCCTCACAGGTCACTACATTTACCCTGTAGCGTTCCAGTTTCTCCATCTCAGCGTCCAGGGACATCCTCGGGCGCACGGTCACCAGGCCACTTATGCTTCGTGAATCCAGTCCTGCTTGCTTCAGCTTGCCTTCGGGAGCTTTCCAGGCATCCTGTAGACTGCCAAAGTAATCTTTTAGCTGGGAAATTCGCACCCGACCAATCCCGGGTATGCCGGAAAAAGCTACCCAGTATCTTAGTTCGTCAGCACTTACCATATGAACCCTTGCTGGATTTTAGCATAACTCTCCCCGCGAAAGAGAACTATTGACACCCTGCAGTAGCTATGCTAGGCTAGAATCGATTGAGGCTGGTTTGATAGGGAAGCGTCCAATTGTCAGCCGGGCCTGAGTTAAATTGATGTTCTTCTTCGATAGGTCGGGGCTCGAAATGACAAAAAGGACCATCAGACGGACTTGACGAAAAAAGGAGCTGAAAATGGACACAGCCGGGATACTCGGCCTTGATGTAGGAACATTGGTCCTGATTGTAGGGATTTTTTTCATCATCGTGGGCATAATAATAGCTGGTGTCGTCTATCGCGAGACGCGTGAGTGGAGAAAGATGGTACTGCCCATGTTTGATAGGAACTCTACTGATATGGAGGCGAAATCCCCTGAGGAACCGGGTGGATTAACGCCCCGAATGGCAGCCTTTGGCAAGGAGATATTCGCACGACTCTTCTCTCAGATCGATGTCGCTGGCTTGCTAGGCAGCCTCGCTATCGTCATCCTAGGCATACTTGTAGTCTTGATAGGATTTGCTCTCCGCAGTTAGCCCTTTCTTTAGGGTCTCTCTCACGCCTTTGATAGGCCACCACGACCAAATGCCATAGATTGCGGTGCTGATCAAGCGGGCCATCAACCTGAGGATGAAGACTACTGCCCCTACAACCCAGCGTACGGGCAGGCTGTACAAAACCCAGGCAGCAGCTCGGGCAATCAACCGTGTAACAAAGAGCACAGCAATCGCTATGCCTTTCAAGGGGAGATTGTACAGAAGCCAGGCTGCTGCCGCTGACATGCCCCTGAGGTAAAAAAGGAGAGCTCCTACTAGCCAGCGCACGGGACGGTGGTAGAAAAACCAGACTATACCTAGAGGGATCCCCAGCAGTATTGTCCATAACAAGGCAGCAATACGAAAAAGACTGTCCCAGAAGGTATCTCTGGCGGGAGACCAAGTGCGGCGCCACGCCCTCACCAGCCATACCACCACGCCCAGGAAGAGCAGGAAGAGGGCGAACAGCAAGAAGCCCAAACCGATGACCGTTATTTCCCTTCCTAGTATGGACACGGTGGGAACGGAGACACCTGCTTGATCAAGAACATACTTCAGGATAAGCTCTCCGACCACCACCACAACGAAAAGAAAGATGATGTTTATCAGCCGGGCTGCCCATCTACCCATCCGCACCAGCCAGGGATAGATGTAGCGCCATGCGAAAATAATGCCCGCTATCGCCAGCACCACGGCCATCAGAAAGACGGCCAGAGCTACCGGTATCAGGGCGAGAATTAGTAAGGAACCTACGAGAAGAATAACCGCGGCTACCGCGAGTAGCCCGGCACAGGTCATCATTTGGTCTCGTTCTCCTTAACGAATGAACACAAATTCATTTCGCTGTGTTTCATGGCGCGTCGAATACTCTGCCTGAGGCTTATATTAGAATCATCAGGAAAGCTATGAAACCAACTACAGCTGTAACCATAGCCGTGGCCACACCCATCAACAAACCCGTCAAAACAGTTATCCCCAGACCCACGCCTATCGTAATCGCTGTTAGTATGCCGCCAAGTAGAAGGCCCATATCGTCCTATCCTCCCTGGAGCACCAAGAGGAATCCGCTTTGCTCCTTTTCATTCTGTCGAACATACCTTACTTCGGATTCACCATAGCATCAGTAGACCTATCACACCAGCCAGCGATGTAATCACGGTTGTGAAAGCAGCCAGGATAAAGCCCACAATACTACCGAGCTGCAAAGCCATGGCTGCGATGGCAGCCATCAACGGCACGATCACGAAACAACCCATATCGTCTCACCCCCATGGGGGTACCAGCAAGAATTGATATTGCTCTTTTTCATACCAGCTCATATATTCGTGGCAGGCCGGCTGCCCAACTCCTTACAATTCACCATCGCCCCCATAAACCCTAATTCCCAAACTCTAAACAAATCCGAATATCGGGATTCAGATTACAATTGAAACCTAAATGCCTAGATGCTAAAACTCCTCAGGTGTATCATTTGAGTCTTGGCACCTGTCATTTTCTTGCTGTCGTAGGCAGTCATCTACCCGCTCGTTCCCCTCAGTCTGTTACCCTGAATTTTGTCTCTCGATAGGCCACGACCATCAGCACAATCAGTACCACCAGGCCTATTACCACCCATACCCAGGGCGGAATCGGGGATACTCTGAACTCGACATAATCCGACCAGGCGCCTTCGTTGTCATAATCATCTACTATCTTAACCCGCCAGTAGTAAGTTCCCGGCTCATCCAAAGCCTCTCCTGTGCTGTTCAGTGCGTAGCTGCTTTCCGCAATACCCGGCTTAGACCAGATATTTACATAGCCAGTGGTGGTGTTTGTCCCCCGCATGTAGATGTCCAGCGTGTAAGTATAACCGGTGCCACCTGTTACCCCCTGCCAGCGAAAAGTCACCTCCCCCGACCTCAGTGTGCTGTCCTTGGGCGATATGGGCAGTGGAGTTGTAGATATGGTTTTCTTCGTTACAGTGAAGTAATCATCGTCAGTAGCTCCGCTCCCGTCACTCACCATCAGTAACTGTGTGCCCTCAGAGCTTCCCTTTGGCACGGGGAAGCTGATGACAACATTGCCATTGGATTGGCTAGTCATATTCGCTGACACAGGGATCCCGCCAATACTCACTGTTAACCGCTCACTGCTGCCGAATCCGTCGCCGGTGAGGCTGACAAGGTCGCCGGGAGACCTACTCTTGGGGTTGATTTCCAGTATTCGGGCTTGAATGCTCAGGGTGGCCGTCACAGCGGACCTGGTTATGTCACCGGAGGCGGAGACAGTATGGCTGCCATAGAAGCTGGCCGGCAGGTCAAAAGTATATTCCCAGGTACCATCTCTATAAGCGGTGATACCCGAAGCAACAGAGGTTCCCTCAAAGCTAACCCTGATGCCTGTTTCGAGGGTTGCGAAACCACCTCCTTTAACGGTAATCGTATCACCCACATAATGAGAACCCGGCGGGTCAACAAATATGCCGGCGCCCACGACGATGGTAGCATCATCTACATCACGGGCTATGGTCTGCCTTCCTGAGGCATCAACGGTATAGCTGCCGCCCTCGAGAGCAGGAATATTGACCAGGGCGGTCCAGGAGCCATTAACGTCGGCAGGGATGTTTTCCTTGACCACCACCTCACCGTCAGGGTTGCTGAAGGTAACCTCAATGTCCCTTTCGTTACTTCGAAAGCCCGTACCTTTTATCTCAATCGTGCGCCCCACCGCTCCCGAACTTGGCGCAGTGATCCTGGGGGTCACCTCAAAACCCCTGCTCACCCAGGCGGCTCCACCAACCTCAATGCGGAAGTCGTAGTCACCGCCGGGCGTGTCCGGGATGGTATAAGATATCGTGGTCGGCCAGGTGCCGTTGCCAGTAGTCTGAGTCGTCTGTATCACTGCATCTTTGAACTTAACCTGGATTTGCTGTGCGGCGGCAAAACCACAGCCGCTGAGAGTCACTACCGTGCCCACCGGCCCCTTAACGGGGTCAATCTCTGCGGAAGGGAAGACTTCAAAATTAGCCTCCGCTTTCTTGGCATCAGTGCTGTCGACCAAATAGACCTTATGACTGCCCTTCGTCGCCTGGCCCAGATAGAACGCGACTTCGTAGACTCCAGCCGTACTTGCCGGGAAAGTCTGTTTATGATTTGTGAGAGTATCCCAGCTGATATGATAGGTGCCAGGCGCCGCAACAGTCGCCGTTACTGCTATTTCCTCGCCGCAGGACCCGGAAATGGGACTCAGGCTAATGGAATACCAGGCCAGTGTTTTGAAGGAGTAATACTCGTCGCCGTTGTTATCAGTCGCAGTTCCGGAGGCATCTTTCGATACAACTTCGAAGTAGTAGGTTTCGCCCGGGTTTAAGCCTTCCAGGTGAATCGAATGGTGGGTGACCTGAGCGGGATCGTGCACATATTCCCAGGTCGTCACATTTTTTGGTCTGTCGGTGCCGTAGTTCACCCGACTATCGCTATAGTTATTCGTAGTCCAGGTGATGGTGGCGCTAGCGAAGCTGACATCCGGCACCTGAACATTTGATATCTCTGGTCCGGCGGCCAGAGCCATCTCAGGAAGTACCAGTATCAATAACAGAAGCCCGGCTACAACGATCAACCCTATTCGCTTTATACGCACTCTCAACTCTCGTGACAGGTGAGTCTTTCTGAAAAGTGTGCCTGTCCTAATCTATAGAATATGGCGCACTATACGCACGCTTTAGGAAAACTAGACTGTTACCACCTTTCTTTCGCTAAATAAAAGAGGCTCTTCAATTTAAGGCATTTCCGTAATTGCCTGCTTTGTCAGACTCGATTGTCCAATAAACTCTTCCCCCCATGGGTAAAATAGATTAGGCAACCACATTTCAACTATTACCTTGGTCACATACATAGTCGTTAAGAATAAGGAAAATCCCTCGCTTCTCTAGTACTTTAGTACTTCGTCTCAAGCTTATCACAGCAACATGAACCCAGCATTAACGCAGTATTAGCATAATATCTTCACTCTGCTAAGTTTGTCAAGATTCGGGGGCTTGTCCCCCCCGCCCACAGGGTGAGTATGGACCCCGCCACTACACCAATATGTATGGCGGGTCCTCACGATAATTCAATACAGTGGGCGGGTCTCGTACCCGCCCGATTCGCTAAACCCGGTCCTGAACCACAAAAGGAGACTGGGCTGATAAGGACCTGCTGCTCCGTCATTGCGAGTGCTTCGAGAGAAGGACGAAGCAATCTCGGGAATGGGCAAGAGATTGCCACGCTTCGCTCGCAATGACACTAGAGGAAAGGGGGCGGGTCTTGTGTGAAGGCTGGGACTTTGGTATTATAGGCGGCAGGTTGCCGGACGCCATAAGCAGCACCCAGTTTCTAGTAGAAAGGTTATCCAGCGCAATCCAGAACGGAGGTTGATGCACCATGCGCAGAACTATTTTCGCGGCTATTAGCTGTCTTTTGCTCGTAGGGCTGGCTCTCCCTGGCTGTACCGCCGAGGTTGACGATGAATTCACCCTCACCGTATCCAGCGCAACTGGCGGATCAGCAACCGCGCCCGGTGAGGGCACTTTTTCTTACGACGCTGGCACAGTGGTTGACCTGATGGCGGAAGCCGACGCAGGTTACGACTTTGTCAGGTGGACCGGCGACGTGAGCACCGTCGCCGATGTCAACGCTGCTTCCACTACCATGACCGTAGACGACGATTGCTCCATCGAGGCTGATTTTGCCGCGATTCCGCCTGTTCAGTACAGCCTGGCCGTATCGAGCACCACTGGCGGTTCGATAGCCAGCCCTGGTGAAGGGACCTACACCTATGACGAGGGAATCGTCGTTGACCTGCTAGCGGAACCCGAAGAGGACTACAAGTTCGTCGCCTGGACTGGCGATGTGGGTGCCATCGAGGATGTCGATGCCGCCCACACCACTATCACCATGCAGGACAGCTATTCAATCCGTGCCGGCTTCGAGAGAAAATACATCCCCATGCTTGCCGGAGGCGCCTGGCATACATTAGGGCTTAAGTCCGACGGCGCTGTCCTTGCCATGGGAGCCGACTCCTACGAGCAGTGCGACGTGGGCAACTGGACGGATATCATCCAGGTGGATGGAGGTGGTGAGCACACGGTGGGGCTTAAGTGCGACGGCACTGTCCTTGCGGTAGGATACGACTCCTACGGGCAGTGTGACGTGGGCAACTGGACGGACATCATCCAGGTGGTCGCCGGTAGACAGCATACGGCGGGGCTGAAGTCAGACGGCACTGTCGTGGCCGTGGGTTTGAACGCGTACGAGCAGTGTAACGTGGGCGACTGGACGGATATCGTCCAGATCGCCGCGGGCGCCAACTCCTGGCACACGGTGGGACTTAAGTCTGACGGCACCGTTGTCGCGACGGGAGGAAACTGGGACAAGGAATGCGATCTGGCAGACTGGACGGGCATCATCCAGGTCGCTGCCGGCGGTCATCACACGGTGGGGCTCAGGTCAGATGGCACTGTGGTCGCCCGGGGACGGAACAACTTCGGAGAGTGTGATGTCAGCGGCTGGACCGACATCGTGCAAATCGCCGCAGGCTGCCAGCTCACGATAGGGCTAAAGTCCGATGACACAGTGGTCACCGCGGGGTGGAACGACTATGGTCAGCGTAATGTCGGCGGCTGGACAAACATCACCCAGGTTGCTGCCGGGATGGTACACACGGTAGGGCTTGGGTCCGACGGCGGCGTGATTGCCACGGGAGCCAACTTCAATCACCAGTGCAACGTCGGCGATTGGATGCTTACCTGAGCTTGCCCCTCTGGCCTGGCCCTTATGGGCCAAGGGACGGGTCTCGTACCCGCCCTCAAGGCGGGGATGAACCCCGCCACTACACAGCCCCTTCAAACACTAAATCCGAAGCACGAAATCCTAAACAAGTGCGAATATCGAAATCCAAATCTCAAAACCCAAATGACAATTGAAATCCAAATGCTTAAATGCCAAAGCTGCCTTTTTTTGGATTTTGGGCTTGATTTGACATTTGGGCTTTGTCATTTGATATTGCTGGAGACGTGCTGCTTAGGATTCACGTCCCGTAAGGGCGGGTCTTGAACCCGCCCACATCGTCCCCGCCCTCTGTTTTTCCCGCTGAAGGATTCCTGCCACCGCGAAGTCTTTTGAACAAAGTTCCCTACAGACAGATTCGACCAATACTTGACAAGCTCTGCCAGGGATGGTATTCTGTTAAGTGAGGTTTAGGTTAACGCTTGTGATAGGGGGATTTGTGGCAAGCCAAAGTAAGGAGGTGACGGTGGAGCGGGTGCTTAGCCATGATCTGAGGGGAATGTGACCGGTAGCCCGCCACCGGGAAAGGGCAACAGGCGTGTTTTTCAAAGGATCTCGGAAAGAAGTCTTGACAGTGCGGGAGCAACAATATAATATTGAGTGCTGTTCCGGGAAACCGAACCCTTATGCCAGCGGGAGTCAGGCGGGGCCGGGATGAGTGACTGCGAAAGAGCGGCTGATAAGGAAGGAAAGGAGTTTCTGGTCAAGGGGTAGAATTCGAAGATTTTACAGGATTTTGACATCACCTTAAATTCACCTTAATCTCTACAAACTACGCTAAGAAAAGAAAAGTGAAAGGATGCGGCTGAAGGCATTGACGAGATCGGGTACAGGGATGACCGATCAGCAATGCGAGGTAGATAAGATGTGCGGACTGAGGGGAAGAAGGGAACTGACGATAACGCAGGTGGCAAAGCTGGTTAGGACAGGCTGGAGCTGGCTGGGGCGCTGGACGGAAGAGCCTCCGGCGAGGCT
>Ga0209427_10005561_pt1 | contig 14462 bp, 14 predicted proteins | sample DeeMarSWOR136_30_FD_187465 | JGI IMG/M metagenome (GOLD analysis project Ga0209427, IMG submission 187465) | Marine sediment microbial communities from White Oak River estuary, North Carolina - WOR-1-36_30 (SPAdes) (version 2) | ecosystem: Environmental > Aquatic > Marine > Intertidal zone >... | reverse complement strand
GGCCAGAAAGGAAGCACTGGAGCGTATGCTGGCCCAGGCGCAGCAAGTAGGAGCCAATGCCGTGATTAATGTAAGATTTGCCACTGCAGCCATTACCCAAGGGGCAGCAGAGTTGATGGCCTATGGAACAGCAGTGCGAGTGGAATAAGTATCGGGGGCAGAAATGGACATAATCATCAATCTGTTAATTATTTTATTATTGCTCGTTGCGGCTTATTTCCTGGGGACAGCGATAGAGAAGTCGAATTACGAAAAAATTCAGAAGAGGGAGAAAGAATTCCTGAATTTGCCGGCTGTAACTTCTAAGAACATTGAAGCAATGCAGGATATTTTAAGCGCAGAAATTGTGATGGGGAGCATCGTGGTATCTATTGATTATTTTAAGCGCTTCCTTGCTGGTTTACGCAATATCGTGGGTGGACGGATAAAGTCATACGAAACCCTTCTTGATAGAGGTAGGCGTGAGGCCATCTTACGTATGAAAGAAAGCGCCAAGGCAAAGGGCGCGGATATCATTCTTAACATGCGCTTTGAAACTTCTGCTATAGGTGTGGTAACGCAGAAGAAGGGCAGTATCGGTTGTTTTGAAGTTCTTGCTTATGGAACAGCCGTGCAGTATAAAAAATAAATGAAATTTACTCCCCGGGAAATAAAAGAAAACGTCAATATTTCCCAGACTTCTGCCATAAGAGAATTCTTTGTACTCACCAGTTCCATTTTGGGTATTTTGATTGCTATTTATCTCGCCCTTGGATTTTCTCTGGATATCTTAGTGGATAAGATTCCCCTTAAGACAGAGAAAAAGCTGGCTGATTTTTTCAGTAGACAATTTTATTTCGATAAAAATCGTTCTTCAGAGGAAGAATACATACAGAAGCTTCTCGATGATTTAGTGGCGAATATGCCGGAAGCCAGTTATAAATTTAACGTGCATATAGTTCCAGCCAAAGAGACAAATGCCTTTGCTTTTCCGGGAGGCCATATTTTAGTTAATACGGCTCTGATTGAAGAAATCGGCTCTGAAAACGAGTTATCCATGGTGCTCGCTCATGAGCTGGGGCATTATGTGCACCGTGATCACCTGCGCGGTTTAGGCAGGGGGCTGGTGCTGACGGTATTTTCTATTTTTCTTTTCGGAAATGATAGCGAGGTGACACAGTTTCTTATGAGGGTGCTTTTAACCACGGACTTGAGGTTTTCCCGCCGACAAGAGGCATTTGCGGATGCTTTTGCTTTGGAGCTTCTAAATAAAAAATATGGTCATGTCGCAGGCGCCGCTGATTTTTTTAAGCATAGAATGGATAAAGAGAAATGTCCCAGAATAATGAAATATTTCTCAACGCATCCTCTTTACGCCGATAGAATATCTATGATTAATGGGGAGATATTGAAAAAAGGATATAAAGTCGGCGAAAAAGTCCCTCTGGCTCCCGAGATAAAAAAGTCAGAATCACCTTCCGGGTAAAGCAAGCACATCAAATCTATGCCCTGGTTTTTCTTACCAGGGGTCCCTATGTGTATTTTAGCTTGTCATTAAGGCTAAATCCTGATAAAATTCACTGGGGAGTTCAAATAAACCGGTTCTAAACTCGCCAAATAAGCCACCCCATTGTTTTAACCTTGCCCCTAGATATATATCAGGCGCCGCTAGTTAGGTAAAGGGTCTTAGGCATATACAGGCATTACAGCATAAGCATGGCTGGGAACCGGATGAGTAAGGGTTATGGATAAAAGAGAGTGGCAGGAATTTTCCTTGATTTTAAAAGGTCTTTTAGATTTAGAATATAGCCCTATAGCGCTCAGTTGCCTGAAAGAGCCGCTTCTGAAAACATCCGATAAAAAGGTACGTATTTGCAGAACAATATTAGAGGCAGGAAAGGGAAAATCCTTTCAGATATCCAGGCAAACTAATGCCTGTTTTGGCGCAGCCTGGCACTTGGGTCTTTACAAGCTTAAAGACCCAAAAGCAATAAAGATAATAAAAAAATTTGTAGTAGAGGGAGAGAAGCTCTTTTGTTCCTACCAGACCCTGGATAACCTTATCCATCAGATGGGAGATGTGCCTGATAATACCAATTCCTATTTTGTATTGTTTCCTTTAGAGAAATGCGAGATTCAACCTGAATTAGTAGTCTTTGTCTGCGATGCGCAGGCAGCCTGTCGCCTCCTTACCCTGGCAATCTTTATCGATGGGGTTATGCCCAGGATTAAGATCGGAGGCCCTACCTGCAGAATGGCGGTGATGTATCCCCTGCTGGAAAATGAGATAAATATATCATTCTATGATTATACTGCAAGAAAGATATGCAATGTCCCGAAGGATAAGCTGCTGGTCAGTATCCCCTACAGAAAGATACCCCAGATTATTAAGAGCATTGACAGGTGTTGCGCAGGAAGCGCGAAGATAGAATACCCTAAGGAGTTTAGAGAGTTTTTGCAGCACTTGAATTAACAGATAAAGATTGGTCGGTTAAGTCAATAGATTTAGCAGTGGAGAATAATATATTAGAAGACATTAAAGAGTGTTTAAAAACCAGGACCGCGATTGTCGGAATAGGCAATATGCTAAAGGGGGATGATCAGCTCGGCCCTCTTCTGATTAAGAAACTACAGGGGAAGACTCGAGCCTATCTGTTTGATTGCGGCGAGGTGCCAGAAAATTATATCCAGCCGATAATTAATGCTAATCCGGAAACAATCATTATTGTCGATGCCTCTGACTGGGGAGGGGAAATCGGTGAAATAAGATTAATAAAAAAAGAGGAGATTAAAAATTTCAGTTTTTCTACCCACAATGCCTCATTAGGGCTTTTCCTGGATTATTTACAAAGCGAGCTTCCTCTGGCAAATTTTATCATTATCGGAGTGCAGGCAGGCAAAAGGGGATTGATGAAGGCGCTTAGCCCAGGCGTGGAGGCCAAGCTTAACGAATTGGTGGATTTTTTTGCTGCTTACGGAGAAGATTTTAGTTTAAAATAATTATTTTATGTGATAGAATACGCTTAAAATTGTTATCCCTGCGCCCAGTTGCTATAATAGAGCGCCACGGAGTAGCTGGGCAGGGAATTGTCGCTTAGCTGTAATTTTGGACCGTTAAAGAAAGGGGGTAGTCGGTATGGATTGGGATAAGATTCGTAAGCCAGAGGATATTATTGATGTAGGAAAGGCCAAATTTGGCGATACCAGTAAATTCCTTCCCTGGATAATCGCTGGTTTTATAGTTTTGGTTAGCCTGAAGGGGTTGCTTTATTCCATTGGACCAGAAGAGGTGGGTGTGATTCAGCGCTTTGGTAAATATATGCGCTTAAGCCCGCCCGGCCTGCATGTGAAACTCCCCTTTGGTATAGAAAGGGTAACGCCGGTCCCGGTAAAAAGGGTATTAAAGGAGGAATTCGGAATAAGGACTTTGCGTCCGGGCGTGCGGACACAATATTCTGCCCGCGAATACCTTGAGGAATCATTGATGCTTACCGGAGACCTTAATATCCTGGATGTGCGCTGGATTGTGCAGTTTAAGGTAAAGGATCCTGTGGCGCTTCTGTTTAATGTCCGAGACCCGGTGGAAAATATAAGGGATATCTCAGAAGTAGTAATGCGCCGCTTTGTGGGAGACTATCGGGTGGATGAAGTGCTTACCACCAAGAGAGAAGAGGTAGATGATTTAGTTCAGCAGGAGATGCAAAGCATACTGGATAGGTATCAGACCGGCATCCAGGTGGTTACGGTTAAGTTGTTGGATGTGAACCCCCCTGAGAAGGTAAGGCCAGCATTCAATGAGGTAAATGAGGCAAAACAGGAAAGAGAGAAGATGATTAATCAGGCCTGGGAGGCTTACAATAAGGCTATCCCCAGGGCTAGGGGTGAAGCAGAGAAGACAATCAGAGAAGCAGAAGGTTACAGCTTAGATAAGATAAACCGGGCAAAGGGTGAGTCAGAGAGATTCTTAGCTGTCCTAGCTGAATATGAAAAAGCACCCCAAATAACCCAAAAAAGACTATATTTAGAGACATTGTTAGATGTTCTGCCTAAAGCAAAAGAAAAGTACGTTATTGACCCAGAGCAGTCTTCGATCCTGCCATTGCTTCAGATTGGCCAGAAGGGAGGTGTAGAATAATGAAAGGGACACTAAAGAGTATCTTTAGAGTTTTTATGGTATTGGCCATCTTGGTGATTCTTGCCTTTATGAGCGGGATTGTATTTATTATTGATGAGACAAAGCAGGTGGTGATTACCCAGTTTGGCAAGCCCGTAGGCAAACCGATCACTGATGCGGGATTACATTTTAAGAAACCCTTAATCCAGCAGGCAAATTATTTCGAGAAGAGGGTTCTTCAGTGGGATGGAGACCCCAACCAGATTCCCACCAAAGATAAGAAGTATATCTGGGTGGATACCTATGCCAGATGGAGAATCACTAAGGCATTGGAATTCTTGCAATCAGTAGGCAATGAGATAAATGCCCATGCCAGGCTCGATGATATAGTCAATTCAGCTACCCGCGATGTAATTACCGGCCATCTATTAGTTGAGGCAATCAGGGATACCAATCGCATATTAGAGACAGAGGTGGAAGAAGCCGATGTTTCGCTTGCCGAAGAGGCATTGGAGCGCATTGAGGTAGGCCGTAATACGCTGGAAGGATTGATCTTGGAGAGGGCAAGCAGGCTTGCCCCGCAATATGTAATCGAACTGGTTGATGTACGTATCAAGCGTATCAATTATGTTAAGGAGGTTAGAGACAAGGTTTATGACCGGATGATTGCCGAGAGAAAACGGGCAGCAGAGAGGTATCGTTCAGAAGGATTAGGTAAGTCAGCGGAGATTTCCGGACAGTTAGCCAAGGAGTTAAAGTTGATTACCTCGGAGGCTTATCGCAAGGCACAAGTTCTTAAGGGCAAGGCAGATGCCGAGGCAGTTACTATCTACGGTCAGGCCTACAATCAGGACCCTGACTTTTACTCGTTTGTAAAAACGCTGGAGACATATCGAAATACGATTGATGAGAATTCTACGATAATTCTGACCACCGACGCAGACTACTATAAGTATCTTAAAGGCCTAAAATAGGGCAGCTTCTTTAAAAGAGGAGAAGGCAATAATGGCAAAGGGTTACCGATATCTAATTGCCTTTCTGGCAACTGTGGCTTTATTCAGCACTGCAAAGTATATTCAGCTGGCAGAAGAAAAGCGACAATTGTTAAAGGATGTGGAGCAGATATGGAACCGGATATCCGTTCTAGAAGAAGAGAGAGACGAATTAACACAGGAATTAGAGGAAAAGGGCGTGGTTGAGTCTTATCTAGGGCTGGCAGAGAATAAGGTATTCCAGATTAATTCCAAACTTATCGAGGCAAAGAACACAATTGTCGAGCTCCAGTTAAATATGGCAGAGTTACGGGAAGAAAAGGAAAGGCTGAGTATAGAAGCAGAAAAAATCAGCGAGGAGGCGAAGAGGCTGCGCAACGAAAAGGTGTGGTTAGAGAGCAGGTTTAATTCGGTTGGAGAATTGAAGAAGGCAATCAGAGAAATAAAGAGAGAGATACATTCTGTAAAAAGAGATATTAACAGGAGAATAGATGCAATCGCTACAGCAGGGGGCAACCAGGGATATCTGGTAAAAGACGGAAAATCTACTTACGGAAGGAAGGTCACGATCAGGGTAATGCCGGCTACTGAGGAGTAGTTACCAATCCAGGATTTACTCTCCGTAATAACTTTAAATCTTTTACATAAAGGGATGGAGGATTAATGTCGGGTTTCGATTTTTTATTGCTTGTTCCGGTCGGGGCAATTTTGTCATTGGGGTTTGCCGGTATCCTGATCGGCAGCATATTAAGGTCTAGCCAGGGCACAGACAGGATGAAGGAGATTGCCTCGGCAGTAAGAATAGGCGCAAAGGCATATCTTAAGAGACAGAATAGAATAGTGGCGATATTCTTCATCATTATATTCTTCATCCTGGCGGTTTTGGCTTATCGCGGATACCTGGTTATACTTGTTCCCCTTGCTTTTCTGTCGGGCGGCTTCTTCTCGGGTCTGGCTGGTTTTATCGGGATGACTGTGGCTACTAACTCTTCCCATCGTACAGCCAGTGCAGCAAGAAATAGTTTGAACTCTGGTTTGCGCGTGGCTTTTTCCAGCGGAGCGGTTATGGGTTTAGTAGTGGTTGGTTTTGGCTTGCTGCATTTATCTCTCTGGTATTACCTTTCGCGCTGGTATTATTCTATTCATACCTTGCCAGCGGGGATGGATATCATTTCCGCAATTACCTCAACCCTGCTCTGTTCAGGAATGGGGGCGAGTTTTGTTGCTTTATTTGCCCGAGTCGGTGGGGGGATTTTTACCAAGGCTGCTGATGTTGGCGCTGATCTGGTGGGAAAGGTCGAGGCAGGGATACCCGAGGATGACCCGCGCAACCCCGCGGTGATTGCTGATAATGTGGGAGATAATGTTGGTGATGTTGCAGGGATGGGGGCTGACCTGTACGAATCTTATATCGGTTCAATCGTGGCTACAGCTGCTTTGGGCCTGGCAGCGGGTTTGGGAATAAGAGGGGTTGGCTTACCATTGGTAATTGCGGCTTTCGGAGCGCTGGCTTCAATTATTGGCACCTTTTTTGTACGCTGCGGCGAGAATGCCCAGCAGGGTGTTCTATTGGCTGCCTTGCGCAGGGGCGTGTTTATAAGCTCAGGCCTGGTGGCATTATTCTCATATTTTGTTATCCGTTTAGTTCTCGGGGATGGGCACCTGGGGATTTATTTTTCTGTTCTACTGGGTTTAGGCGCAGGTTTACTCATTGGTTTATCTACTGAGTTTTTTACCTCGAGTGATTTTTGTCCCACTCGCTCAATTGCCGATGCCTCTTTAACCGGCCCGGCAACAGTAATTATTGGCGGGATAGCTGTGGGTATGCTTTCTACTGCTATACCGGTATTACTGGTAGGCGCGGTTGTTCTGGGCAGTTTCTTTTTGTCAGGAGGAACCGTCAATTTTAATTCCGGGCTCTATGGCGTGGGGATATCCGCAGTAGGCATACTTTCTACCTTAGGTATTACCCTGGCTACTGATGCGTATGGACCGGTGGCTGATAATGCCGGCGGCAATGCACAGATGGCAGGGCTTCCACCAGAGGTACGCAGGAGAACCGATGCCCTTGATGCCCTTGGTAATACCACTGCCGCAACCGGTAAGGGTTTTGCTATCGGCTCAGCTGCCTTGACCTCTTTGGCTTTGATTGCTGCTTATCGGCAACAAATTTCGTTATTGGGGGTCGAGCTAAATCTTAGTTTACTTAATCCCAGCGTGCTGGTGGGTTTATTCGTTGGTGCAATGCTGCCGTTTCTGTTTAGTTCCCTGACTATAAAGGCAGTGGGCAGAGCTGCAGGTTCAATTATTTCCGAGGTCAGAAGGCAGTTTAAAGATATCCCCGGGCTTATGGAGGGTAAAGCCTGGCCTGATTATGCTCGTTGCGTGGATATTGTCACCCGCGCTGCACAAAAAGAGATGATTTTCCCTTCTTTAACTGCAATTATTGCCCCAATTTTGGTTGGTTTGCTGGTTGGGGTTGAGGCTGTGGTCGGTCTGCTGGCTGGTGCAACTGTTTCAGGGTTTGTCCTAGCTGTAATGATGGCTAATTCTGGTGGCGCTTGGGATAATGCCAAGAAATTCATTGAGGAGGGGAATCTCGGAGGTAAGGGTTCCTTTGCTCATAAGTCAGCAGTAGTGGGAGATACTGTAGGCGACCCCTTCAAAGATACCTCCGGTCCAAGCCTGAATATCCTTATCAAGCTAATGTCTATGGTCTCCATCGTCTTTGCCACGTTTATCCTTACTTACACCCTGTTTAAATAACCCCGCCTTAAATAAAAAATTCACTTCATCAGGGACAGTTCTTAACCCAATCGGGGAACGTTTCTGGCGTCGTTCGGAGAAGTGTCCCCAAGTAATAAAAACCATAAACCTGAAAAAAGGTAATACTAATTAAATATTTGAAAGAGGATCTAAGAGATCAGATTCTATATTTAATGTTCTATATTTCCAGCTAGTCCACATATAATCAATGGGCGAAGAAACTAAATTTGCTCTAATTGGATTATACTCAATATAAGATAAGCAATCAATGAGATATTGGTCTTTTTGAATGACCATACTTTTGAATCTGCCCTGCCAGAGATGGCCAACCTGTTTATATTTCTTATTAAACCAAAGTGTATATGTTAGGGTTATGCCATGTATAATTTTGGATAACTGGTTATGTTTTTTAACTTCAATAATTAAATGGATATGATTAGGCATAAGGCAATATGCATATAATTTGAAATTATACTTTCTTTTATAATGGAGTAGAATTTGTAGATACTTTTCGAAATCCCTGTCTTCTAAGAAAAGAGTTTGTTTTTGATTGCCACGATGAATTATGTGATAAAAGGCATTTGGTATAACCAATCTTGCACCTCTTGACATATTAATCACCTCCTTAGATATAATAGACGAAATTAAGGCTGTTTCCTCACATAGAAATTTTAAAATGGGGACACTTTTCCGATTGGGTTTAGAGACATTCTCCGTTCAGCGCAAGAACTGTCCCTAACTAAAAATGCTTTGGATGAAAGAGCGGCCCTAATAAATGTTGGATTTTTGATATCGCATGCTATAATTTCTTATATGGAGGAAAAGGAATTTATCCAGAGGTGCCTTAAGCAAGAAAGGGGAGCCTGGGATGAATTCGTCGATAAGTATTCCCGCCTTATTTATAACTATATCTATAGTGTGTTCAAGATTAAGGGTTATAGATTCTCTTCAGATACAATAAATGACCTTTTTCAAGAAATCTTCCTTAGCTTAATCAAGGATAATTTTCATAAGCTGCGCCAGTTTAAAGGCAGAAATAATGCCAGTTTAGCCAGTTGGCTAAGGATAATCACCATAAATTTCTGTCTTGATTATCTTAGGAAAGAAAACAAACCCAAGTTATCCCTGGAAGAGGAGTTTAAAGATGAGGGTGTATACTTAAAAGACATCCTCACTGACCAACGAATTTCCGTTAAGCAACTCCTGAGTGATCAAGAAAGACTGCAGCTCCTTTATGAGTGTATTGATAGCCTAAGTAGCCAGGATAAATATTTTTTAGAGATGCATATTTATCAGGGTGTCAATTTAAGGGATTTGCAGGCTAACCTGAGGATTTCCCGCAGCGCTGTTGATATGCGCAAGTCTCGACTGATCCAGAGGCTAAAAGACTGTTTCAAAGACAAGGGATTTCAGTTAGAATCAGAGGGTTGATTCGTCTATTGTTATTGGGAAGATATGGTCAAAATTGAAGAGGTAATTAAGATGATTTACAGATTTTATCGCAAAAGGCGCATTAAGGGGAATTTACCCTGTCCGGACGAAGAAACGTTAGTTTGTTTTTCTGAAGGCAAGTTATCGAATAGCGAGTCAAAAAAGATACAGGAGCATATTATCTCCTGCAGTCGTTGCTCGGAGGTTATCTTTTTATATCGTCAACAACCCAGACAGGAAAGAGAGGTTCCCGAATTTCTAATTGAGAACGTAAAGAATCTGATAGAACAAAAGACCCCTCCTAATATCCTTGAGGTTGTTTTGGCCTTGAAAGAAAAGGCATTACAGATTTTAAGGTCTACCGGTGATGTTATTATGGATAACGAAATTATTCCCTTACCCGTACTGCGCAGTCGCAGGATTACCGATTTCCCCGAAGAGATAAGATTAATTAAAGAATTCCAGGGCATAAAAATCACAATCCATATCCAGAAAAAAGACAGGGATAAGATTCGGGTTAACTTAAACCTTACGAAAAAGATTGACCTTCTGCCTTTAGAGGGTTTACGCCTGACGCTTCTAAAAGGTACTGAAGAGATTGAATCATACGATGTCATAGCCGGCAATGTAGCATTTGATAATCTCGGGCTTGGTCGATATGCCATTGAAATATTGCGCGAGGGGAATAAATTAGGCGCTATTTATGTAGAGATTAAATAAGCATGCCAGAGCAAAATACCTGGATCCTGGAGATTACATGTCAAGACAGGCACCTAAGCATGAGTTTATATGAAAAGGAGCAGGTTTCTACGCTTAAGGTAATAAGCACTGTTATTGCGGATTTCTCAAGAATTGAACATATAAACCAAGAGATAATTACAATTATAAATAAAGCCAGCCAAGAAAGGCTGCTCAATAATGATTCAATAGATGAGCTTAGAAAGAACGCAAGGCTTCTTTACGATCTCTTACTCAGCCGCCAGGTTAAAACCCGCTTATCCTCCCTGGGATCTGTAAATTTGCTTCTTTCCTTGGATGAAAGGTTGATTAGCATTCCTTGGGAATTGCTTTCTGATGGAAGGGATTTCCTATGCCTTAAGTTTAATCTAGGGCGCAGTATTCGCACACAAGTTTTCCCTATTCAATCCCAGTATCGAAATATCCCAATTAGACCAAGGATGCTGATTCTTGCTAATCCTACCGGAGACCTCAAATCGGCCTATCAAGAGGGCTTATATATTAAGAATCGTTTAATCAAGAGAGGTAAGATTAGTGTGGATTTTAAGGCACAAGATGTAGATAGTAATTATATGTGTAAGAATTTGCGCGATTATGATATTATCCATTTTGCTGGTCACTGTGAATATAATACCCAGAATCCTGAACAGTCCAGCTGGTTGTTGAGTGACGGTAGGGTTAGCGCTAGGGATTTCCTCGCCTTGGGTGAGAGTGCAAGTCTTCCCAGCATTGTTTTTGTTAATGCTTGTCAATCAGCGTGTGCAACCAATAAGCTTCTGGATTCGCATATACAGAGCGATGTCTATGGCCTTGCCCAGGCATTCCTATTTGCCGGCGTCCGGCATTATATAGGTAGTTTCTGGAGGATTGAAGATAGTTTTAGCGGGGAGTTTGCTGAAGAGTTCTATAATCAAATTACAGTCGGTCATTCAGTTGGCCAGGCAGTAAGGTCAGCGCGATTGCGACTCATTCGTCAGTATGAGACTTCAGCAATTGCCTGGGCTGGTTATGTGCTTTACGGAGACCCTAGCTTTGTTTTGTTCCCTGCTGTTTCTAAACCGGCAGCCGTAAGCCATAAGGCAAAGGTTCGCCTGCCAGTTCTTACGAAAAGAAAGGCGATTTTACTTAGTTTGGCTCTGGCGATTATTACCTTTAGTTTCGTTCTTATCAGGACTTTACCAACACTTAATCCGAAAACCTACATTTTATTCTATCAAGCAAAGCAATTCTACACACAAGGAAACAATGCCAAGGTAATTATCCTGCTTGATAAGATCATCAGTAAAGAACCCCTTTACCTGTCTGCCTGGAGATTACGGGGAGATGTATATTTCCGCTTAGGTAAATTCTCCGATGCCTTGGGTGATTATTTCGATTACGCCCGTTTTAGCGAAAGAAAAGGTGACTACAAACATTTGGCACAGGCTTATATCAAAATTGCCTGGATCTATCATATGTGGGGAGATTACGAAAAGAGCGAGGAGTTTTATCAGAAGGCACTCAATTTAAGCTCCAGACAGCAGGATAAACTCAATGAGGCAGATGCTATGGCGCGCCTGGCTGTATGGCATATCGATAAAGGAAATTACGAAGCAGCCTTTGCTTTACTGATGAAAAGTTCGGAGATAAATCGGAAAATGAATAGCGACCCTGAACACAGGTTTAATTTGGCCTGTGATTATTTCAATATCGCCTTTCTTTATACAGAGAAAGACGATTATTCTACTGCTAAGGAATTCTATATCGAGAGCAAAGAAATCTTTGAGAATTTAGGCGAAATTCCCGAGTTAAGCGATTATTATTTTAATATGGGTGAGATTGCCCTTTTTGAGAAAGAGTATGACTTAGCTTTGGCATTCTATCAAAAGGGTTTAGCGCTGGATAAACAGCTCAACCACAGGTTTAACCTAAGCTCTGACTATTGGATGCTAGGAGAGTTTTATTGGCAGACAGGCAAACTCGATGAAGCAGAGAGTTATTTTAAAGAAGCCATTACTATTTGTCAGAAGATTAATAATTACCCCGTATTAGCAGGGGTCTATTATGATTTGGGCTTAATGTTTAAAGAAAGAGGGCAAATTCAGAAAGCAAGGGAATTTCTTTCTGAAGCCATCAATCTCTACAAAAATATAGACACGCCAGATTATCAAGATGCGCAACAAGAGTATCTCGCCTTAGAATAAAGATATCTTCTAGAAAATAATTTCAGCAAGCCTTAGTTAAAAAAGAGTCACTGTTCTCTGTGCGGCATGAGGGATTCTGAGAGAATAGGGTTAATAAGACCTAGCCCCTTTGCTTTATCAAAACAATCAATGGCTAATTTATATTGCTTATTGTGAAGGTAAACTATAGATAAGTTATTATACGCAGCCGCATCGTTAGGGTTGGCTTCAATTGCCTTCTTGAGTTCTGCTATAATTTCTTCTTTTCTGTTTATTGCGTCGTTTACGAAAGCAAGATTAATATGCGCATTTGTAAAGTCAGGGTTGATTCTTATAGCCTCCTCATATAAAAGCATGGCATCGCTGCCTCTGCCCATATTGTTATATATATTAGCCAGGTTGTAATATGCCTGTGTGAGGTTTGGGTTGATTTTTATTGCCTTATTATATAAGAGTATGGCATCTTGACTTGCCCCAACACTGTGATATATATTAGCGAGGTTGTAATATATTTCTGCATAGTTCGGGTTTATTTCTATGGTTTTATTGTATAAGGCAATGGCTTGTTCCTTTTTGTTCATGGCGCTGTATACGTTAGCAAGGTTATTATAAGCCCTTGCATAGCCCGGGTCGATTTCCAGCGCTTTATTATATGAGGCAATGGCTTGCTCCTGTTCTGCGATAGCGCTGTATGCCTTACCGAGGTTGTTGTACATTACAGCGTTATTCGGAGCGTATTTTAAGGTCCTTTTATAAAAAACTATAGGCTCCTGCCAGTAACGGTTTTGTTTGATTGTCAGATAAGAATACAAAACCAACATTCCTGATACAAAAGATATAGTAAAGATTCGAAGCCTTTTAGTCCTGTATATGTAACTTAAGCCTTTAGCAAAAAGAAGGAAGAATCCAACTGATGGCAAATATATATAGTGTTCGGCCATATAGAAAGCAATAGGGTAAATACCGCAGACAGGCAGCAGTGCGATAAAGAACCAGAAAACAGAGAAGAAGATTAATTTATTACTCCCCCTTTTCTTAAAGACATAAATTAATAGCGATAATAATATAACGCAACCCGCTATTGCCTTTGGGTCAGTGGGGTTAAACAGCCTGTCCTCATATACCGCATGGAGATTGAAAGGTAGCAATAGGAGCCTTATGTAATTAGTTACAGCAACAAAGAAACCCGGCACCCTTTGAAGTAGAGTAGCAAAACCCCAACTATGAGGCAATGAGGATGTTAAGACTGCTGCTCGCAGCGCAATATAAATGAGAGTAATGCTTACTATAGACAGGAACTCCTTAATTCTTAGTTTCTCCCTGAATGTATAATGATAAAGCAGTAATAATGCCGGAAGAATTAAAGCATTCTCTTTGGATAAGAGAGCCAATATATAACTAAATAATATGAGTGTATACGCTTTTACGGTTTTTAAATGAGGCGTCTTAATGTAGAAGATGAAACAGAGCAAAAGGAATAATGCCGCTAGAGGGTCTGTTCGACCCGAGATGTAAGCAATGGCCTCAGTATGTATGGGATGAACGACAAAGAGGATGCTTGCAAGCAAAGAGAGTAACCAGTCATCATAAAGAAGAGTAATGAGCCAATAAACACACAATGCTACCGCAATATGCAATACTAGATTTATAAAATGGTATCCCCTTACATCTAATTTCCATAGAGAATAATCTATCATATAGGTAACTATTCGTAGAGGACGATAAAAATTATATTTTGTGCCGGCACCTACTCCATCATCCTGTGTAAATATCTTAGGTAGATGAGTCCAGCTCTTTATATAGACATTATTTTTTACTAAGAAATCGTCATCCCAGACAAATTTACCATTGATAGAATTGGCATAAACAATAAGGCCTAACAAGGTTATTGCAATAATAGATATGAATACAGCCTTTCTTTTAATGGGGCTTCTTGTTTCTTTTTCTAAGACTTTGCGTTCTATCACTTTTCCTTCCTTGTAGCGATTTCCCTTAGCCCTTTATCGCCCTTGATTTTCCGGGCCTCTTTAAAGATAACATAAATTTTATATCATCAAATACAGTATTTATTATATTAACTCTACTTTTTCTTTCGCTCTCTTTCCAGGTTATGCCAAATTCTTTAATTCTTAAGCCTTCTCTATAAGCATAAAAAATAAGTTCTGTATCAAAAAACCAGTTGTTATTTTTAATTGAAGGCATAAGAGTCAGTATCCTGTCTCTTCTGAATAATTTTATTCCACACTGATAATCTAAAAATGGCAAATTAAGAAACGATCT
>Ga0209427_10005560_pt1 | contig 14463 bp, 14 predicted proteins | sample DeeMarSWOR136_30_FD_187465 | JGI IMG/M metagenome (GOLD analysis project Ga0209427, IMG submission 187465) | Marine sediment microbial communities from White Oak River estuary, North Carolina - WOR-1-36_30 (SPAdes) (version 2) | ecosystem: Environmental > Aquatic > Marine > Intertidal zone >... | reverse complement strand
GAACTTCTTGTGGTAGTCTACTCCAATGAAAGTTCTCATAGTGCACCTCATAAAATCTCTGCTAATCTTGGTCGGTAACCTTAGTAGATTACCGACCGAGGTGCACTATGTATTCATGCTATCTCCTTTCTTGATTCCTCGCGCTTTCTGCAAGTCGAGGGTCACAATCGACAGATCGCGGATAGATAAAGAATTGCTCATGGCGCAGTGTCCTCCGTTGAATCCGCGGGTTTGGGGGAAGCAGGTAATTCGCAACGAAGCATGCGGGCTGCGAAGTCGCGCAAGAAGTTCTCACGCCACTGGCTGACTGTCTTGGCACCGATGTGTTCTCCTTCAGCCACATGCTCTGATGGATCGTCTGTCCACCAATTGGGCAGCCGCGAGGACGGTTGCCGGGCAACCTCGGGCGGCGGAAAAAAGGCCGTAATCCCCCCGGTTCTGCTGTCGAGCGCAGGTACGTTGCCGCGGATCACAACATTGTAGATCTTCGCGGCTTTCGGGCAGAAACGGAACCGCATCGTCCCATCGCCGGCCGTGTGACCGATGAGTGACTGGTTTTCAACGACGAGCTGAGCCTCCGGCTTCTCTCCTGCACGATCACCGAGCGGGAGCGCCAGTTCGAGAATTCCGAAAACCTCAATACGATCGTTTTTCGTGGTGAGCCGGTCGAAACGGGCGTACGGACGCTCCCACGCCCGCACAAACTGTCCACCCCAACCAGGTAGCAACGGATCGTCGGGAGTACCCTTGAGCAACCAGCCGACCGACGGCGTATCACCCATCTTGATATCGGCCTTCTTACTGACAAAGAAATCACCCAGTGCACCTTTGCCGGCAATGTGTTGGGAAACGAATGCTTTATTGCCCCATTGGCCCGACTGATTGCCGCCCGTGAACCAACCGCGATACGTAGCGTTCGACTCGATGATCCACAATTTAGGATGGTGCGTCGCGATGTACTGAAAGGCATCCGGGCTCCATTTCTTGTTCGGCCCGCCGACCCAGTATGCCCGCAGCTTGGACAGGATGTCAGGCGCGTCGTGCAGCGCCTGCGCGAGGTCTTCAATACCACCCCAAAGGAGCACATGTAGTGGACGTGGATCGTCGCGTCGCGCACACTGCACGATCCATTCTGATCCCTCGGTTGATCGTCGCACGCCGCCGTAGGGCGCCCGCTCGGTTTCACCCTGTTTGGTGATCGCAAGCAGCGCATCGGGCGTGGGGTACTGATCAGAATACGTCTTCAAATTGGCATAGTCTTTCTCATAGCAATCAATGACCTGCAAAATGTGTTCTTTGCGACCGGGACCGAAGGGCGACGAGACAAGCCCCTCGATGTCGAGGATGTCCGCGTAAACGAGCAAATGCACCATCGACTGAAAATCGTCAGGATCTGTCCCTCCGATGTCCGTCGAGACGACTACGCGGTATCGATGACCGGCAAGGGCTCCGCCCTTGATGATTGCTGTTCCGCCTGGCTCTTGCGACTTCTGGGGTTCGGAGAGAGCTATGGTCGCCGTCAGACTACCAGACACCAGAATGACAAGTCTGATCGTGTTCCACATTCTTGCGTTGACCTTATCGTATCGAGTATTGTTAAGTTCTGTTCACCAAATGAATCATGATCATCATAATTGAGCCGAAGCGGCGATTGCCAAGCAGATAGCCCTCCTGGCTACCAACCCCCATGTTTGCTCCACCACCCCAACAAGACGCAGATAGGCTTCATGAACAAGAGCAATGGCTTGGAGGGTTTGACCCAGTGCTTCCCTGGGCGTCTTTTGTGCAGCTAATCCACGCAGTTCGTTGTACACTGCTGGAAACAGCTTATCAACTGCTCCGGTGTCGCTCTGCTCGATTGCGTTTAAAATGTGTGTGACATCAGTCATGGTCGTTCCAGCATTTCGGTTCTACCTTCTTTCCTGCTTACAAACCGCTAATAACGAGCACACGAAACGTGACTTGGCCCCCACAGATACACCTACGAGAATATGGACGTACCAATAGGGACAGACTATTTTACCAAAAACCTTAGAATCCCTCAAATAAAGGTATGTAGCAGATCCGTATTGAACGTGCACAAGAAGACTATCCCGAATACTTCACAGATTCTTGCCGGTTTGACGTGCTAACACGACCTGCCCTACCTGTAACGCTCTTGAAATCCAAGCGTTTCAGCAATTATTGTTATCAGCGTCGACCAGTGCATCACGGTCGCGGGGTACCGAAGGACGCCAAGTCGGGAACTTGCACGAAGTAGCGATGCCACATCCCGGAACTTGGGTAACGCCCAAGCAGGGCAAAGGAGCTCTGGGTATTTCTTATCATTTCGCGAACGCTCAGCAAGACTTGATTTGATCACTGAGTTAGCGTTCAACTCGGGGCTTTTTGCTTGTCAGCGGCTTACAGCAGCTTTCGTACGGCCTGTTTCCAGCCTTCGTAAGAGGTGTCAGCTTGCTCAGTGTCAGGATTGGGAGAAAACTGCTTCGTGCCAACATTCAGGCTCTTCAGTTGGTCGATACCATCGAAGATCCCTTGGCCAAGCCCAGCCAAGTAGGCGACGCCGAGAGCGGAAACCTCTGCTATCCCGATGTTAACGACGTTTGTTTGCAGCAGATCCGCCAAGAACTGCATGACGAAGCGGTTTGCCGTTATGCCCCCGTCTACCCTCAACTCTGTCAATTTGATTCCGCTATCTTGCTCCATGGCCATAATGACGTCCTTTATCTGGTACGGGATCGATTCTAAGGCAGCACGAACAACATGATTCTTATCACAGCCGAAGGTCAGACCTAAGATCGCCGCTCTGGCATCCATCTTCCAATGTGGCGCGCCTAATCCGCTGAAGGCAGGGACGAGGTATACGCCGTTACTATTCTTAACAGAAAGTGCCATCTGCTGGGTCTCTCGGCTGTCTGCGAACAGTCCCAGCCGATCACGCAACCAATTGATAGTAGCTCCGCAAGTGACGATTATGCCTTCCAGTGCGTAGTCCACCCTATCAGAAGTGCTCCAGCAGATGGTCGCTACCATCCCCTTTTCTGATTCAATTCTGGTGGGCCCGGTGTTGAGCAGAATTGAGGAGCCGGTGCCCATGGTCGCCTTGGCCATACCGGAACAAAAACATCCTTCCCCAAAGGCTGCCGCATGAGAATCGCCAATCATCGCCGATATTGTCACTTTGTCTGGGAAGAGCCCTTCAAAATCCGATTCGCCGTATAGAAAAGAGGATGGCCTGGGCTCCGGAAGGTTTAGATTCTTGAGCTTGAAACTATCCAGAAGACAATCATCCCATCGCAAATCATCAATGTTGAACAGAAGTGTTCGGCAGGCATTTGTGTAGTCTGTAAGATACCTTCTTCCGCCGGTGAGCTTAAAGAGAAGCCAGGAATCGATTGTACCGAAATAGGCATTTCCACTCTCAATAGCATCTCTTATCCATCGATCGTTTTCAAAAAGCCAAATTAACTTGGTTCCTGAAAAGTAAGGGTCGATAATCAGGCCGGTCCTTTTCTTGGCCTCATTTTCCAGATCTGAGCCTTTCAGGCGGTCGCAGATCTCGACCGATCTTTTGCATTGCCAGACAATCGCCTTGCATAGAGCATTTCCCTCCTTATCCCAGAGAAGAAAAGTCTCCCTCTGATTTGAAATACCGCAAGCTGTAATATTTTTCAAATTTCTGAAAGGATCTTCTGAGAATTTCCCTAAACATAGTCTTACAGAATCCAACACACTCTCATAGATTTCAATTGGGTCCTGCTCTACAAAGCCAGCCTGTGGAAAGTAGGACTTTAGTTCTAAGGTTGCTTTTGAAATAATCTGACCGTTGGAATCAAAGATGACGGTTTTTGTTCCACTGGTACCCTGGTCGATAGCCAAGATATAGCTTTCAGTCATATTGAACCTTCCTTAAGAACAAGCAAACGGTGATAAAGCCTATTTTGTCTGTTCCAAGAAGTCGAAATTGTTCATAGATGTGAACATTAGGAGATTATGTATCCAACAACTTTCTGACGGTTTCTAAAATTCCACTCTTGTCTATTCTGTAATATGCCCTGATTTCATCTCGGGGCCCAGCTTTGGCAAAATGGCCTTCCGTAATCCCCAAACGAATTACCTTGGCGTCAAGTCCCTCTTCGGAAATAACTTCTGAGATAAGAGTCCCCAAGCCACCATGCAGAGAATGTTCCTCTACTGTAATAACCTTTTTTGTTGTTAGAATAGAATTGATAATTCCTTTCTTATCCACCGGCCTTATAGAGGAAACATTGATGACCTCTGCGTTCACGGAATCGGCTCTCAGGGTCTGTGCGGCAGCATAAGCTTCGTGAACAACTGAGCCCATGGCAAAAATGCTTACATCATCCCCTGAAGTAAGGCCATCTACTTTGCCAAGTTTGAATTGATAGTCTTTGCTATGAAGTACAGGGAGCTTCGCGTTATCCATTCTTATATAAACCGGCCCGACATACTCCAGAGCAAACTTGAATATTCCTTCCGTTTCAACCGCGTCAGAAGGGGCTAAGATGACAATATTGCCCAAGCCTCTCATGATGGAAATGTCATCGATTGCATGATGAGTACTTGCCAGTGGACCATAGCAAACACCGGCGTTCAGGCCCACCAGTTTTACGTTCGTATCCGAATAACATACATCATTCTTAACCTGCTCATTAGCTCGAGCCACCAAAAAACAAGCTGCATTAGCGGTTACAGCTACGTATCCGCCCAGAGACAACCCCACGGCCACACCAATGAGATTCTGTTCTGCAATCCCAACATTAATAACCCGGTCAGGATATTTTTCCTGGAAAGGGGCAATTTTCGAGGTGCTGGTAGAGTCACTCACCAAGACTACCAGGTTAACATTATCCTGAACAGCCCGGATAAAGCATCCGACCATGGCCTCTCTAAGGTCTATTTTTGCCTGCTCTGGCATTATTCCAGCTCCTCTATGGCCTGTGTAATTTGGTCACCGATGGGTATTTTGTGGTGCCAGGATGCCCTGTCCTCGATAAACGAAACGCCCTTACCTTTGGTGGTGCGGGCGATAACCGCGTGGGGTCGACCATTGTGCATATCCAGCCTTTCGATTGTCTCGATGAATTTGGCCGCGTTGTTGCCGTCCGTGACGTGGACGTCAAAGCCAAAGGCCTTCCACTTATCCTCCAGAGGTTCCAGTGCCATGATAGTCTCTGTGCGGCCAGCTAATTGTAGGGTGTTGCGATCGACGATAACGATGAGATTATCGAGTTTGAAATGTGCGGCACTCATAGCGGCTTCCCATATGGAACCTTCTTGGAGTTCGCCGTCTCCGGTGAGTACAAACGTGCGGAAGGTTCTCTTACTCATTTTACCACTTAGCGCCAAACCGACACCCACCGAAAGCCCGTGTCCTAACGAACCAGTGTTCAAATCGATGCAGGGGGTCTTCTGGCACACGGGATGCCCGGGTAGCGCCGAATCAAATTTCAGATAGGTCTTCAACAGAGATTCGTCAATATAACCCGCCTCAGCGAGGGTACAGTAAAAACCACCAATTCCATGACCTTTGCTGAGAATAAGTCGGTCCCGGTTGGGATGGTTGAGTTCATTTCTGTTGATGTCCAAAATGCGGAAAAACAAGGAGCCCAGGATGTCAGTCTCAGACAAGTCGGCCCCCGTGTGCCCTTGGCCGGCGTGGGAGTTCATCCTTATTATTTTTTTGCGTATCTCTTTCGCCTTCTCCGCAATCTCATCCGGGGGTAATTGAAATTCATTACTCATGACAGTAAAGGTCCCATTTCATATATTTTGATATGGCCTCATGCAGCACATCAGCACAGTGTGAGCGTGTCATGGCAACATGGTGCTCGAAGCCGTTTTGGCATATATATGACAGCAGTTCTCTGAGGCGACCAACCTTACAGACTGCAATACCTCCATCCATGTCAAAGGGATCGTTGGTGAATTCGCCTTGCCCAAGGTAGGACTTGATTCTTCCTCTGGAATCGTCAGTAGACATTCTGAAGAAGGTCATCGGACCAGCGGCTACGTGTCCCTTGATAGCTCCGAAGCACTTCTCTCTGCCTATGGTCTCGCCCAAAATATCGAGATCGGAAATCTCAATTTCGTTTCCCACGAAACTTTTCGCCAAACTGCTGCAGTGGGTACAAACGCATTTGTCCTTCTCCTTTCCGTAATTATTATTCCAATCCAGAAAGCCGGGAGTGTTTCCCGAGGCAAGTAAAAGTGCGTACATGGAAATCGCCCCGGCCACATCCACCTCACAGGCACTTGGCATGTGCCTTTCGCCCATCAGACTCATCGACAAACAAGCTGCACAGCCGTAATTATCCTGTACAGAGGTCCAGCATTGAGCGGCACTGGCATCGAGTTCGTTTTCTGTCATCCAGTCATCAATGACGACCGAGAGTTTGGCCTGCTTAAGTACATTCTCCGGCTTTATTGAACTCGGAACATGCCCGTAATCTCTTATTTGAGATAGCTTCTTCTGCACCTTCTGTGTCTTATCATCGAGCTCCTGGGCCCTGCTGATGATTTCAGAAAGATCCACGGTCACCACGGTTATTCCTGAATCCTGGAGTAGTTTCTCACTGAACCGCACCGTCTGGAAGGGAGCGGGCCTGGCTCCAATTGCACCGACTCTTGCATTCTGCAACCCTCTTACCACGCGACAGACGCGTGCAAAATGATGGATGTCTTGTTCGAACAACTCACTGTCAATATCGCAGGTATGTTCAGATGTGTCAGTGAATGGTATGCCGCACTGATAAAGATTATTACAAACCGACAGTTTGCCACAGAAAGCGTCCCTTCTGCTATGCACGTCAACGGCGTTCAATCTGTCGCTGCAGGCCTGCACGAGCACGGGTACGTTCAATTTGGCCAAGTCGATGGTCTGGACCACCGCCAGTTCATCGCCAAAGTTGGGAAGAACAACAATGAGACCATCAATGTGGTCTCTGTTGTCCTTAAGAAGCTGGACACACTTCTTCGCGTCGGCTCGCGTCTCAATCACACCAGTGGGCGTAGCACTTTCAGGGAGAATCACATAAGGATAACGTAATACATCAAGCTTCTTTACAAGTTGTTTTCTTGCTGTTTGGGCGAGCTTGGGATTAAAGAATCCTCGGGTACTTACAATCAGACCAAACGTCATATCTTTCTGCATTATCTTCATTCTGCCGCTCCTATATGTGCAGGTTACTTCTCTTTGACATTGAACCTATCAATGGCAACAGCTAAAAGGATCACAAAGCCTTTGATGGAAAGCTGCCAAAACGGCGACACATCCAAAAGAACCAGCCCATTGTTGAGCACACCAATGATCAAAGCACCAAGCACTGTACCGAGAACGGAGCCCTTTCCTCCGGACAGACTTGTGCCGCCAATAACCACAGCCGCAATCGAGTCCAGCTCATAGCCCATACCAGCATTAGGTTGAGCAGAATCCAGTCGGGCGGTAGTAATCAGACCGCCAACGGCAGCCAATGCGCCCGACATTATATACACCCACGTCTTTATTCTGTTGACATTCAAACCTGAGAGTTTAGCCGCCTGCTCGTTACCTCCGACGGCGTAAATATGCCTGCCGAATCTTGTCTTTCTCGTCAATACCACACTAACTGCGACCATCACCGCGCAAATCCAAACGGGCGCCGGTATGCCCAGGAGCCGCCCCGTGCCCATGAAGGCAAAGCTTTTACCCAGACCGGTTATGGGGAAACCTTTCGTCCACAGCATCGTGAAGCCCCGGGCAATGGTCAGCATCGCCAGGGTTGCTACGAACGGAGGGACCTTTAACTTGGTAATCATAAACCCATTGAAAAACCCCAGGACCGAGCCGACGAGAATCGCGCCCAGCACTGCGCCGAGGAACGTGTACCGTATCCACAAGTTGAACATCGGAAGTTCTATGCCGTTTTTAAGTAGCCCGGCCGCTATAGCTCCACTGAGTGCAAGAACCGAGCCTACCGATAGGTCAATCCCACCGGTCAGAATGACAAGTGTCATGCCCACAGAAATGCAGACATTAACTGATATTTGTCGCGTCACATTCCACATGTTGGTGGCAGTAAAGAATTTGTCCTCAAGCAGGGCCATCCCCATGACCATCAGCAATAGTGCAATTAAGGACTGTGACTTCTTCAGATAGAGCTTGTAGTCCTGCAAAGGCTCCATTCTCTATGCCTATACCTATATTGTTTCCTGCTCAGGTGGTTCTGGGGATAGCCGCTCTCATAACCAACTCTTCAGTAGCTTGCGAACGCGCAAACTCGCCAGCCTTTTTGCCTTCCGCCAGAACAATTACGCGGTCTGAAATCGCCAAAATCTCGGGAAGTTCAGAAGAAACCATTATTATCCCCAAGCCGGCTTGGGCAAGCTCGCTTATCAGCTTATATATCTCATTCTTGGCATTCACATCGATTCCCCTGGTAGGCTCATCCAACAACAACACCTTTGGTTCGGTTGCCAGCCATTTGGCTATAACCACCTTTTGTTGGTTACCACCGCTCAGGTTCTCCACGCTTTGCCAGACGGAGGCAGTCCGGATTCTGAGCCGACTCATATAGTCTTTGGCCAGTTGCCTTTCCAACCGACTACTCAAAAGTGAGAACCGTTCCGCCAGTTTTAGATTCGGTAGACTAATATTAGCCCCCACGGACATCAAGAGGATCAACCCCTGCTGCTTTCTATCTTCAGGGACAAGACCGATTCCGAAGTCTATGGCTTCCTTGGGCGATCTAATGCTCACTTCCCGGCCTTGTAGGAGCATCCGGCCGGACGATTGATTTGGGTGCATTCCAAAGATTGTCTCCAAGAGTTCGCTTCTACCTGCCCCCATCAAGCCGAATACTCCCAGGACCTCACCTTGTCTCAGGGTGAAGCTTACGTGATCTACCAGGTAATCTCCAGGACGTATCGGATGGTTAAGGCACACGTCCTGGATGCTGAAGACCTCCTGCGCTCGGCGGGCCTCCGTCTTGATGAAAAAATCCTCTATATCTCTGCCGACCATCATGCGTACTACATCATCGTGAGTGACCTCTTCAACAGGGCTGGAACCTGCAACCTTTCCGTCCCTCAAAACGGTCACACTATTAGCGATCTGGAAAAGTTCATCGAGCTTATGCGTAATGTAGACAATAGCTACGCCATGCTCAGTCAGCGACCTGATCAGATCAAAGAGAACTTCCGCTTCTCGTTCAGTTATAGCTGACGTCGGCTCATCCATGATGATAATGTGGGCATCCAAGGACAGTGCCTTGGCGATCTCCACTATCTGCTGCTGTCCCACACGAAGATCACAAATCATGTGCGTGGGATCTATCTGAACATTTAGTTTGCGCAGCACATTTTCTGTCTCATCGGACATCCGCTTGTAGTCAATCAAGCCAAGACGATTGAGCAGTTCCCTACCTAAGAAGATGTTATCCGCCACGCTCAGATATGGAATCAAGTTCAATTCTTGGTGTATTATGGCAATCCCTTGATCTTGGGCTTCTCTGGGACTGGAGAAAGATACTTCTCGGCCTTGCAAGAAGATTTCTCCTTCGTACTGAGGATAAACGCCCGATAGAACCTTCATCAGTGTAGACTTACCCGCGCCGTTTTCCCCCACCAGGGCATTCACTCTGCCACGGTACACCTGAAAGTCAACTCTGTCCAGAGCCTTGACTCCGGGGAATGTCTTGGTGACTTGCTTCGCTTCTAAAACGATGTCTGTTTCCCTGGGCAAAATCATATAAACCAATGCGCTATTCTGTCTCTAGCAAGATGGGAATCACATACAAGGGACGAATTTCCGGCTCATCTTCAGTAACTTCCGCCGCTCCCACAAATCTCACCGTAATTCCCTTATCAACCTTTTCCAGAAAAGGCGGTATGACGTGTGTGGCAACAATCTTGTTTATTTGCTCGGATATGTTGTTGAAGTCCCTGCTGTTTGGAAATTGGCTCGCATCCACCAGGCCGGAGGCATCTCTGATAGCGTTTCCGAAGATGTAACTCGTAGCAATAATAATGTCAGGATCAGACGGCGGCCTTTTTATGCTAACAAACACGCCATCTTCATTCATGGAAATGACTGTACCTTTGCCCGACAATAAGAAACAGCAAACACTGCTAATACCGAGAATCCGCCCATATTTGTCCCGCGCCCGCTTGACGTCCGTGTTCAGCAGTTCCAGCAATGTCTGCGCATCCACCGCCCGGTCAAGGTTTTTCATCAATTTATTGTCCCAGAAATCCCGTGCGTATTCTGCCGGATCAAACGCTTTGCTTTCTGCCTGCTCTTTAGCCTTGTCCAGTCGCTCAAAATAGCACGACCGGGACACCAACAGGCCGAAAATCAAGATGACAAGAATGTACTTGTATCTTTGCTCCATTTAACCCTTCGCGTGAAGTGACAAAATAAAGCGTTCCCCGAAGCCTACCTCGGCCGTGTGCCATAAGAAGTCGAGGAAATGCTCGCACCTCATTGTTTTCCGTAAGCAGTATATTTGCTGATATTCTCCTGAGTAACCAGTTCGACCGCAACAGGCACTTTTTGGGGAAAGCTCCTTTCGCCGCGCAGATATTGATCCGCCCACTCCGCTGTCGTCTTTGCCATCAGCTTAGGGAACTGCATCACTGTGGCCGCTATCTTGCCCTCGCCGATGGCATCTACCACATCCTTAGCTCCGTCATAACCAAAGACCATTACTTGGTCGTGTTTGCCGGCGGCAACCAGCGCCTGATAAGCACCCATCGCCATCGCATCGTTGCCACAGAACACAGCGTCTATGTCGGGATTGGCCTGGAGCATCGATTCCGTGACGTCCAAAGCCCGGTTACGGTCAAAATCCGCACTCTGCTGAGCCACCATCTTCAAGTCTTTATAATTATCGACCACGCTGTGAAAACCCTTGGAGCGATTCCACGTATTGTTGTCGCCCACCAGGCCGAGAAGTTCAACGTACGTACCTTTCTTATTCAGCTTCTTCACAAAGTACTGACCAAGTTTCACACAGCCTGTGTAGTTGTCGGAAAGAATCTGAGCAACAGCCACCTCCGTCGAGTTTATCTCTCGGTCCATGCAGAAGGTAGGTATGCCGGCCTCTTTGGCTTTTTTGATGTTGGTGATAGAACCATCGGCATCAGTAGGATTAAACAAGATCGCTTTGTAACCGGCTGCAATGACATTCTCGAAGTGGTTAGTCTCTTTGGCTGTGTCGTTTTGCGAGTCGAATATCGTAGCTTCGTAGCCCAACTGTCTGGCCCGTTCAGCGGCTGTTTCACCCAGAACAACAAACCAAGGGTTGTTCAGAGTGGAGATCACAATCGCTATCTTGCCCTTGCTCTCAGCTTCTTCAGCAGGAGCTGCTTCTTCTTTCTGCTTACAACCCCAGACCAGCCCAAGAAGGACCAAGGCAACGATAGCCAGGTAGGCTAAAGAGTTTCTTGACATCGTCAGGCTCCCTATTCGGCAAAACAGCTTTTCTCCTTTTGCTTGGTTGAACTATATTATTGAGTTCCAGCACAAGAGTATACCAGATTTGTGGGCCAATGTAACTACTCAGCCTGTTTCCGGCAATATGATATTGCAGCCTACACTACCTGCAAAGACAAGCCTTGCGGCGCTTGAGCGGGCTCATCCCTTCTTCCTTGCGGAAGTACGGAGAAATATGCGCCACATCTGGAAACCCCAAGCCATGGGCGGTTTCTGACATTTGCGTCTCTGTCATCAGTAGCTTGAAGTTCCACTGGAAAGGAATAGCACTTTGCTAGTGTCCATCTTGACCAGCTCTTCCTGATTATAGTATCATTTCATGTAGTTACTCGTGAGTTGACGACTGTATGTAAACCCGTGCGAATGAACGACGACGGAGTCGTCGGTAGGGGCAGGTGAAAAACGATGAGCAGACTATACGGTCTGATATTTGATGTCGACGGCGTGATCGCCGATACCGAGGCCCTCAATGCAAGGGCCACCGCCAGGGTATTTGCTGAGCTGTTCGGTCTCGATAAGGTCGCCCGCGAAGACTTCAACGCCGGCATTGGATGCGCGGCGGAAGAATATGTCAAAGCTGGTGCCAGAGCACATGGTATCGACCTTACAGACCAGCAGGTCCAAAAGGCAACAAGACTTCGTCAGGAATATTTCCTCCAGGTCCTAAGCGATGAACCGCTGCCCTCCTTCCCCGGGGTCTTGGGACTTATGGCGGAGGCTATGAAAAACGAGAATTTTCGACTGGCCATCGCAACATCGGGCACACTCGAAAAGTCCCGCGCCGTCCTCGAGGCCACGAAAGTCCCCTATGCAAAAATGGTCTACGTAAACGGCAACGATGTCACGCACAAGAAACCACACCCCGAGCTGTTCCTGCTCGCCACCAAGCGTATGGCTATTAACCCTGCCGACTGCGTAGTAATGGAAGATGCTCCCAATGGCGTCCGGGCCGCCAAGGCCGCAAGAGCAAAGTGCATTGCCGTCACAAATACCTTCACCACTGAGAATCTCGCCGAAGCCGACATAGTGTGTGATTCTCTCGAAGAAGTCACTCTCGAGACAATAACAGAACTGATCGAACAGAATGCTTAACGGCCCTATTTTCGGTCGCGACCGGTCGAGTAGACGTGATATAGCTCTTTCACGTAGGCGTGCTTTGTGTCCGCCGTTTCTCCTCGCTTTCGCATGAGGAGTGCCACAGTATTCTGCCCTATGAGAGAGCGTTAACGTCCCTCACGGGTAGGGTCGAGGACTGGCGCGTTAGGGTAGGTCGAATTTTGTGTTCCCCGTTGACTCGCCCTTTCGTTTGCGAGTGTCACAATATCTCGACCATACCACGTTTCCAGCCCCCGCCTCGTCAAACCCAGCGTGCGGCGTTACCGCACTGGGCTTTCCTGTTGACTTCACACCAAGCTTTATGCGACCTATGGGTTGGCAGCGCTTTTAGAACGAGCCACGTAACGAACCTGATAATCGCCATACAATCCCAGGGTTCGATATAACCAGTCCCTACTCCACCTGTTCCAACCAAAGCCCCTACATTGCCGAGCTTGCATCAAATGTCGCCGAATCTTCTTCTCGACCCAGTCCTTAACGTAGCCAAAACACCGCCCCGATTGACCTATTCGGAAGTAGTTGACCCAGCCACGCAGTATCGGGTTAATCAAATAGATTACCCTGTCAACCGGTTGTGACCGGTATTGCCGGAAGACCCTTCTTAGCTTGCAAAGTAAGGCTGTACGCGCCTTCATTTGTGGCGTAACTTGCACTCCCAACTTGCCTCGGAGGGTCCTGCTCCTTCGGTAATCAAACCCAAGGAATCCGAATGACTCTGCCTTGCTTAGGTCGACCAAGCGGGTCTTCTCTACATTAATGTGGACATCGAGTTTGACCAGTTCCTCACGAAGCCTCCGATACACCGCCTCCACTAACCAGCTCCATCGTCGGTAGCCATCGACCAGAACCACGATATCGTCCGCGAAGCGGGCGTACTCGATATACGTATACCGTCCCTGGCGGGTCACCTCTTTGGCTCTTTCCAACATCTTGTCTACCTCATTGAGATAGAGGTTCGAAAGTAAGGGTGAAATCACACCCCCTTGAGGGACGCCACGTTTACCTCCGGCCTTGAGGATAAGCTTCATCAGTCGCATAACCTTGTCATCGTTGACCCGTTTGGCCACTTTCGCCAATAGAAGGTCATGGCGAATGTTGTCAAAATAAGACTTCAGGTCCAAATCAATGACGCGAGTCTTGTTGTGTACGACTGCTCGTGCTACCCTGTCTACCGCTTGATGGGCTGTCCGTTTCGGGCGGTAACCGAAAGACCCTTCCTGGAAATCGGCCTCGAAGATGGGCTCCAAAATGAGCTTTAGTGCTCCCTGGACCACACGGTCGCGAATAGAAGGAATTCCCAAAGTCCTAAACCGACCATCTCCTTTGGGTATCTGCTTCTCACGATTCCGCATGGGCAGGTAAGTCCCAGTGACCAATTCATTCCGTATCTGCTGTAGAAATGACTCAATTCCACCGTCTTCGATGGCTTCAAAGGTAACACCATCAATACCCGGTGCTCCATTATTCTTCTTGGCCATCTCATAGGCTTCACCGAGTGTCTCCATCTTGCAGACATGGACATATAGCCCCCAGAACCGCCAGGCTTTCTCAGCCTTCGCCTTGGCGTACATCCTTCTCCTCAGGTCCTGCAAACTAACAGACGTCTTTATCATTTCGTCTTTGCCTCCCATTGTTGGATAAAGGAGCGTCAACAGCAGGGTCCCTTGGCTCCCCAGGCATTACCCCGGTTCTCAGCTAATACGGACCCATCCGCCACCCTCTGGCCTTCGACCCACTTCCCGGCTTCACCGGTAATAAGGTCTACCTTGCTCCAGCGATTTCTCGCTGGGGCCAGGAGGGCTTCTCCAGTTGCTTAGCGTGTCCTTGCCACCATGCCGTCGCTACCACCCCGC
>Ga0209427_10005559_pt1 | contig 14465 bp, 15 predicted proteins | sample DeeMarSWOR136_30_FD_187465 | JGI IMG/M metagenome (GOLD analysis project Ga0209427, IMG submission 187465) | Marine sediment microbial communities from White Oak River estuary, North Carolina - WOR-1-36_30 (SPAdes) (version 2) | ecosystem: Environmental > Aquatic > Marine > Intertidal zone >... | reverse complement strand
TTTTATCCTATTTTTATCCTTTCTTTTTTGTTCTTAATGTTTTTTTATAGCAGGAATGTGGTTTGTTGTGGGTTCAGCAATAAGGGCTAGATTTTTGGTGATTTCTGCTAGTTTATTATGGGGTTCTGCTTTTCCTGCAATAAAATATGGATTGGATTTAGGGCTGAACCCGTTGTTTTTTGTTATTTTTAGGTTTTTAGTGGCGTTTATTGTAGCTTTACCGCTTTTAATTTATCTTTTGAAGGGGAAGGGATTTTTTGAAAGTTTTTCTTCTGCCTTTTTGATTTTAGGTCTTTTAAACGCTTTAGCTTTAATTTTTCAGTTTTATGGTATGGAGCTTACTACCGCTGGGAAGTCTGCTTTACTCATAAATCTCAACGTAGTGTTCGTTGCTATTATCTCTTACAAATTTTTAGGGGAGAGTTTCAGCTTTAAGAAGGTTTTATCAGTTTTTATAGGGGTTTTTGGGGCAATTTTAGTAACCACTGAGGGAAAGCTTGAAACCGTGAGTTCTAAAACGTTTTTAGGGGACATGATGGTTCTTTCTGCAGGCTTTCTCTGGGCTGTTTTTATTATTATGTCTAAAAAATGGCTTGATAATCCAGGAGAAAACAGCTCTGCCCAAGGGGGTTTGATAACCAATCTTTGGGTTATAATAATTACTGGAGTGTTTCTTCTTTTATTGCTTCCTTTAACCGACACAGGTGATGTTTTAAAACTTGACTGGAAAGAGATTCTCGTAATTGTTTATTTGGGAGTTTTTTGCACTGTTTTGGCTTTTGGTGCTTGGTATGTAAGCCTTGAGGAGATGGAAGCTACTACCTCTGCTGTCTGGCTTCTTTTAGAGATTGTTTTTGCTGTAATTTTATCTGTTTTGTTCCTTAGTGAAAGAATTAACTTTTTCATATTGAGTGGGGGAATCTTGATATGTTCTGCTATACTCTTCATAATCTTTGAAGAGATAGAGAAAAAAACGAATAAATTCAACCATTAAAGGTTTCAAAACCGTAGAAGATTCTCATCTCGCTTATGTTTCTTTAGTGGGCGAACTCCAAGGTATCACCAAGGACTATTTTCCACTCTGGAAGGCTTTGTGAGATGAGGTCGTTCCAAAGTCTTGCTATTTCTAATGCTTGGCTTTGGGTCCAGCGTAGGGGGGAGTAAGCGATTTCAATTTTTATTGTTCTTTTATTTTCAATATTTATGAAGACACGGTAGCCTGAATTCATGAAGCTACATGAAAAGAACTTTTCTGATTCGCTGAAAATGTATAGGGGTAGCTCTCCTCCTGCTCCTTTTACATGTTCTTCTAAGTATTTTCTTATATGGGACTGGTTTACATAGATTAAGGCTCTGAGGAACTTTATTGGAGATATCTCTTCAAGATCTTGTAAACGGAGTTTTTTGTTTTTTTCAAAGGGAAACTCCCTAGCTCTTGGCATTTTTAACCTTCCCTCTTTTTAGCTTGTTTACGATTACTTTATAATCTTTTAAAGGTTTACAAAGCTAAAAGGTTTTTGACTCGTTTTTAGGATTTTTTGGTTTTAGGTGAAGGTATTTTGTTGAAAAAAGGCAAAAGAGTGCTTTTCGGTGTTTGCGGTATCGGTATGGGGCATAGTAAACGTAGTTTAACTGTAGCTAAATTGTTGAGAAAGTTAGGGTTTGAGGTCACTTTTACAACGTATAATAATGAAAACGCGGAGATTTTAGCTCAACAGGGGTTTGAAGTTTATACTGTTCCCCCAGTATTTTGGGAGGAAGATGTAGAAGGTAACATCGACATTAAACGTTCTATAACCAGTATGCCAAGACTTTTTTACAACTTTCAAAAACAGTTAAGACTTGAGGCTAGATATATAAAACGTGTAGATCCCCATTTCATCATTTCTGATAGTAGACTATCTACCGCAATAACTGCTAAAATTACGAAGAGACCTTACTTTTTGATAAATCATGTTTTTAGGGTTCCTATGCCTAACCCTGAACTTATACCTTTAGGAGGATACACTAGAGCTTATGAAATCGCTATAATGTTTGCTTTATGGAATTTGGCTTGGAAACATGCTAAGCGTATTTTTGTCCCAGATTTTCCCCCTCCTTATACCTTGTCACCTGTTACTTTGAATGTTCCTTTTAGGATAGAAGATAGACTGGACTATGTAGGACATATTGTTGATAAACTTCCAGAAGAGTTGCCAAAAAAGGAAGAGTTGAGGGAAAAACTTGGTTTTGATCAGGATCGCCCGTTAATTTTTGTACTGATAAGTGGAAATCCGAAGGTTAAGATAGATCTTGAAAGGAAAATCTTTCATACCATAAAAAATTTTAAACGAGACTATCAGTGGGTTGTTTGCTTTGGAGATCCCTACAGAGAAAAGCTTTTCGTGGATAAAGGGAATGTTAGGATTTTAGGCTGGTTACCGTCTCCTTTTGAATATCTTAAAGCTTGTGATTTGTTGATAGCACGTCCAGGACATAACACAGTGAGTGAAGCCATTGTTTTTGGGAAACCAATTTTGGCCATCCCTACCAAGGGAAATACGGAATATGAAGATATTGCGAGAACTGCTGTTAGGCTGGGGATTGCCCGTATGATATATAGTGAAACATTGTTAGAACCTGAAAAAGTAAATCCATTAATAGAAGACCTATTGACAAATGAAGATGTTAAAACATCAGTAGAAAAAGTTCAAAAAATCATAGCTAAGTATTCTGGCACTAAAATTTTAGTTGAAAAAATATTTGAATTTTTTAGAGAAAGTGAAGATTGAATTTTAGGTTCTAAAAAAAATAGAAAACTTCCACTAAAAAAGGGAAGAATTGTTTTTATTGTTTTTTAGTTTTTATCAGAATTTTGGTTCTTTCTTTTTTTCTATGGTTGCTTCTCCAGATATTCTATCATCTTCCAGTGCATTATCGTCCACTGAAAATCTATCCATTCTTGCAAAGCTTTCTTTTGCTCCGGGGTTATGTCTTTAAATCTGTCTTGAAGTTTTAAAAACTCTTCAAGAGGTTCTCGTTTTGAAGGATCTTTCAGCCGTTTGCTTGGACCTGTGAGCCTTATCATACCCCTTTCTGCTTCAAATAATATCCAGAACCCTGTTAAAACCGACATCTTAGCAACCTTGATAGTTTGTGATGGAGGGAAGAGCCATCCTGTTGTGCAAGGCGCTAATATGTGGATATAACGGAAACCTTCGATATCTTTAGCTTCTTTAACTTTCCTCTGAAGATCGTTTAGATAACCTACAGAAGCTGTAGCCATATAAGGCACTTGGTGAGCAGCCATAATTAATGGCATATCTTTTGGCCAACCTTCCCTTCCTGTAGGGGTGGTAGTAGTCCACGCCCCGATAGGCGTAGCCCCGCTCTTTTGAACACCAGTATTAGAGTAAGCCGAGTTATCATAGCATACATATATGATATCTTCGTTTCTTTCTGCTGCTCCAGAAACTGTTGATAAGCCAATATCATAAGTTGCTCCGTCTCCTGCGAAAGCAAGAACAGTACCTTTTTTACCTACGACATTTAGGGCGTGTCTTATACCTGAGGCTGCTGATGCTGCAGAAGCGAATGGGACGTTATAGGATGGGATGGCTGAAGCTGTTCTTGGATAAACACCTTGGATGACTGAGGAACAGCTTGCGGGTATCACTAGATATGTGTCTTTTCCAAGAACTTTTAATATATGTCTTAGAGCAAGTACTGCACTACAACCAGGGCATGAAGCATTTCCTGGGAGGACCCATTCATCCGTTCCAAATTTTTGAACTAATTTACTCATATATAACAACCTCCTCCTCTTTTTCTACCATTCCTAGTGTCTTTTCCATTTCTTCTGCGATAATTTCCGCTGTTACATCTCTTCCTCCAAGACCCATAACACGCTCTCTTAGGAAAGGTTTTCTCTTTTCTTGATAAAGGGATGCTTTAATTTCTGAAGCCACTGCTCCTCCTAAACCAAAACTTAGATTTCTATCAATTACTAATATTGCTTTCAAGCCGTTTGAGAGACGTATAATGTCTTCCGTTGGAAAGGGTCTAAAAACACGAACTTTAGCGCTTCCTGCTCGTATTCCTTCGTCTCTTAATATGTCAACTGCGATTTCTGCTTCTTCTGCCATGGTTCCCATAGAAAAAACTATAATTTCTGCATCATTTGTGCACCTGTACTCTTCTAGAAGTGCACCATGATTTCGGCCAAATTTTCGTTCAAACTCTCTTGTTGTTTTCTTGATCATTTTTTTAGAGTATTGCATAGCTTCATGCATACTGAATCTGAATTCATCATAGCAAGTTGGATCTGCGATATTTCCGTAAGTCATAGGATTGTTACTGTCGAGTTCATAAGGGGCTCCAGGGGGTCTTGGTGGTAAGAAGTCGTCTACTTCTTCTTGTTCTGGGATGTCTACAGGCATTACTGTGTGACTTAGTATAAACCCGTCTAGGTTTACCATGGCAGGAAGACATACATTTACATCTTCTGCTACTTTATATACTTGGATTATTGTGTCTAGAACTTCTTGATTGTTTTTAGCAAAAAATTGAATCCATCCAGAGTCTCTCATGCTTATCGCATCTTGATGGTCGGTCCAGACGCTCCAAGGGGCAGCTAATGCTCTGTTAACTATTGCCATTACTATGGGTAAACGGGCTCCAGCAGCCCAATGTACTCCTTCTGCCATATATAATAGGCCTTGACTTCCACTAGCTGTGAAGACACGGGCTCCAACTGCTGATGCGCCAATAGCTGCAGACATGGCTGAATGTTCACTTTCTACTCTAACAAAGGCAGCGTCCAGCTCCCCTGATGCGCAACAGTTGGCTAAAACCTCAACTATAGATGTTTGAGGTGTTATAGGGTATGCTGTTATTACTTGTACCTTTGAAAGTTTGGCACCATAAGATGCTGCATAATTTCCACGTAATAACTCTATTTTACCCATTTGGAATACACCTTCTTTTTTAGGTTTTATATCCTCCTTTTTAACCTCTCTTTTTTCATGGTGATAGCATCTCTTGGACACACATCACTGCAGATTCCGCAGCCTTTACACCAGTCATAGTTTACTTCGGGTTTTTCCATGTGCTCATAAAAGACTATTGCTGCTTCTGGGCAAAACATCCAGCAGTATCCACATGCATTACATTTTTCATAGTCTATAACAGGTCTACGGAAACGCCATGTGCCTGTTTTTCCTGCAGAGCCTATTTTCGGCCTACTTGTTGCTACTAAAACGCGAACCATTTTACATAACACCTTTAATTTTTAACATTTTGAGTTTTTAACCTTCAATGGCTGATTCATAGCCTTTAATTAAGGCTTGAATATTTTTCTCGATGAATTTTTCTTTTTTTCCTGCAAATTTTTCTTTAATAGCTTTTTTTAGGGCTTCTAAGGAAACTATTTGGGTGACCTTTGAAAACGCACCTAGCAAGGGAGTTCCTACGAGGATAAATTCTCCCGAAACCAAGCCTTGGTCGGAAGATATACGGGTTGCGTCTACTAAAACCACTTTTTTAGCGTTGATGGGCGGTTTTTTTCTGGCGTTTATTACGACTACTCCGTCAGGTTTTAACCCTTCATCAACTTCTTCAATTTCCATTTCTCGAGCGTCTGCAAGTCTTAGATCAAAAACTATAACGGTATCAGGGTGGTATATTGCAGAGTGTCTCCGTACAGGTTTGTCAGAAATCCTTGCATAAGCCCTTACTGGGGCTCCTCTTCTTTCTGCGCCATAAAATGGAAAAGCGGTTGCATGAAGGCTGTCGTAAAAAGCAGCAGAAGCAAGGAGTTCAGCGGTGGTAACAGCACCCTGTCCCCCTCTCCCGATAAACTTAACCTCATGAAACATTTTGAGGATCCCTCAAAAAATGGTTAGTTTTTAATTTTGTTATTTTTGTTGTTTTATAATAATTATATAAGTACTATAATTTAAAATATTCGTATTGATAAAATTGTAAAACCGATTTCATAATATTTTAAACAAAGTACAAACCAATAAAAATATTAAATTTCTTCAGAGAAATGTTTCCTCAGAAGACCCCCTAAATACGATTTTGTAACTTTTAATCTTGTTGTTTTAGAGATTAAATTGATTATTTCCTAATTTTGCTTATGTTAGCATATATATTTAAGATTTACCGATTGCATAGGTAATTTAGCACATAATCTTATGTAAACATACAAGTTGAAAAAATAATTATTGATAAATATCTCGAAACTTTTTATATTAAAATTTTTTACTTTTTCTATATACCTGATGATAGGTGTTTTAATGGAGTATAAACTATTTTTGGAAAATAGCGTTGATCCTTTCGTTTTAGAACTTAGGATTCTTCATGTTAATGATGTTTATCCTCATGAAGAAACTATTCTACCCCAAGTTAGAAAGATTTCAAGGAACATGGAGAAGGAAGAGATCGTGCTTGATCCTTTACTTGTTTCAAAAGGTTCTTTAGCTATTTTAGATGGTAACCATAGGCTTGAAGCATTAAAAAGAATAGGAGCAAGGTTTTTTCCTGCATGTCTCCTCCCATACAAAGATCCTCTTATAGAAGTTAAAACATGGTTGAGATTTGTTAAAGGAATTTATCCAGAGGATTTAATACCAGTATTAAATAGAATAACTTTCCCTGTTGTAAAAATAGAGACCATAAAGAGATCTTCAACAGTAAGCAATTTTAAACATTTTTTAAGAGATTCTGATTTTAGTTTTTCTATTTTTACAAGATCATCAATCATCAGGATTAAGGGGAGGGAAAGAACAGATTTAACCTACAGTTTGGAACTGTTAAGGGTTTTTGAGCTTTCCCTTTCCCAGATGGGAGGCTACTTACGATATTTAGAGGATGATAAATTGGATGGACTTTTAAAAAACCTTAGAGAGAGGGAAATAGTTGTTTTACCTCCAAGATCAACAAAAGAAGATGTTGTTAAAATGGCAAGGAAAGACTATTTAATGCCACCAAAATCCACACGTCACATTGTGCCTATAAGACCTCTAAACCTAGGTATACCGCTTTCCATGTTAAAAGATTACTCCATCACATTATCATATGCGAATAGAACGCTGGATAAAATTCTTAAAAGGAAGATATCAAGAAGATTGCCAAGAAATCAGGTTATAGGTGGAAGGAAATACCCAGAAGAAATTTTGCTTTTTGAGAATAAAGAAGATAATTGACTTATTATATATTTTCGTGTTTTTAGTTATTTTTCCTTTTTATAGGAACTTGATTTCTTTTATTTTCTTTATTTTTTCGTTAAACTTTTCTGCTACTTTGTTGGGCCAATTTTTTGTGTCAAAACCTTTTTGTGATAAGAAGGCTACTATAAACCTTTGAAAAGATCCTCCTGCGCAGCCACTCCATAACTCTCCTTTTTGGGGTTTTACTGTGAAAGCTTTTGGGTATTTTTCCCCAATTATAGAGCAATTTTGAACCTCTAACCATTCACTTGTTTCTCGGTCGCCTCGAAAGGGAAGGTAGAAGTCATAATCCACAGTACCTACCACAAGTTCTTCTTCTTCAATAATCCCAATTTCTCCTTGTTGGGCCATCCACCATGGCGTAACCCACATCAGCTTAAACTCTAAGTCTAAAACTTTGGCAAAGAATTCGGTAAATTTTTTCCTGACAGCTAAACCTAACTCTTTTACTTGTACGGGTGTTCCAACCCATAATGTTTCGATACGGTGGAACTCTTCAACCCTTGCTAATCCAGCAGTACCTCCTTTTTCATACCGGTATGTGGGTCCACTCCAGTCATAAACTTTTAGGGGTAGGCTTTCAAGGGCAAGGGTTTTTCCTTCTAGATATTGCCAAAATGGGGGACATTGAGCGAAAGATAGAATACCGATGCTCTCAAGCCTTGTTTCGATCGTTTTAATGTCTATTTCCCTTGTTACTTTAAAATGATCCATTACGTCTTCCCATGCTTCGGGAGTAGCGTTTTTTGGAGTCATAACAAAGTAAGCATCAGGGTATATGCTTTCTGCATGACCGCTTCTTTTCGGGACATCCCAAGGCTCAAATTTTGGAAAGATCATCTCAACAAAGCCTAAAGGATTGTAAATTGTTTCGATGAAAAGCTCTTTTAAAACATTAACCAAAACTGCAAATTGGGGCCCATAAACGAACTGAGCTTTTGCATGGGTTCTTCTAATCCATCCCCAATTTTCTAGTTCCACCGCTGGATCCTTATCATAATAGGTTTCTTTTTCACCAGTAAACCATATTTCCCGCTTGTATTCGTCCTTTCCAGCATATCTTTGCCTTTCAACTTTTTGTTGAACTAGCTTTATTAGTCGGTCAACAGCACCTTTTTCAATGTAATCTATTGACAGTTCTTCAGATCTTAAAGATAAGTCTGCTTTCGCGTTTTTTATGTTAATGTTTGCAAAAGGAACCATTATATCTGCTATTGGCTCAAAAGGTAGAGGAATTTCTGTTATCTGGTACTTCTTTATCACTAGTTTTCTTACTCCCATCCTAAAGGTTTTTCCAAGTACTTCGTTTAAAAATTTGCGTAAGCGGAGTAAAGCAACATGAGCTCTTACTCCTTCACCGCTTTCAATTGTTACATGTAGATGCTCGTTAAAGATTTTATAATCTATTACTTTTGGGGCTTTTACGCCTTTTCCCACCCCTTTTGTAAAAATAGTTTTGTTCGCTTCTTCTATAATGGATTCAAAATCTTTAAGTTTTTCTCGGGGGATCTCAGCACTTAATGTGAACTCTGCCTCCAATAAAAATTTCATGCTAAAGCACCTTTTGGAATAATTTTCCTTCAAACATTTATTTTCTTTTTCTTATGGTTTATCAAAGAAACAGTCTTCTAAAAACAAAAAGTAAATAAAAAACTTTGGAGGTTTTCAAACTTCATAAATAATTTTTCGGAAGTTATTTAATAAAAAAGTTGATGAAATGTTTGAAGAATAAGGCTTAAACATTTGCTTTTTTTATTCGTAAAATGTGGGAAAATAGTAGGTATCACCTTCGTGAATTGCCATTCTTGCATTTATTAGGGCTTCTAAGGTGGATCTGCTTCGGACTTGATCCCAGTTTAAGGATGAGGATACTATGACTACTGTAAGTACTCCTTTTTTCTTCTGGGCTAAGTTTAAGACTAGTTGTTCATCTGGACTTAGTTCTTGAGGGATAAAGAAAATTAAGGTTTTTTGCCCTGTTTTTTCCAGTCTTAGAAGTTTTTGTTTTTCAAGGTTTTTTATAGATTTTTGGACATCTTCTCTATCAATACTATATTTTGATATGAATGATTCTGTTAAATCTTCTTGGGTTAGAGATGTACCATCTTTTGATAGGTTTATTCCGTGAGAAAGTAGAGTGATGTTGAGTTTTTGATAAAATCTTTTTTTACCTATAAGGGGTTTTTTTCTTAATTCTTTGCGGAGGATTTCTTCCCCCATACCTGAAATTTCTAGTCCTTCTTTTATGAGAGATGGTGGGGCTTTAAGCTCACCTTTAAATTTTTTACTAATTTTTTCCACGCCTTTTTTTAACTCGATTTCAGCTTCAGTTTCAGCATAATCTTCAATACCGGTTAATTGCTCCCCTAAATCCTTATAAGCATCCTTTATCCGAGATTTCAGGTCCTTTTCATTTTCTTCTTCTTTTGCCAAACCAGTAACCTCATAAAAAAACTGAAAAACAAAAGATCATTATTTTTATACTACACATACTATTTAATAAGAGGTTTAACTTGTTGTTAAAGTTGTTTGTTTTATTTTTTTATTTCGGTTTGCTTTAATTAGAAAAAAAAAGTATTTAAAAATGAAAAATAAACTCGAAAAATAGATAAAAAGGGAGATTAAAAAAGATGCAAATTTCTTTTAAGAAGCTTTTTGAGAAACTTTTTCCCGAAAAGGCTTCTTTCTGGGAGCGGATTTTTATTACTGCTGCTTTGTTAAACATATTAGTGGGGCTTTTAAGCATCTTTGCTTCTCCCGAAATCCCTTTAGCTTTTCAGATAAATAGACCAGGGACTAAGATTTCTTTACCTTTCTTATACACAAACCAGCTTAGTACTTGGCTTTCAGATCTTATAGGAACAGATTATGGTTATACTCTTATGGGAAATATAGGAGTAGGCTTGATATATTTAGGTTTCATAATAGTTGTTTTAGGAGGATATCAGGGCTATATCTTGATATCAGAAAGAATAGAGGAAGAGGGAGATTATGTTGATAATGTAAGTATTATGATGAGAGTTGTAATTATTTCTTTTATAGGTTTACTGATAGTTTTTCTTGGAGTTGTAATACTAAACTTTACCAGAACCTTAGATGTAACAAAGGTTATAATTGAAACATATAGACCAGGATTGGGGCTTTATATCTGCGGTCTTACAACTGCTTTTATGATGATCGCTTCCCGTAAATTAGAAGAAGAAGCACGCTATGAAGCCGAATTTCTAGGAAGGGATGAACGAGATGAGAGTGTTGAGGAGGAGTTTATAATTGAGAATTTAGAGGAATTTATCTAATTTTTATTTAATTATTTTATTTTTTAGATTTCTCCGGGTAATAAATGCCGTATGGGGATGTCTTGAAACTCGCCATTTGGAATGGTTCTTCTCACACTTAATGGTAAAGCTCTTCTCTCAAGCTCTTTTTTTGATATTAAAATCGTGTCAATTGTTTCATCATTTAACTCGATTAATACAGGGGCTCCAAAAGCTAATTGAAGCGCTCTAGCCCCGATTGTCCTTGCCCGCTCGTATCGTGTTAAATTAGGCGGACCAATATCGATTTTAAATTCAGTTTCGGAAGCTACGCTAGAGGATAATATAGACTTCTGGGCTTTTTTCTTAGGCAAAAAGGAACCCCCGGCTAACAGAAATTATAATTAATTAAATATAAAGGTAAACGTTCAAAACTTAGATCTTTACATACTTAAAAAGTTAACGTAAACTAGAGAATATTAAACGAAACTAAGAAGATTTATTCAGGCTTTGGTGGGAAATTTCTGTTTTTAATATTATAGCAAACCTTGTTTTTTAAGTACTTCTATCAATTTTCGGAACGCTTCTTTTAAGCTTTTAAGTTTCTCCGCTAGATCGGAGTGAGAAGAGATATGTTCTGTTTTAAGATCTTCTATTGTGTGTGTTAAATCATCGAGTTCTTTTGCAAATCTTGTAGCTAGATTTGCCTGTTTTTCAAAGGCTTCAACGATGTTTGATTGCATTTTTTCCTGTATTTTTTCGCTTTCCTTCAAAGAATCTTCAACGGTTTCTATAATAACCTGTTTTACTGACTCAGCGTCTATGCCTTTACTTAATTCTTCCTCGACATAGGTTATTTTAGTTACAAATTCTTCTTTTAAAGCCTTTTGTTCTTCGATCAAGGATTCAAGTGAGACTTTAACTTTTTCCACGATTTTTTCACTTATATTCTCCACATCAAGTCCAGATAATGTTTCTTGAAATTCTTTAATGGAATCTGATATCTCTAGAAGCTCTTCTAATTTTTCAAAATAAGCTAACTTAATGTTTTTAACATCCACTTTTAGCTCGGAAATTTCAGAAGATATTGAACTTTGAACCTCAGAAAGAGATTCATTAAAGGAACTTGCTGTAGAAAGCATCTTCTTCGTACCCTTTTCAAATGAGGTTGAAAAATCTCCTACACTAGATTCAACTTCAGAAACTCTCTCCGTTAGGATCCCTAACGATTCTTGGAAACTTTCAAGACCACTAAGACCAGATTTTACAACATCCATATCCTCAGAAATCGCTGCAATTTTTTCGTCTAAGGAAGCAAGATTTTCGATTTTTTCTCCTAGGTGGGTAAGATATTTGTTTGTTTCCTCAAGCATTTTCTCAGTAAGAGTTTCTGAAAGCCCATTTACAGCTTGAAACACCTCGCTTTCTATTTTTTCCTTGATGCTTGAAATAATAGCTTCTTCGATTCCTGTTTTAATATCATCGGATTTCAAGCTTAGATCTTTACCTATCTTTTCTACAACCTCATCTTTTGAAGTTTTAAGGTGAGAAGTTAAACTTTCATCAAATTTTTCAAAAAGTTTTTCAACTTTTCCTACTACATCCTCTCCTACGAATTCTGCAATTTTTTCTTCATAATCCGCTAGACGTGATTCTAAAGAATCTATTTGGTAAAAAATCTTTTCCTGTTGTTCTAAAAAGGAGGAAAAATCTTTCATTTTATCATCTAGATTCTTTATTTTTCCAAGAACTTTCTGCATAAGCTTTTCGTTTTCATCAAACTTTTGAATCAAAGAATTAAGATCATAACTAGGAGCGCTTTCATCGCTTTCAACTTTGGATTTTGCCTTAGAAGAGCTTGATTTAACAAGATCTTCATTTCCCTCTTCTTTGTTTTTATTCATGAACAATTCGCTCCACAAAAAATGAACATAATTTAGTTGCTTAAGGGATAATAAACATATCAAGAACTTTTTACTTTATTAATAATTAAGAACGTTATAAAAATTATGAAATAAAAATTATGAAGATTATGTTTTCTACTTTTAGAATTAAAGCTTTTCTTATTTAAAAACACTCCGTCCTTACATCACTTATAATAGGATTCTTATAGTTCTATTAATGTTATTTTATGCTAAAAAGTATTTGATAAGCGTTAATAAATGAGGGAGAGGTATAAATGTTTGACCTTTTCTTTCCTAAAATTAAAACTGAGTTAAAACAAAGTAATCGTTTTATTAAGTTTTTAGGAGTTTTAACCTGTACCTGTTGATTCTTCTAACATTTTTCTTCTTCTTGCAAGTTTTTCTTCCAGTTCTGAGAGATCAAAAGTTTCTATTGGATGAACTGAGCTTAACCAGTTGGGAGTAGTCGACTCAGGAGTAGTAGATGTAGGAGTTAACGGTTTTATTGGCTGTTGAGCAAGTTGAAGCTTTTGATATAACTTTATTAAGGTGATGAATTTTATGGAGATATTTATAAGCTCTGGATGAATATCATCTGTCCAATCATAACCTCTCTGAATCTCTGCTAATGCTTCGTTTGTTTGATTAGGATCAGCGGTAAGAACTCCCTCAAAAAGTTCAGCCAACTTTTGGATAAACCAGTCATTATACTGATATCGAGACATGAAAAACACAACCTTATAATATATTTTGTTAAAACAAGGTAAAAAAGTTAAGGATAAAATCGATAACTTAAAACAAAGAAAACTCCCTCTAAAGTTTTTTATTAAATCTTTAGAAAATAACTGATTAAGGAAAAATTATTTTTAAAATCCGCTTTAAAGAAAATTGGGGGATACAAGGGATTAGATAGGAGGAAAGAATGTAACGGTTTATATTGTTCTTTTTAATTTCTATCTTTCTTTTCTTCCTGCTACGAAATCGTCTAGTAGCTGTATTGCTTCCCTATAGCTCATGGTTAGGGGAGCTTTTTTAAAGCCAAAAGCGGAAACGCTGATGAGCTATCTTGCTCCCCTGCTCCCCACTCCCCAGGCAATTGGCTCAGAAAGGATGCTCGATGGCATGTTTGTCTACGATACCGACAGCCTCAACCTTGAACCTGGGCGCTCACCTGCGTTTCGGATGCTGCTCACCTCGCCTGCCGGTGTACCTGAGCCCTCAGAATCTCTGAAGCTTGCATTGGACCGCAGGCAGCGTAGGAATCTGCGAATAAAGACCAAGGCAGGGCAGGGCCGCCCTCTTGCCACCGCCACGGAGCGTGTGATCGCCGAGGAAGCAGGCGATGGTGGGGAGGGCGTGGTCTTCGGAACCTTGATCCACCGACTACTTGAGATGGTTGACTGGGAGAAACCCGAGGGCCTGGAAGGTATGATCCAGTCTGAGGCCCGCGCACTGGGTGTACCTAGCCGGATGGCTGTGAAGGCTGACCAGATGGTGAGAGCCGCACTTGCCTCTGATCTTCTCAAGCGAATTCGGAAGTCAGACCGATACTTCAAGGAAGTCCCATTTGCCTGGAAAGATCAAGGAACCATCGTTGAAGGCAAAATCGATGTTGTTTTTCAGGAGGGAGCCGATCTTGTCGTTGTCGACTTTAAGACCGATATGGTCTCAAAGCGCCATCTTGAGGCCAAAGTCCGAAGCTACAAACCGCAGACCGATGTCTATGCCCACGCCATCGAGGCAACGTGGGGAAGGCTTCCTAAGGATGTGATTCTCTTCTTCCTCCAGCACCTAAGACCGGTATCGGTTAAATGATGGTGCTTAGCCTGACGCTGGATACCGTGACTTCCGGAATGGATGAAACTTCGTGACCCCGGGTGGAAATAATAGATTCTAGCCCAGGTTATTCATAAACCTCGTCGCGAGGTGCCGGAGGTGTCAGTGATGGCAAGGAAGCCGAGCGAGCAGGCCGTAGGCGTATCTTAAGGATACGTTGAGGATCGGCGAGCGAGTACGCCGTCGCTCAAGCTATGTCGGCATAAAGATGACGTCGCCAACGCTGGCAGATACGGCACCGCAGTAGAGGGCTTGTGAAT
>Ga0209427_10005558_pt1 | contig 14468 bp, 10 predicted proteins | sample DeeMarSWOR136_30_FD_187465 | JGI IMG/M metagenome (GOLD analysis project Ga0209427, IMG submission 187465) | Marine sediment microbial communities from White Oak River estuary, North Carolina - WOR-1-36_30 (SPAdes) (version 2) | ecosystem: Environmental > Aquatic > Marine > Intertidal zone >... | reverse complement strand
GATTTACTCCAATATGAGCAAGCTCTATGGAGCCGATCATTACCATCAGGCAACCAAGTATGTGCAGGACATCGCTGGGGGTATTGTTGCGACGATCCCTTCATACAAAGAGTGGCAAAACCCGGAGACACGCAAGATGATGGAGAAATACCTCGGAGGGAAAGAGGGTATCCTTCCCGAGAATAGGATTAAGCTGATCAATCTTATTAGGGATTACGCCTCTTCATACGAATCGGTTCTCAGAATTCACGCCGAGGGTTCTTTGGCGGCGCAGAGGCTCTCCGTCTATAATCTGGCAGATTTTGAGAAATGTAAGGCGATGGCAAAACATGCCGCAAGAATTAAGGATGGCACGGAGCACCCTCTTTTTAAAGATCTACCCGAGTTTCCACCAAAGACTCGTTAGTCTAACAGAAAGGGGCTGTCATCATTATTTCAAAAAATAGCAGATGCTGAGGTTATTCTAGCTCAAAAGCGAGGGAGAGCAAAATGAAAGATATTGTAATAGTAGAAGCGGTGAGAACGCCCTTCAGTCCTTTTGGCGGACCTTTGAAGGACGTTCCGAGTATTGAGCTTGGAGCCTGTGTGATGAAGGAGATCATGAACCGATCAGGCTTGAAAGGAAATCAGATTGATGAGATCTTCTACGGGATGACCCTGATGGCAGAGGCGGCCCTTTACAACAATGTTTGTGCTCGCCAGGCAGCGTTGATAGCGGGACTTCCAACGGAGCAAGTTTCCCTTACCATCGACAGGGCCTGTTGTTCATCCATGACCTGTGCCATTTTGGCATTTCGGACGATTGGATCTGGTGAGGGAAATGTCATCATGGCAGTGGGTGCGGAGAATATGAGTCACTGTCCTCAAATCGCTCCTCCGGAAATTCGCTGGGGTCAAAGAATGGGTCCGATCGTTTTTCGGGATTGCATCTCCCCAGTGGGGCATCCCAATTTTCCACCGGAGGCAAAGAATGCAGGCGATGTCGCCGTCCAATATGGGATCAGCCGTGAAGAGCAGGATGAGTGGGCTTATCGAAGTCAGATGAAATATCAGGAGGCTAAGAAAGCTGGGAAGTTTAGAATCGGAGAGGAATTGACGGCGGTTGAGGTTCCTCAGAGAAAAGGTCCTCCTTTAATTTTTAGTGAAGATGCTTTTCCGAAGCCTGATACCACTTTGGAAAAGCTGGCTAAGCTCAGGACGATTTACGAAAGCCCAACCGTGACACCAGGGAATGCTCCAGGACTGGATACAGGAGCGGCTGCTTTGTTGATGATGTCAGAGGAAAAAGCGAAGGAGATGAGTTTGAAACCTCTGGCAAGATTGGTCGCAACGGCAAGTGTTTGTACAGATCCAACCATGCTGGCGGTTAATCCTGGTTATGCGATTAAGAAGGTTCTTTCTAGAGTGGGCATGACAGTTGACGAGATCGATCTGTTTGAAATTAATGAGGCCTTTGCAGCGGTTCCCCTGGTAAGCAGCAAAATTTTGGGGGATGGAGATGAGGCGAAAACAAAAAAAATTAGAGAAAGATTGAACGTGAATGGAGGCGCCATTGCTATCGGCCATCCTGTGGGAGCCAGTGGAGCCAGGATTATGATGACATTAATGTATGAGCTGAGAAGGAGGGGAGGAGGTTATGGTGCGGCAGCAATTTGTGGTGGCCTTTCACAGGGGGATGCAGTTCTGATCAAGGTCGAATAGAATGACGGGTTGTGTGCCCATCCCGAAGAACCATTTGATTTCAAAAAGGGAGGTGAAATCAGAAAGGATGATGACCATCAATAGAGTTGGAATCTTAGGGGCAGGGACAATGGGTGGAGGCATTGCCCAAGTTGTAGCCCACGCAGGTTTTCAGGTATTCCTTCTGGACCTTTCAGAGGCGTTGGTCAAAGGAGGGGTCCAAAGGATTGAAAAAAATCTTTCAAAAAGTGTGGAAAAAGGGAGGCTTTCTTCCCAGGAGGGGGAAGAGATTCTTCAAAGGATCAAACCAACGTGCCATATCGAAGAACTGAAAGATTGCGAATTGATCATCGAGGCAGTATTCGAGGATTTGGCACTAAAAATCAGCCTCTTTAAGAGATTGGATGCTCTTTGTCCTCCGCAGGCGATTTTCGCATCCAATACTTCTACGCTTTCGATCACGCAGATGGCTGCTGAGGTTTCTCGACCCCAGAGGTTCTTGGGGCTTCATTTTTTCAATCCTGTTCCTGTGATGAGATTGGTTGAGACCATTGTGGGTCTTCAGACATCTAATGAAGCAGTCGATGCCTGTACGGATTTCACTAAAAGGATAAGAAAGACTCCAATAAAGGTACAGGACTGCCCGGGATTTTTAGTGAATAGAGTTTTGTTGCCCTATGCGGGTGAGGCGATGTTAGCTGCTCAGGAAGGGGCGGCATCCCCTCAAGAAATTGACGAATCAGTTAAAAAGGCTGGTTTCCCCATGGGACCCCTCGCCCTGAACGATATGGTAGGGATTGATGTGGGAGTCCATAGCTTTCCCATTATGTATGAGGCCTATGGAGAGCGATTTCCCGTGCCTCTGCTTTTCGAGAGATTACTAAAGGCAGGACGACTGGGTGCCAAATCTGGAAAAGGGATCTATGTAAACGGAAAAGTAGATGACGAATTTGTGGAAATTATCAGGACAATTCAGAATGAGACAGGGATAAGAAGCACTGAATTCTCATCAGATAGATTAACACTAAGACAAGTGAACGAAGCAATTTATTGCCTCCAAGAAAAGATAGCGACGGCTGAAGATATTGACCGGGCAATGGTTTTAGGAACAGGCTTTCCTTCCGATGAAAAGGGGGTTGGAGGTCCTCTTCATTGGGCAGATGAGAAAGGGTTGGATTGGGTCTTAGAGAAACTAAATCATTTTAAAAATACTTTGGGCACTCGATTCTGGCCCCACTTCTTACTCAAAAAATATGTGGCAGCCGGTTGTTTGGGCAGCAAAGCTAAAAAAGGCTTTTTCGAATATTAAAGCAAAAAGAACAATAAATGGGTTGACTAAACACTGATTCGAGGGGATGAGGAGAAAATTCACCGGATAAAGACATAGATATGATGCTACTTGCCTCGTTGGCATCTCTGTTCCCACGTAAAAAATGGACCTTTTCTTGAAGAAGTTCCAATTATCAAGGAAAATCCGCTGAAATCCAAAACACTAAAATGCGTCATTATGTTTGACGCATAAGGGGTTGAGTTTAAGAAGTGCCCAACTTTTGATCTGGTACAAGGTATGCTTATCATAAATAATAGAATTAAATACACAGGGGGCGAAAATGGAAGCAATCAAGCATTACCTTAAACCGACACCGATCATTGACTGCGACCATCCAACTATCAAGAAAAAGGCGGAGGAATTAGCAAAGGGTCAAACGCAGATTAAAGAAATAGCAAGAGGTCTTTTTTACTTTGTACGGGATGAGATTAAATATAATCCCTATATGCCGAGGTACTTGCCGGAACACTTTCGTGCCAGTGACACGTTGGCCCGTAAAGACGGGTTCTGCGTTCAAAAGGCGGTCCTCCTTGTCGCTTTGTGCCGGGCTCTTGAAATCCCAGCTCGACTTGGATTAGCGGTGATTCGAAATCATCTCATGCCGGAGAAGATGGCGAACATGTTGCATGGCAACGTCCTTCCCGAGCATGGGTATGCCGAACTCTATCTTAATGATCGATGGGTTAGAGTAACCCCTGTTTTTGATTTGGGGATGTGTCAGAAAAATAGAATCCTTCCAGTGGAGTTTGATGGAGAAAAGGATGCTAAGTTCCATTCCCATAATGAAGATGGCAGATTACATATCGAGTATGTCATGGATCGTGGACCCTACGATGATGTCCCACTGGACGCAATTCGAGAGTGGCTCATCCCGGTGTTAACACCTCAGGCAAAAACCCTGATTCTTGGAAGTGAGTCATAGCAAATAGAATACAACCCATAGGAGGGAGCTTATGGAAACATTTCCTTGGTGGACGGAGGATCAGAAGAAATTTGAGCAGGAAATTGCAACCTTTGTGAAGGAAGTCATGCCTAGGGACGAAGAGACCAGGTGGAAAAGGGAATTTCCGTGGGATATCTTCGAAAAAATAGCGGAGAGGGGTTACACTGGTGCTGGAATTCCTAAAGAATATGGGGGGTTAGGTTTAGGAGCAACGGGCGCCTGTATTGCAGCAGAGGGATTTAACCGAATGCCTGGAGTGGGCCGAGCCTTTATAGGGAACATGTTGGGGGGGCTGAGGCAGATTATTGAATACGGAACTGAGGAACAGAAAAAAAGATTTCTCCCTAGAATCGCGAAGGGAGAGATCGGAGCGATCGTGATCACTGAACCCTTTGCGGGGACAGATGCTGCGGCGATAGAAACGACAGCGACGCGCGAAGGAGACGTGTATATCCTGAATGGCAAGAAGAGATATATTGTCTCTGCAGGGGTGGCAAGCAGATACATGGTTTATGCGCGCACGAGTGACGATCCGGAGGCTAGACGGAATTACCGGCATCTTACTGCATTTATTGTCGAAAAGGGTGCGCCGGGCTTTATAGTCGAAAAGATCAATGAAATCATTGGATTTGAGAACATACAAAATGGGGTCTTAAATTTCGATGAAGTCGCTGTGCCTGTGGCGAACCGTATTGGGAAAGAGGGAGAAGGATGGAGAGTCATGACGGCAGGCCTTAATTTTGAGAGGACCTTAATTTGTGCGCAAACATTAGGTTGGACGCGTGAACTCTTAAGAAATGTGGTTCCTTATGCTCAAAGGAGAATTCAATTTGGGAGGCCCACGATAGAATTTACGAATAACCAATTTAAGATTGCAGATCTAATCATGCAAGTAAATATTGCAAGGTTGTTGACTTTCTATACAGCGTATTTGTGGGACCTTGGTTGGGACATCACCATAGAGTCCAACGTGTCGAAGGTGTTCATCTGCGAAGGGGCGATAAAAGCTGCTTTGGATACGATTCAGGTCATGGGAGGTGATGGGGTAACACCTTTTTATCCTCTTGCAGCAATTATGAATGTGGCCAAGGTTGAGAATATTGCGGGAGGAACGATGGAGGCTTGCAGACTTGTTATTTACAGAACTGGACTTAGGCAAATGGCTGAGGAATTTAAGATGCCCCACCGGGTGATCCATAAAGAGCTGGGGGTGCCAGTCCCTGTAGCTTCCTTGCCTGAGAGACGGAAAGATGTGGATGAAGAGAGTCTTCTCAAATCACTGGCCGAGGACTATCGAGTCAATCCTGGTCTTTACATGAGCCGTGAGGATATAAAAGAATCTTTTGATGTGGAAGAGACAAAGCTGGATGAATTGCTCCTTTCTTTAGAAAAAAAGGGGGTTGTAAAGCTTTTTCGAGATAGAAAAGGGATCGCTCTTGTTAAGGCTACATACGAGGGGCTGAAGAAGGCATTTCCTCAAGAACATTATCGATGGTTTCCTTCCTGGGTCAAAGAGAACAATATCTTTTAAACAAAAAGGAATCAGGTAGAATGACAGCAAACCGCGATGCCAACAAAGTTGGTAGATGTGGGTGCAGCCATTTAGAAAAGAAGGAGGTGAAAGCGAATGGTTGTAGGAGATATGCTTCTACGGGATGCGAATAAGTTTCCTGAAAAGATATCCATTATTTCACAAGACCTTTCGGTAAGCTATCAGACACTAAATGAGAGGGTGAATCGTTTAGCTCATGCTTTATTAAAGAAAGGATTGAAGAAGGGAGATCGCATCGGAGTCATGGCTCACAGCTGCTATCAATTCATTGAAATATACTTTGCCGCTGCGAAAACAGGGGGTATTTTCTGCCCGTACAATAATCACTTAAAAGAGAAGGAGTTCAGTTCCATTATAGACTATTCAACCCCAAGATTTCTTTTTTTGGATGAGGATTATGGAAAAATGATCGCCTCTCTAAAGCGTCATTTGAAATCTGTGAAACACTATATCTGTCTCCAAAAACTGAGACTTTCTTTTATGGAAGACTACGAAGGATTGCTTTCAAAAGGGGATAAGAAAGAACCTAAGGTTAGAATTCGAGATAGTGATATCATGAGCATCTTCTTTACAGCTGGGACAACAGGGAGACCCAAAGGGGCAATGCGAACGCACAGGCACGTTGTCTCCAATGCCATTACAGGGGTCATCGAATTGAAGGTTTCATACAACGAGAAGGCGCTCATATCCTTTCCGATGTATCACGTTTCTTGTGAAGATAACATTGGCCGCCATTTCTTCATGCCCAATACCATTGTGATTAAACGGGAAGGTCCATTTGATCCAAAAGAGGTGTTGGAACTTCTCTCAACGGAAAGGATCACCATGTGCCAGCTTGTCCCGACAATGATTCATGCGCTTCTTCAGTATCCGGAGATTGACAGATATGATCTAAGTCGTTTGAGGCTGATTATGTATGCAGCTGCGCCGATGCCCGTCGAGCTTCTAAAAAGGGCCTTGCGAACATTTAGGTGCGGTTTTGCTCAGTTTTATGGTCAGACAGAAAGCGGCCCACTGACGACCATCTTACGCCCAGAAGACCACGTATTGGAGGGGCCCGAGAGAGAGCTTCAGAAGCTCGGCTCAGCCGGAAGACCTGTTCTTTCATATGAAATAAGGGTTGTCGATGGGGAAGGCAAAGATGTCTCGGTTGGTGAAGTAGGTGAGATCATAGGGAAAAGCGAAGCGATGATGAAAGGTTACTGGAGACTTCCAAAAGAATCCACAAAGAAGCTGAGAGAGGGGTGGCTTCACACAGGTGATCTCGGAAGGTTTGATGAGGACGGCTATCTGTATATCGTAGATAGGAAGGACGACATGATTATTAGTGGGGGGGTCAATATATATCCCCGGGAGGTGGAAGAAGTTCTTTATCAACATCCGTCTGTACTTGAAGCATCGGTGATTGGGGTACCTGACGATTACTGGGGAGAGGCAGTGAAGGCGATTATTGTTCCCAAGGAAGGCGCTCTTGTCTCAGAAGAAGATATCATAAGATTTTGCGGCGAACACCTTGCAGGTTACAAAAAGCCTAAATCGGTGGAGTTTTGGAAGGAATTACCTAAGAGCCCCCAAGGAAAGATATTGAAAAAAGATATTCGAAAAAGATATGTAAACAAATCTGCCTAAGGATGAAAGATGGCAAACATTGAAATGGGATGTCCTTTTTCGAGGAGATGACATGGCAACTGTGCTTACTACAAAGCCAGGAGGTGACGAGGGATGTTCCCTCAGAGGGTAGGACGGTTATTGGGGAAATTGAAAAACAAATATATACTATATTAAAATGAAAATGAGGGGTTAAACTTATGGACTTTGAACTGACAAATCGCCAAAAACAGATTCGTTTGGCCGCTCGGGAGTTCGCCGAAGGTGAATTAGCACCCATTGGCAAAGACTGCGAGTCCAAAGGAGAGTTTCCAAGAGACCTTATCAAAAAAGCTGCCCAGTTAGGTTTCGTGGGTGTCTTTATCAAGAAAGAATACGGAGGGCTTGGATTGGGCTCTCTGGAAGATGCCATCATTCATGAGGAATTCTGGAGAGCTGAACCTGGACTTGGGCAGGTATTTTCCCAGACAACATTTGGTGCGAAAGAATTGATCCTCTTTGGTAATGAGGACCAAAAAAAGAAGTACTTGCCGCCTTTGGTAAAAGGGGAGTGGGTCATGGGCTTTTCTATCACCGAGCCTGAGGCTGGAAGTGATGCGGCCTCTGCCACGACCACAGCGGTTAGAGTTGGGGATGAGTATGTGATCAATGGCAACAAGGTGATGATCAGCAACGGCACGGAAGCCCAATTCCTTCTTGTCTACTGCTTGACTCGTCCTGAAGGGACCTCCAAATCAAAGCGTCATAGCATCTTCATTGTTGAGACCAACTGTCCAGGATATAAGGCGGATAGGATCCATGGAAAGATGGGGCTTCACGCTTCAGATACGGCCAATATTTTCTTTAACAATGTAAAAGTCCCAAAGGAAAACCTTATAGGAGTGGAAGGAAACGGATTCATTCAGCTGATGCAATTTCTTGATCACTCCAGAGTTGCTGTCGCTGCCGACGCGCTGGGACTTGGGCAGGGGGCAATGGAACAGGCAATCGATTATGTAAGAAAGAGAAAACAGTTCGGACAGACGATTGCGTCTTTTCAGGTCACTCAATTCAAGGTTGCCGAGATGGCCACCCTCATTGAGACGGCAAGATCTTTAACCTACAAGGCTGCCTGGGCCCTTGACCGCGGAAGCCCGGACACCCAGCTTTCAGCCATGGCAAAGTGGTGGGCTAGTAATGTTGCAGTCAGAGTAGCGGATGAAGCACTGCAGCTTCACGGCGGATATGGATATCTGGATGATTATCCTATTGAGCGTTACTATCGGGCAGCCAAATTACTCGAGATCTATGAAGGGACGAAGGAAATTCAGAAGCTCACCATTGGCCGCCGAATCCTGGGAAAAACTTAAGGAATAGGAAGACTTAAATGGAGATCAGAAGAGTCGGTATTGTCGGTGCGGGGACCATGGGAGGTCAGATAACCATCGTCTCTGCCAGGGGTGGTTATCAAACTTTCATGGTCGATATTTCTAAAGAACAAATAGAAAAGGCATGGTATCATATCCAATCTTTTTTAGACACCCAGATGAAGAAGGGTAAACTTAGTCAGGAAGACGGAGAGAAAACCCTTTCTCTCATTAGGAAAGGGACAGAGGTGGAGGAATCTTTCTCAGATGTCCAGCTCGTCATTGAAGCTGTTTTTGAGAATATCGAGGTAAAGAAAGAGGTATTTAAAAGGTTGGATACCATTTGCCCGCGAGAAACGATTCTCTGCACCAATACTTCGACCCTGAGCATTTCGGAGTTAGGCACTGCAACGGAACGGCCCGAAAGATGCATCGGAACACATTTTCTGATCCCAGCCGCCCTTACTCCGCTGGTTGAAGTGGTACGAAGTTCAGAGACTTCAGACCAAACCCATCATACCATTATTGATTTTCTTACCCGATGTGGTAAGGAGACCGTGACCGTAATGGATTCTCCAGGGTTTGTGATCAACCGTCTTTATCTTCCGATGGTTAATGAGGCCTTTTTTGCTTTAGAGAGTTCTCTGGCCAGTGCGGAAGAGATCGATCGTTCCTGCGTGAGAGGGCTTGGCTTTCCTCTGGGCCCTCTGGCTGCAGCCGATGCCTTTGGACTAGATATCCTCCTTGCCTGCATGAGAACTTTCCAAAGAGAACTGGGTGAAAAATACCGCCCTGCGCCACTGCTCGTGAAGTTGGTGAATGCTGGACGCCTCGGTCGAAAGAGTGGCCAGGGAGTTTACGACTATCATAAGTAGATAAAATGGAAATGGGATGAATAAAAAGATAGGGGTTTACATCTGTCACTGTGGTACCAACATTGCCGCTACGGTAGATGTTCAGGAACTCACCCGGTTCGCGGGCACCCTTCCAGGGGTAAAGGTTGCCCAGGACTACCGCTACATGTGTTCTGATCCCGGACAGGATTTGATCAAAAAAGATATCCGTGATCGTGAAATCGACCGAGTCGTCGTCGCTGCCTGTTCTCCTCAAATGCATGAAGTCACTTTCCGAAATGCTATCTCTTCAGAAGGGCTCAATCCTTATTTTCTCAATATTGCCAATATCCGTGAACAGTGCTCCTGGGTTCATAGGGATCGAGAAAAGGCAACGGAGAAGGCGAAGCAGATTCTCCGTGCGGCTGTTGCAAGGGTCTTACGCCAGGAAGCGCTCACAGCGAGAAAGGTAGAGATTAAACCTTCTGCTTTGGTCGTGGGGGCTGGTATCGCTGGAATTCAGGCAGCCTTGACCATGGCGAATGAAGGGATAAAGGTCTTTCTCGTTGAAAAGGCCCCCTGCATCGGAGGCCATATGGCCCAGCTGGACAAGACTTTCCCAACGCTGGACTGCGCTTCCTGTATCTTCACGCCGAAGACCGTCGAAGTAGCCCAGAATAAGAATATTGAACTTTTCGTCTGTTCAGAAGTTGCGGACGTCAAAGGGCATGTGGGAAACTTCAAGGTGACGATCAAAAAACAACCAACCTATGTGGATGCTAATCGGTGCACGGGTTGCGGAGATTGCATGGAGGCCTGCGTGTTCAAGAAGGGAGTTCCGTCAGAGTTTGAAGAAGGGATGGCCATGCGAAGAGCTATCTATATTCCCTTTCCTCAGGCGATCCCAATGAAGGCCACCATAGATAAGGAAAGTTGCCTCCTGTTAAGTAAAGGGAAGTGCAAGAAGACGTGTATGGATGCCTGTAAGGCGGGAGCCATCGATTTTGAGCAAAAAGAACAAATCATTGAGAAGGAAGTAGGCGCGATCATCCTCGCTACAGGGTATGACCTCTATGATCCCCGCCTCCTCCCCCAATATGGATACGGGACGAATGAAAATGTAATTACGAATCTCCAGTTTGAGAGGCTAGCAAGCCCTTCCGGTCCCACCCGGGGCGAAATCGTGCTAAAGGATGGAACCGTTCCACAGGGAATTGCCTTTCTTCACTGTATTGGAAGCCGGGATGAGAACGCGAACCTCTACTGTTCCAGGGTCTGCTGCATGGCCTCGATGAAGCAGGCCCATCTGGCCAAAGAGAGGACCGGGGCCCAGATTTATGAATTCTATATCGACATCAATGCCTTTGGAAAAGGGTACCAAGAGTTCTACAAGATGGTCCGGGAAGAAGGAATTTACTTTATTCGTGGAAAGGGCTCTGAGATTTTCAAAAGGGATGGCCGTCTTGTCCTGGCGGCAGAGGATACCCTGCTTGGGACCCCAATTGAGATCTCTGTGGATATGGTAGTCTTAGGAGCCGGTCTGACAGCCCGACAGGATGCTGAAAAAGTTGCGCAGGTGTTCGCAATCAGCCAGAGTGCAGATCGATTTTTTATGGAGGCCCATCCGAAATTGAGACCCGTATCGACCAATGTGGATGGGATCTTTCTGGCAGGATGCTGCCAGGGACCCAAAGATATTCCAGATACGGTGGCCCAAGCCTCTGCCGCTGCAGCCGAAGTGATGTCCCTGGCGACCCGAGGTGAGGTCGAAGTGGACCCCATCACCGCATGGATCGACCCCGATCTTTGTGCCGGTTGCAAATTATGCATTGAAATCTGCCCCTACTCGGCCATTGTCTTCCTGGATGCCAAAGGAATTTCTGTGGTGAAGGAAGCCCTTTGCAAAGGTTGCGGTGCCTGTACGGCCATCTGTCCCAGTAAGGCAGCCAGACAGAACCATTTTACCCAAGATCAAGTCCTTGCTGAAGTAGATGGAGTGGTAGAGAAGGAACTCAATGTCAAATGACAAAACCCAAATGCCAAATGAATGACAAATGTTCAAATGACTTAAGAAAAATAGGCAATCCGTTTGACATTTGAGCTTTGGATTTCGTTTGAAATTTGAACTTTGACATTTGAAATTTTTATTATGAAGATAGACCCTAAGACTTTTATTCAAGATTACCACCTCAATTTGTGCATCCAGTGTGGGACCTGCACAGGCGCGTGCCCGGTCAAATTCCGCTCCCCCCTCAACATGCGGAGACTTGTCAGACAGACGGTCTACACAGATAATCCCTCGTCTCTGTTCAAAAGGCCTGAATTGTGGGCCTGCACCACTTGTAGCACTTGCAGTATTCGTTGCCCTGCCGGAGTCAAGAACGTTGACCTGATCATGGGGATTCGAAATTTTCTTGCCCGGCAAGGCGAAGTCCCTTCGACGATCAGAGATGCACTTGAGAATACTCTCCTCCAAGGAAACCCCTGGGGAAGGTTCCGGGATCGGAGGGCGGATTGGGCAAAAGATCTTGGAGTAAAGATCCTCGGCGAAGCGACCTCAGAGATACTCCTCTATGTGGGGTGTGCGCCTTCTTACGATCCAAGGGTCCAGAGTGTCTCCACATCGCTGGTCAGAATCTTCCAAAAGTCAGGCCTCGACATTGGCATCCTTGGGAAAAAGGAATCTTGCTGCGGAAACGAGATCCGGAGGATGGGAGAAGAAGTCCTCTTTAAGAAACTGGCTAAAGATAACATGGCATTATTCAAGAAGTCAGGCATCAAGCGAATCATTACTATCTCCCCTCATTGTTTCAATGCCCTTAAGAATGACTATCCTGACATCGACATTCCTGTTCAACACTATACACAGGTGATCGCTGAACTGATTGAGATGGGAAAACTGAAGATTTCGAAAGAAGTTACCGCCCTCGCGACCTACCAGGACCCCTGTTTTCTTGGGAAACAGAACAAGATCTTCGATGAGCCGAGAAAAATCCTCACCTCTATCCCAGGATTAGATTATGCAGACATGGAGAGAGCTAAAGAGAGGAGCCTCTGCTGTGAAGGGGGAGGTGGGAGGATGTGGGCTGAAGGGGGAACCGAGGGGAAAAGAAATGGAGAGATCCGGATCAAAGAGGCCATCTCCTTGGGTGCCAAAGTCCTGGCGACTTCCTGTCCTTTCTGCCTTTTGACCTTGGAGGACGCGGTCAAAATCTCTGGCCTAACTGATCAGATTGTGGTAAAAGATATCGCTGAATTGGTAGTTGAAGCCATCTAAGTGCAATCAATGCCAAATGCCAAATCCCAAATGTCAAATCAATGTCAAAGCCGAAACTCCCTGCCTGCGGCAGGAAGAATTCTTCAAATTTGAAATTTGGATTTGACATTTGAGCTTTGAACTTTGTCATTTTCATCAATTGAATTTGTTCGGGAGGATTACATGAATATTGCGGTTTGTGTGAAGCGAATTCCAAAAACTGCGGAGGCAGATATCTTCATCGAGAAGAACGGAAAAGAGATAAAGAAAGATAATCTCGTCTTCACTCTTAACGACTGGGACGGCTATGCGGTCAGGGAGGCTGCACTTCTAAAAGAGAAACATGGGGGCACGGTAACCGTCCTTTCAATCGGTCCTGAAGAGTCAAAAGAAGTCTTGACGAGATGCCTCGCCATGGGGGCAGACAAAGCGTTAAGGATAGAGGAGCCCGCCATTCAGGATGGCCGTTTGATTGCAAGGATCATTGCCCAGACGATTCAGGGCCAATCTTTCGATCTTATCATGACAGGCGTTCAGGCAGAAGATGATGGGTACGGCCAGGTTGGTGTTAGCCTGGCCCAGATATTGGGGCTGCCTCACGCAGCGATTGTCAACCAAATCGAAATCAAAGGCGATCGGGCCCTAGTGAAAAGGGAGCTGGAGGGCGGAATAGAAGAACATGTGGAACTTAAGCTCCCCGCTGTCCTCACCATTCAGACAGGCATTAACGAGCCGAAATACGTCTCCCTGGCAGCTATTTTAGAAGCAGAAGAAAAAGAGATGGAGGAAGTCTCACTCGAAAAATTGGGACTGGCTCCCAGTGAAACAGTAGAGGCAAATGTCGATCAGGTATTCTTTCCGCCCGTCGGGAAGATGGCGGAAATATGGAAAGGGACCCCTGAAGAAGTGGTGGGGAAGCTGACGGAAATTTTGCAGAAGAAAAAAGGGTAAATCTAAATCTCCCCAACCCCCCTTTTCTAAAGGGGGGCGAGGGGGGATTATAGAGGTTGACGTATAGGAGGCTAAAGGATGAGTGAGATTTTTGTATTAGTCGAGCATCGTCAAGGAAAGATTCGGGACATCACCTATGAGATGTTAGGTCTGGGAGAGAAGGTTGCCGCTCAGCAAGGGGCCGCATTGACTGCTGTTCTTCTGGGAAAAGGTATGAACCAGTTTGCCGAGGATTTGGCCACAAGGGCATCAAAAGTATTGGTTGTCGAAGATGCTCAATTAGAAAGCTTCAATTCAATACCTTATCAAAAAGTCCTCTCCTCTCTCATACCGAAATATCAACCTTTTCTCACCTTGATAGGACATACTGCTTTTGGAATGGATTTAGCACCCAGTCTTTCAGTGGAGATGAACTTCCCCATGATCACCGATTGTATTGGCCTTTCTCTTGAGGGGAATCAATTAAAAGGGACTCGTTCCATCTACGGAGGAAAAGTAAATGCCAATATATCCCTGAAAGAATCAAAGGGACATATTGCCACTGTCCGGCCCGGTGCTTTTGACCCTAAGACGCCCGGCGATAAAAAGGGTGGGATCATCATCGAACCCTCCCCTCTCAAGGAAGCCATCGATGCAAAAATGTTTATCAAATATATTGAAGCCCCTATCACGGGAGAGGATATTACCCAAGCAGAAATCATCGTCTCTGTGGGCCAAGGGATCGGAGGTCCTGAACACATCCCAGTGATTGAAGAAATAGCAAAAAACTTAGGCGGAGTCATAGCCTGTTCACGGCCAGTGGTCGACCGGAACTGGCTGCCCAAGGAACGGCAAGTTGGAATCTCAGGAAAAACGGTGAAACCCAAGGTCTATATTGCCATCGGCATCAGTGGTGCCTTTCAGCACGTGACGGCCATGCAGGGTTCTGAGACGATTATCGCGATCAATAAGGACCCCCGTGCCCCCATT
>Ga0209427_10005556_pt1 | contig 14471 bp, 15 predicted proteins | sample DeeMarSWOR136_30_FD_187465 | JGI IMG/M metagenome (GOLD analysis project Ga0209427, IMG submission 187465) | Marine sediment microbial communities from White Oak River estuary, North Carolina - WOR-1-36_30 (SPAdes) (version 2) | ecosystem: Environmental > Aquatic > Marine > Intertidal zone >... | reverse complement strand
CAAAACCTCCTGAAAGAAAGGAAAGACGAGTATTCGCCATCGAGAAGGCGTTCATGAGTGTTGAGTCCTTGTTCAAAAGGGTTTTGGATGCCGCGTCACGCACGGCCTCTTTGGTAACCAGAACACCTGGAGCACTGGGAAAGGCCAAGTCCTTTTTTTCCGAGCCTGGGAACCGATCCAAGTTGCTGAGGCTGTTCGTTGATATCGCGGTGGGTATCGTGATTGCGCTCGTTGTGGGGCTCATGTTGCGGAGGTACGTTCCCCCGAGAGATGAACGGGAGAGAAATCTGCCTTCCAGGCTGGGGAAGGGATTTGTTGCGGTGCTTCTCAGGCTGGCCCCGTATGCCGCACTCCTTGTTTCCATTGTTATTCTCTTCCAGGTGTTGCCATCCTTTCCGCTAGGCCACACCCTGGTTCTCCTCATCTTCTTAGTGGTTTTTTTCTATCGACTGGCCCTCGTTGTCCTCAGTGTTTTGCTCGCTCCTGAAGATGGGGGCATGAGGATAGTGCCGCTGAGCGATGAGAACGCAAACTATTTCTGGTTTTGGGCGGTCCGGTTCACCAACTACACTGCCCTCTATTTCCTGGTAACCGAGGTCTTGTTCGTTGCCCTTGGTACCCGGCCGTCCTTCTCATTCATCCGAGGTCTTCTCCTCCTCGTATTCCCTTTCATGATAAGCGTATTTATCATGCAGATAGCCCGGGAGATCAGAATGAGATACGAAGGTGTTCGGGAAAACCCGAACGGCGCAGGGGAGGGGGGTCCCAGGAAGATCGTTACCCTCGCAATACGATATTGGCCGATTCTCGCTTTACCGTATTCGTGGATCATATTTCTCTTTCTGATTGCCCGCTACGAGAGTGGTTTCAGCTACCTTTTTCACGCGACGTTAGGGACTTCTCTTACCATTGTGGCTATCTATATTTCTCTGAAGATCCTCGATTGGGTGTTCAAAAGGCTCTTTGCCATCAATGAACGGATTAAGGAGCGATTTCCGGGGCTCGAACAGAAGACAAACCAATATATCCGCATCATGAGGAGGGTTTTAGGCATCGTCTTGGTGGTCATTGGCCTAGGCGTCATTGTCCGAGTTTGGGGCATACCGGTTGATACCCTCGTTGCTTCAAGCATTGGCTCCCTCATCATCTTCAGAGCCATAGCCATTCTCATCACCCTCGGGTTGATCATCGCCATCATAGAGATCAGCCAATTCATATGCGTTCGCCTACTCGAGGAGCGCAAGGGAAAGAAGCTGACCAAGAAGAGGAAGACCCTCATTCCCATGATTAACACGGCTATTAAGATAGCCACTGCATTCATCGGGGGGATCGTCATATTGGATCAGATGGGTGTAAACACCAGGCCCATTTTGGCCGGTGCTGGCATTGTTGGCTTGGCGGTTGGCTTCGGAGCTCAGACGCTCGTTAAGGACGTCATCAATGGCCTCTTCATCCTCTTACAGGATCTCATCTCGGTAGGAGATGTGGCTGTGTTTGGAGACAAAGGAGGGCTGGTGGAAGCAGTGGGCCTCCGAACCGTCACCCTGAGGGATCTGGCTGGAAATGTCCACGTCATCCCCAACAGTTCCATCGAAACGGTAACCAACATGACCAAGGGGTATTCCCGATATGTCTTTGATGTGGGGGTGGCATACAGAGAGGATGTGGACGAAGTCATGGAGGTGCTGCGGGAGATCGGTGTGGAGATGCAGAACGACCCTGAATATAAGAAGGACATCCGGGAGCCTCTTGAGATATTGGGAGTGGATCAGTTCGCGGATTCGGCCGTGATTATCAAGGCCCGGATTACCACCAAGCCCATCCGGCAGTGGGCCGTGGGGCGGGAGTTCAACCGGCGGATGAAAAAGGCCTTCGACCGGCGCGGTATCGAGATCCCGTTTCCCCATCGCACCATTTACATGGGGGAGTCCAAGGAGGGTCGGTCACCTGCGGTGCAGGTGCATCTCCAGGAAGCAAGCGCGCCTCAGAATGGGGCTGACAGTATAAAAACCACGCAGAAAACGGAAAGAAAGGGAGACAAACCATGAGCCGAAATGATGGGTTAATTTTTGCATATACCTTGGATGGAACTTGCATGAGAAGGTGATCAAAAAGTATTGATTTGCAGTTGAAATCTAATAGAGACCCAGGATCGATGAATCTGCGTATTTCAAAGCAGTAGTCCCACACCGGGGCCTTTTACTTCTCCACCTCTATTCCCCCCATGGCCTAGAATTTCCACAAAATTGTGGAAATATCTGTTGATAACTTATTGTCATATCAATCCAAGTACTCAAAAATTTGGAAAGTTTAGCGAATTGCCCAGAAATTAGGCAAATCTAAAATCTAAATAATATCAATTAGTTAGCTTCTCCACAAGCGTTATTATATGACTTTCGACCCGGCCTGAATTCTGGGCGATAAAAATTCCACAAAGATTGAGAGAACATGTGCCCAAAACTGGCCAAGGTCGATAAAGACGAACTGATGGCCAAATGTAAGGGGCTCAATAGGGAAATGAAGGAGAAAGGGGGAGGAAATATTTCACGTTGCATTCATCAGAGGAATGGCGTAATTCGGTCTGGGGGTAATTCAATGGGGGAAGAAACGTTTGCATTGCATTTCATGGGGAACACCGTTGGCCCTGAGCGTAATGTGCTGGAGGAGGGAGGCACCCCTTGAGGGTAAACAGGGCAAGGATCTCGAGAAGGAAAGCGGGAAGGAAATTGGGGGGAGTCAGAACCGTGAATAGAGTAATGAGCCTACTAATGGTCCAACAATGTCAAACCGCTGTAGTAGCAGCACAATCGGCTGTCGAGACTATTATCGAATACCCTCTTCTTGCCGTCCTGAAATTTAATACGGACGAAGCACAAGCCACCCGGAACCTCGGACTTCCACTCTTCAACTACCCTGCCCAAGCCCCAAGAGGTGAACCGGCTGTGGAAAACCTTATCTCCCACGTGGAGATAGGTTTGGGGATCTCGCATATTCACCGTCCTTAAGAACCATCGGCTCTCTGGGTTCGCGGATCAATTTGCGATACCGGCGCATCCTGGATCGAGTCCGATCCTTTTGCTTTCTCTCCCACCTCCGGTGGATCCAAAACCACTGATCGGGATAGCGCCTAATGATGGACTCCAAAACCTCGGTGTGGCGCTGGGTGTTGGCCCGGATATCCTCAGCCTTTTCCCCGGTCTTGATCAACTCCAGTGGGGGCTCAGCCACAAAACGATGCCTCCCCCCCTCCAGCCTGATGCTGTAAGCTGGAATGACCGCTGCCCCGGTTTTGAGGGCAAAGAATGCCGAGGCTGGGGTGGTTGAAGCCTTTTTGCCGAAGAATTCAACTCCGATCCCCTGGCTCCTTTTCTCCCTTTGGTCTATGAGAATCCCCACCATCTTATTCTGCCGCAGTGCCGACACCACCTGATAGGCCACCCTCTTTGAACTTAACACTTGTAATCCCGCCGATCTCCTCACCTCTCCGATGAATCGATCCAACCTCTTATTTTTCTTCAAAGGTCGGGCAATAGCCATAAGATTACCCTCAAAAACCCTGGACATACACGCCAGCAGCTCCCAGTTACCGATGTGACCGAGAAGGAAGATGACCCCCTTCCCCCTCTTCAAGGCCTCCTCTATGTGGGATATCCCCTCCACTTCCACCTTTTCCATGAGCTTCTCATGTTTTACCTTGGGGAATCGGAGAAATTCGATGAGGTTCATGCCGAGATTTTCGAAATTCCGGAGGGCAATCCCCCTGATTTCATTCCCCTTCTTCTCCCATCCGAATGCAAGTTCCAGGTTCTTAAGGGCCACGTGGCGGTGTTCGAAATCGAGGAAATACGCCAGGCGCCCGAGCTGTCTCCCGACCCAAAGGGCGAACCCGTCGGGAAATAGATTGATGGCAAAACCAAAGCCTCGAATGACCAAATATGTCAGATATTGTGCCAATTATCCCAACGCCCAAGGGTTACTCGTCTTCATAAGGAAGCGCTTCATCGATCAACATGACGGGAATATCGTCTCGAATGGGATAGAGCAGCTTACAGCTCTTACAGATCAACCCATCCTCTTTTTCGGCCACGATGATGTCGCCCTTACATTTCGGACAGGCCAAAATCTCCAACAGTTCCTTATCAATCACCATGATATCCCTCCCTATTTCAAAGCTTCCTGGGCGATAATCCATCGAACGGCATCATATAAATCCTTGGCAATGAAACTGGGCTTTTCCCTCCACTGACCATCGCGATACGCCAGCTCACCTTTCCCGTATCCCGTCAACACTAAAATCCCCCTTGTCCCTATCTTGTGGCCGAAGTCCATATCCATAATCCGATCCCCGATCATATATGACTTTGTCGGATCTATACCAAGGTCATTGCAAGCCCTCTCAATCATCCCAGTGGCCGGTTTCCTGCACTGACAGCGTTTTCGATATTCAGGCGGGCCGAAGTCGGGGTGATGAGGACAGTAATAGATCCCATCTACATGAGCCCCATCTGCCCTCAATAAATTCTCCATCTTTCGATGGACCTCTCCCACCAATGATTCGGGAAACATCCCCCTTGCCACCCCTGATTGGTTGGTCACCACAACCGCCTTTAAACCACTGTCATTGATCAGTCTTATGGCCTTTGCCGTCCTCGGTAGCAACTGAAATCGATCGACATGGTTGATATAGCCCATCTCCTCGTTGATAGTTCCATCCCGATCGAGAAATACGGCCCTACTGGGAAATCCCATACGATCAACGATCCCGTCTTTGAAATTGGTATATTAGGTTCTTCTCCAAAAAAGTTGCTAAAAAGGGTCCAAGGATTCGAGGATTCAAGGGTTCAAGGGTTTGGTTTCTAAAGACTTAATGAGTGCCTTGAGCATCCTCTCAATATCTCCCATATCCCTCTGAAGATTCTTTAAATCATCCGATTTAATGTAGCCTAAATCACCCGATAACAAGATCTGAGTCTCCAACTCGCAGTTGGAACCATAAGCTATGTATAATGCCTGCATATACTCCTGTGTTGTCTTCCTTCCATACCCCTCTGCTCTATTTGATGGAACTGATACAGCAGCCCTCCTCATCTGGGAAGTTAATCCATATCTCTCCTCCTTCGGAGAGCCTTTGGTAATCTTATAGATTTTAATACAAAGCTGATAAGCCTTCTGCCAAACTTTTAACTCCTTATAATTTTTAAGCATTTCACTTGACCCCTGGAATCCTTGACCCCTTGAATCCTTCAATTCCACCAACTAAATGGGAGAAGATCCGTATATTACTACTCACATTGCAACGGCTTGTCAAGGACTTTCCAAGAAGCGCGGGCTTTGGAAAGAACGGAGCTCAGGAGGAAATGGGATTGGCAAAGGGGGGATTCAACGCTGATCCTCATGGTAAGAAAGTTGAAAGCCACTCTTGGGATTATATCTCAGGTAGGAGCAGAAGGTCATCCAGTCACCCACGTTAAAATAGGCCTTCTCCTTTCCATCAATCCTCTCCACAATCTCCTCAGGGTAATGGGAGTGGCCGAGGATGACGATGTCAATCCCCTCTCGAAATTTATTCCGGGCAAAGGCCCTGAATATGGGGATATGGCCTGGCAACTGCTCGTGGTTCTTCCGCCTGCTTCTCGCGCTCAGCCGTTTTGCTATCCTCATGGAGAGCCCCGGCCCTCCCCACCGTATCAGCGCATAGCTAAACCGATTCTTCATGGTTCTTCGAAAAAGGCGGTATCCATAATCCCGGGGGTTTGCCCGATCACCATGAGCGATGTACATCCTTTTCCCGCCCAGGATTTCCTCCATCTCATCGGCATATACCTCCGCCCCTAAATCCTCTTCGAAAAAAGGGCCCAGGCAGAAGTCGTGGTTTCCCTCAACGTATTTAATCCTCACCCCCCGATGGCTCAAGGACTTCAATTGCTCCAAGATGGGGAGGTACTCCTCGTAGAGATATCCCTCGAAGCCAAACCAAAATTCAAAGAGGTCCCCCAACAGGACGAGAGTATCCAAGTTTTCCCTTTCCATTTCCAAGAACCGTATGAGCCGAGCCTGGTTATCCCGATTTTCCCCCGTGAAATGGGCATCGGATAGAAAAATCCAGTCTTTTCCCCTATTTTGGGCCACACTACCCTTGGCCATCATTTCCTCTCTACCTTCCCACACCGCAATACCGAAAGCCGGCCTCCTTCATTTTCGGGGGGTCATAAACGTTTCTCAGGTCCACAAATATCGGGGTTTTCATCAATTTCTTGAGTCGATCCAGATCCAACCTCCTGAATTGGTTCCATTCCGTGAGCAAGACCAGGGCATCGCATCCCGCGGCTACATCATATGGGTCGGCACAATAGTGAACGCCCCGCAGGATGGCCTTGGCCTCATCCATGGCTGCGGGGTCGTAGACCCTGATCTTTGCACCCTCGCCTTGAAGTTTCTGAATGATAATGATAGAAGAGGATTCCCTGACATCACTGGTATTGGGTTTAAAGGATACCCCTAATATCCCGATTGTCTTTGCCCGTAACTCCCCGACCATCCCCCTGATCTTCTCCACCATCCGCAACCGTTGCTCCTTGTTGGCCTTTATCACGGAATCCACCAGCTTAAGATCACACCCTCTTTGACGTCCGATATTCAATAGGGCCAAGGTGTCCTTGGGAAAACAAGACCCACCGTACCCCGGGCCGGGATGGAGGAACTTCCGGCCGATTCGTCCGTCCAGCCCCATGGCCCTCGCTACGAATTGAACGTCGGCCCCCACCTTTTCGCAGAGGGTCGCTATCTCGTTGATAAAGGTTATCTTCGTTGCCAAAAAGGCATTGGCCGCGTACTTGATCATCTCCGCCGTCTCCAGGTTCGTAATGACGAAAGGGGTTTCATTCAGGTAGAGGGCTGAATAGATATCCCTCATGATGGCAATAGCCTGTTCACTTTCGGCGCCGATGGTAACCCTATCCGGACGCATGAAGTCCTCTATGGCCGAGCCCTCCCTCTGAAACTCGGGATTGGAAACTACATCGAAATCGTAGGCCTCAGGCGTCTTTTTCCGAATGATCTCCTTTATCTGTTGGCACGTCCCGACGGGAACAGTGCTCTTTATCACAACCACCTTGTACCCATTCATATGCTTGGCGATGTCCTCGGCGACCTCTTCCACATACCGCAGGTCCACCGTCCCATCGTCATTGGCCGGGGTTCCCACCGCGATAAAAATAACCAAGCTCGATTGGACTCCCTCCTTGATTTCGGTACTGAATCTGAGACAACCTTGGGCCACGTTCTTCTCGACAAGGTTCTCGAGACCCGGTTCATAAAAAGGGATCTTCCCCTTGCTCAACGTGGCAATTTTCGAGGAGTCGGTGTCGATGCAGATAGTATTCATGCCGAATTCAGCAAGGCATGTCCCCGTCACCAATCCCACATAACCCGTTCCCACAATACAAATGTTCATGCTTTCCCCTCTCTTTTCAGGTAATCCATTAGTGCCCCTCTCCATGACCTCATCCGATAGCCCGTCTTCCTTTCGAATTTCCCACGGTCTAAAACGGAGTTGCGGGGTCTTTTTGCCGCCCGGTTCAACTGGTCGGAGGAAATTGGGTGCACCGAGATATTGGATAGGCCCGAGATCGCCAGGATTTCCTGGGCATACTCATACCAAGAACAGGTTTCCCCATTCGTTATATGGTAAATTCCTTTACACTCTTTTTCCACGAGGACGTAAATGGCCCGGCCTAAATCCACGGCATAGGTCGGTGAGCCGACTTGATCGTTTACCACGGACAAAGCCCCCTTTTCCCTGGCCAGCTTCAAAATGGTCTTCACGAAATTGTTTCCACCTCTCCCGAATAACCAGGCCGTTCTGACGATGATAAATTGATCCACCAAGGTCCTCACCCACCGCTCACCCTCCAGCTTCGACCGTCCATACGCGTTGATCGGGCACGTTGCATCCTCCTCGGAATAGGCCCCTGATTTGGTCCCATCAAAGACATAATCCGTGCTGATATAGACCATTTTCGACCCGAGCTCCCTGCACGCAGACGCGACATTCTTCGTTCCCCCTCCATTGACGGATTGGGCCAACTCGAAGTGGGTTTCAGATCCATCCACATCCGTATAAGCTGCGGCATGAATGACGATGTTCGGCCGAATCCGCTTAATCGCATCCATGGTCTCCTTATCCCGGGTAATATCGAAATCATCGATGTCTCGACCATACACCTCATACGTCTCCCTGAATACATCGGTCACATCGAGGCCCAACATCCCCTTGGCTCCAGTGACGAGAACCCTCTCCATCTCCTCAACCCCTGATTCCCTCGATATGCTTCCTCCGAACTACCGCTCCCGAACCGGAATAATCATATTCTAAAGCCTGTGCCCGTACATCTTTTCATAATAGCTCAAATATTCCCCACTTTTGATCTTCTCCCACCAGTCTTGGTGTTCTACATACCACCGTACGGTGAGGTCAATGCCCTCTTCAAAGGGATACATGACATCCCATCCCAGTTCATCCCGGAGCTTGTCCGAGTCGATGGCATAGCGGAGATCATGTCCTGGGCGGTCCTCGACGAATTTGATCAACGATTCCGGTTTATTCAGCCTCTTCAGGATTATTTTGACGATCTCTATATTGGGAAGCTCATTATTGGCACCGATGTTGTAAACTTCCCCCTCCTTACCCCTGTGCATGATCAGGTCTATGGCCCTGCAGTGGTCCTCCACATGGATCCAATCTCGAACGTTCATTCCATCCCCATATACGGGAAGGGATTTATTCTCCAAGGCGTTGGTGATCATCAGGGGGATCAGTTTCTCCGGGAACTGGTATGGACCATAGTTGTTGGAGCATCGGGTGATGATAGTGGCAAGACCATAGGTCTTATAATAGGCCCTCACCAGCAAATCTGCCGCCGTCTTGCTGGCCGAATAGGGGCTGTTGGGGGCAAGGGGAGACATCTCTTTGAAGGAACCCCTTGGGCCAAGGGAACCGTAAACCTCATCCGTAGAAATCTGGACGAATCGGTGTATCCCATGTTTCCTCGCGGCCTCCAGCAGCGTCTGGGTCCCGAGCACATTGGTCTCAATGAATATCCTGGGATCCTCTATGCTTCTATCAACGTGGGACTCAGCGGCGAAATTGATGACGGCGTCGATCCCCTTTGAAGCCAGACCTTCGATCAAAGGCTTATCGGCAATATCACCCCTGACGAACTCATAATTGGGGTGATCCGAAATATCCGACAGGTTCTCCAGGTTACCCGCATAGGTCAGTTTATCCACATTGATTACCTTATAATTGTAGTTCCGTACCATATAGCGAACGAAATTACTCCCGATAAAACCACAACCTCCCGTCACCAATATGGTCTCAAACTTACACGCCATGCTATCCCTCTTTTATTTAAGATGCGCCCTATTGCTATCCATCCTTCCTCTTCCAATCATAGGGAATGTCGTTATCGTGGGGATGGATGCGATACTCATCGGGCTCCTCGTAATGATAGACTTCTGTGGGGATGTTAATGGCAACTGATTCCTCTTGGCTGATGCACATCCACCCGTGGTATACCTCTTTGGGGATCTGAACCAGCATCGGATTATGCTCTCCAATGTAGAATTCGTTCACCTCGCCCTTTGTTGGAGATCCCTCGCGTGGGTCGTAAAGGGCCAATTTTAGCATACCCTTCACCACGGTGATGTTATCCGTTTGGACCTTATGAAAGTGCCATGCCTTCACAACCTGGGGGTAAGTAGTTGTTATGTAAACTTGGCCAAATTGTTGAAACAGTTCATCATCGGCTCTCAGTATCTCCATGAGCCTTCCCCTTTCATCGGGGATTACCCTCAACCGTTTCGTCTTTACGCCTTCAATCATGTATCCTCCCAGAATAGGCCTTCAATTCCAAATTCCAAATGCCAAATGTCAAATTCCCTTTGCCGAGTGTCTATTCTCGGCTATATTTTATTGGCTCCTGTCTCGGCCACTAATTGGCTGGCCCTCAGAAGGGAGCTGAAGGTTCCCGCGTCCGTCCACCACCCGTCAAGTATCTCCCACGTCATCTCACCCCTGTTGATGTAAACGTTATTGACATCGGTGACCTCCAATTCTCCCCTTTCCGACGGCTTCAGGGTCTTGATGATATCGAAGACCGTGTTGTCATACATATAGATTCCGATGATAGCGTACTTGGATTTGGGCGATTTGGGCTTTTCCTCTATTCGAACCACCCGATCTCCATCCAACTCGGGAACGCCGAACCTTTGGGGATCGGAAACCTCCTTAAGCATGATTTTGGCCCCGTGCTTTTGCCGCTGGAATGCCTCCACCGCGCTCCGGATATTCTTTTCGATGATATTGTCCCCAAGGACTACGCAGATGTTTTCTTTGTCCGCGAAAAATTCGGCCAGGCTCAAGGCATCGGCTATGCCACCCTGACCCTCCTGATAGGTGTAATTAATATGTTTCAGCCCGAATTCCTTCCCGTTTCCGATCAACCTCAGGAAATCCCCCGCATCATTCCCACCTGTAACGATGAGAATATCCTCGATGCCCGCATTAAGCAACGTTCTAATGGGGTAATAGATCATGGGCTTGTCGTAAACAGGCAGTAGGTGCTTATTGGTTATTTTGGTCAACGGCAACAACCGCATCCCCAGACCGCCAGCAAGAATCACTCCCTTCATGAAAATCATCTCCTCTTTTTTTGAGAATGGATCGAGCGCTCAAAATCTCTGCCCTACCGAACCTATCCCTGTAAGAGTAACCTGGATCATGAATTTAATTTCATCCTCTTGGAGCCGGGTAAGCTCCCCGTCCCTGACCGTCAAAGGAGTGCGGTTTTTGTCCTCCACGAAGAGTTGAATTCCCCAACATTTGGCACGAAATTCCAGCCCGTAAACGGAGGCAAACCTCCTCCTTTCGAGTATATTGTAACTGTTACGATAGAAAAGGTCCAACCACTCCTGAAGCCTCACCTTTAAATTGACGTTGATGTTCTCCACCTCATCCCGACTAAATCGATACTCCAAACCAAGGTTGTCCCCCCGTTTGTCGGACAAAGCCATGTAGACGTTGAAGCCCTCCAGATGACCCTCAGAGGTATTGTACCGGAGATCTCCCTGCATGTTGACGTATTCGAAAGGATTTGACCACAATTCCGCCTCAATGTCGGAAAAATAACGCCCCCCCCCGCTCCTCGGCTCTTCCCTGAAAGGTTCGCCAAAACTGTAGCTCTGGGAAACCGTGAACCTGAGCAGCTCGCGATAGGTGTGTCCACCACCATCCTGCCGGATTTTCCCGCTCACGGTATTGGTCAGCCCATACGTGACGGCATTGGTATAGTCTATGCGGTCCAAATCACCGAAAACGGGAAGGTCGGACTGGTTGACCCGCGGAATGTAGGTATAGGAGACTTCCGGTTCGATTTGGTGCTTCCACCGTTCTAAATTCCACCATTTCTCCTCATAAGCCCTGCCCAAGATGGTAGAAGTGGAGACGGTAAAATCGGGTATCTCCCGGGTTTCAAATTCATCCATCATCCTATCGCCGGTGGATGGGTTTCTCGGACCATTGCTGGGGAGATAGAGGGTTTCCCTAAACCCCGCTTCGGGTTCGAAACGGATGACTTTCATCAACATCAGGGGAAAAGACAACCTTGGGTGAAGGTCCAGCCTATTGCCACGAAGTCCCTCCAGCCTCCAGAATCGGGTATAGTCACTCCCCCCGCCAAAATAGAGAGGGGTATAGGGTAGGCCTTGTTTCAAGGCGACGAATTGGAGGGCCGGAATTCTCTGGAGCGTCTCCCGGTGCGTCTCAACGGTTAAATCATCGATGTACGAAACCTCTCCCAGCAGGTTGAACCGGGACCAATTTCGGCCGCCGAAGATCGTTGACTCGAGCTGGCTCATCGTCCTGGCATCGATCAGCCGCTCGCCAGGGATGTACTCGTCGAAGTCGACCACGTAATCATCGTCGCTGATGAGCGCTACGTTGGCCCTGAGATAATAATCTTGGAAAACCCCCTGTTTATGTCTGAGAAACCCACTCCACCGGTTATCCCGTTCCACCTGGTCATCACAGTAGTAAAAGGAGAGTTCGCCGTCGGTATCTTTTCTTAGCGCGTACCGAAATTCGATCCCCTCGTTCCACCCTCTCCCCCGACCATCTCCCAGCCGATCCAGGTAGAAAGTAGCGTCCATATTCTTGGCAATGGCCCAATAGAAGGCCGTAAGTACCTCAGGCCCGTATCTACTGGAATGGCCAAATTTCGGTGTCAAGAAGCCCGTCTGGCGTTCCCGCTTCACGGGAAAGATCCCCGCGGGGATATAGAGGACGGGAATCCCCCTGATATAAAAAACCGGTCCCCTCGCTACGGCATACCCCTCCAGGGTGACATCCACCCGCTTTGCGGTGAATTTCCAATCGGGAGAGGTGATATCGCACGTGGTAAAGGATGCATCGTATACCCTGTAGGTCTTCTCGCCCAGCTTTTCAGCCCTTTCCCCCGTGATAGAGAAGTTGCCCTCCCTGGTAAACAACGTCCCATTGGTGATGGACCCCATCTGTGTCTGCAAATTCAATTCCAAGCGGTCGCATTTCAAGACGTCTCCCCCCTCCCTCAATACCACGTGACCCTCCGCGGCCGCATCATTGGTAATCTCGTTCAGTTCCACCCTGTCTGCCTCGAGGGTAAGGGTCCCTCGCGTGATTTCGACGTGTCCCTCGACCACGAACACCCCCTTTCCCCTATCATAGCTCGCGGTGTCGGACTTAATGTGAACCGGCCCTTCAAGTCGGGGCATCAATATTTCCCATTGCTGGCAGGGCGAAGAGGAGGGAAATAAGAGAGGGTAACAGAGGACTAGGGCAAGAGAAAGGGAGAGCGCATATTTGGTCATCAGAACGAATTCAACTGTTGGCATCGAGGGTTTGCCTTTTGGACCTCGACAAATAGGCCTTAGCCTCCCCAATGGTATAGAAGGACCCAGTTATACAGATTAAATCCCTCTCCGTTGCCATGGAGAGGAGATGTTGCACGGCCTCTCCCACATCCTCAACGATCTTTCCCCTTTTTTCAATGCGCGTCACTTCATTGAGGAGCACCTGCGGAAGGGCCGCCCTTTCGCATCGGGGTTTGCAGAGAACGGTCATATCGGCCACGGGCGCGAGGATGGATATGATCCTCCGATAATCCTTATCATTCATGATCCCGAGGATCAACAGCAGCCGTTCGTAGGTGAACTCTTCCAAAATGGCCTCTTTTAACCTCTTGGCCGCCCCGGGATTATGCGCACCATCCAATAAAACCGTGGGAGACTCCATGACCACCTCCAACCTCCCCGACCATCGAACACCCCTCAACCCCCCATTGATGGCGTCATCCCCTACCCGGTACCCGTTCTCCCTCAGCATCTCAATGGCGCCCAGGGCGGTGGTTGCATTAGTGAGCTGATGCCTCCCCGCCAGGTTCAGCTCCAGGTTGGGGAGGTCCAGTTTCCGCCCATGGTAGTGAAACCGACGGGGACCCGCTCGTCTCCCCCGGAAGTCTTGACCAACGCGGAACAGGGGAGCCTTCTTCTCGCAAGAAATCCGCCTCAGGAGGTCCAAGACCCTTGGTTGAGTAACCGCCGTCACGACACCCCTTCCCTCTTTAATAATTCCCGCTTTCTCCCGGGCTACCTCTTCCAAGGTTTCTCCCAAATAATCCTGATGGTCCAACGAGATATTGGTAATGATGACCAGAAGAGGATCGACCACGTTGGTCGAATCTAGCCTCCCCCCCAGACCTACCTCCAATATGGCCAGATCTACCCCTGTCTCGAAGAAATAGAGCATGGCCATTGCGGTGGTAAAATCGAAAAAGGTAAATGTCTCAGGAATCCTGCTTTTCCGGATTGCCCCTCGGATCTGTTCGGTCAACCGAACCACTTCCTCCTCCGTTATCTCTCGATCATCGATTCTGATCCGTTCGGTGAACGAAATGAGATGAGGGGACGTATAGAGCCCAACTCGATATCCAGATCGGGACAAGATCGACTGGATCATTGCGGCGGTGGATCCCTTGCCGTTGGTGCCTCCGATATGGATGTTCTTTACCTTTTCATGGGGGTTTTCGAGGGACTTCAAGATATTCCGAATATTGGCCAGGCCAAAAACCATCCCATGGCGCTCCAGACCATAGAGATAATCCAACGAGTCCCTGTATTCCCTCGACTCCATCTTCCCACTACCAGCACCCCCCTCCAGGAGAAATCAAATCACCTTGTTCAGGGGATACTCAATGATCCCCACCGCCCCTCTCTTCTGGAGTTTGGGGATGATATCGCGAACGATATCTTCCGAGATAATGGTCTCCACGGCGAACCAATCCGACTGATAAAGATTGGAAATAGTGGGGGCTGTGATGCTGGGAAGGATCTCCACCACCTTCTCTAAATCGTCTTTGGAACAGTTCATCTTCAAT
>Ga0209427_10005555_pt1 | contig 14472 bp, 10 predicted proteins | sample DeeMarSWOR136_30_FD_187465 | JGI IMG/M metagenome (GOLD analysis project Ga0209427, IMG submission 187465) | Marine sediment microbial communities from White Oak River estuary, North Carolina - WOR-1-36_30 (SPAdes) (version 2) | ecosystem: Environmental > Aquatic > Marine > Intertidal zone >... | reverse complement strand
CTCCGATCTGCATATCGTGTTCTAATTTTAATTCATCTAACGCTTTTAATGCACGAAGGTACACAACACCACCACCAGAAACAACACCTTCTTCAACTGCAGCACGAGTTGCATGAAGAGCGTCTTCTACTCGAGCCTTTTTCTCTTTCATTTCAACTTCAGTGGCTGCACCGACTTTTAATACAGCAACGCCGCCAGCTAATTTTGCTAATCTTTCTTGTAGTTTTTCTCGATCATAATCAGAAGTGGTGGCTTCAATTTGCTTTTTGAGCTGGGAAATTCGACCCTTAATGTCATCGGAGCTACCAGCGCCTTCGACGATGGTCGTATTGTCCTTATCAATGGTAATTCGTTTAGCTGTGCCCAAATCAGAAATTGTAACATTTTCCAGCTTAAAACCAGTTTCTTCAGAAATCACGCGACCACCGGTAAGAATTGCTATATCTTCTAACATTGCTTTTCTGCGATCACCGAATCCAGGCGCTTTCACGGCAGCAATTTTCAACGTACCACGAATTTTATTGACTACCAATGTTGCCAAAGCTTCACCTTCAACATCTTCTGCAATGACCAATAATGGCTTTCCCATCTGGGCTGTTTTTTCCAGAATTGGAAGCAAATCTTTCATAACTGAGATCTTTTTATCGTGGATAAGGATATAAGGATCTTCGAGGATTGCTTCCATTGTATCAACGTTAGTCACGAAGTACGGAGATAAATAACCACGATCAAATTGCATACCTTCAACGACTTCTAAAGTCGTCTCCATCGTCTTTGCTTCTTCAACTGTAATCACGCCGTCTTTGCCAACTTTTTCCATAGCATCGGCAATTAAATCACCAATAGCGCGATCATTATTGGCAGAAATACTACCGACCTGGGCAATCTCAGTTTTACCGGGAAGGTCTTTACTCATTTTTTTAATTTCTGCAACAACTTTTTGCACCGCTTGATCTATTCCTCGTTTTAAATGAGTAGGATTGGCACCAGCAGTGACGTTCTTAATGCCTTCTCTAAAAATTGCCTGGGCTAAAACTGTTGCCGTAGTGGTACCGTCACCAGCAACATCACTGGTTTTTGAGGCAACTTCTTTTACCATTTGAGCACCCATGTTTTGAAGTGGATCTTCCAATTCAATTTCTTTAGCGACAGTAACACCATCTTTTGTCACGGTCGGGGCACCAAATTTTTTATCCAAAACAACATTACGACCCTTTGGGCCAAGGGTAACTTTCACAGTTTCTGCCAAAATATCCAATCCCTTTTTCAAGTCTGCCCGTGCATCAACATTAAAATTAATTATTTTTGCCATATCTGTAAATCCTCCAAAATTTTCTTTAAATTGTTATCAAGATACCAATAATTATAAGACGGCGAAAATATCACTTTCTCGCATGATTAATAAATCTTCATCGTCAATTGTCACTTCTGTTCCAGAATATTTTCCATAAAGGACTATATCGCCCACTTTAACTTCCATCGCGACTTTCTCGCCGCTATCAGAAATTTTTCCTGGACCAACAGCGATTATTTTTCCCTGTTGTGGTTTCTCTTTTGCAGTATCAGGAATAATAATACCGCCCTGTTTCTTTTCTTCAAGTTCCATTGGCTTAACAACTACACGATCGGCTAGAGGTCTAATTTTCATCGACACACTCCTTCCAAGATATTTGTTTGAATTAACGGTTATTTTTTAGCATTTATTAATTTTAAAATTAAAAGCCATTATTAGCACTCTCCTTAAATGAGTGCTAAATTTTTGTCGTGTAAATATAAAAATTAAATTCAAATTTGCAATTTTATTATATTAATTATATTGATCTATAAAACATAAATAACATATATAAATGAATATATGTTATTCAATCGCTAAATCATGTCAAATTAAAAATTATTGCTTTATATTTTGTCAAAACTACCTGAATTGTAATTTTCATCAACTATTGTTAATTAAAACTCTGGCGAAGCTTCGACTCAAACTGATAAAAAAATCGCCCACAGAAAAAAACTTTCTCGCTGAAATGGGATGAAAATATGTTAGTGTATATGATTCCATTATGAGGCTTTGAGAAAGAAAGATTGTTCAATTTTGTAATCTGAACGGCGCACGAAAAATCGTTTGATCACGATCGGGACCAACAGATATAATAGATATTGGAATTTGAACCTGATTTTCTATGGTTTCAATATATTTTTTTGCATTAGCGGGAAGGTTATTGTAGGATGTTATTTCTTTTGTAGATTTCTCCCAACCGGGTACTGTAATATATTCTGGTTGACATTGTTTAAGTGTTGTTAGATCTGCTGGGAAGTTAGTAATTTGTTTCTGTTTTAATCGATAGGCAATACAAATTTTAATTTCAGCTAGCGTGTCCAATACATCAAGCTTTGTGAGAGCAAAACAATTCAATCCATTGATGCGGACGGCATAGTTAGCAATCACAGCGTCGAACCAACCGCATCTTCGAGGACGTCCAGTGGTTGCGCCATATTCATCACCCAGTTCTCTCATTTGATCAGACATATCACCAAAAAATTCAGTTGGAAAAGGGCCATGCCCCACCCTTGTGGTGTAAGCTTTAATGATTCCAATAACACGATGGATACAAGTTGGACCAATCCCCAGCCCTGTACAGGCGCCACCGCTTATGGGATTTGAGGAAGTCACAAATGGATAAGTCCCAAAATCGATATCCAGAAGTGTTCCCTGCGCGCCCTCTATTAATATTCTTTTCTTATCCTCAATTGCCTGATTCATGTATATCGAAATATCAGCAATATACTCATTCATTTTTTTATCGAATGAGAGATATTCCTGGATTATTGCTTTTGCATCAAGCTGCTCACGCTTATAAATCTTTTCCAGAATTTGGTTCTTTTGGTTGATATTTAATTGTATCTTTTGAGTCAAAGTTTCCTTGTCTAATAGATCAACAATCCTTATTCCTGTTCGATTAAATTTGTCAACATAAGCTGGACCGATTCCTCGCCCCGTCGTACCAATCTTATCTGCCGTGAAAAAATCTTCTTGAGCTTGATCGAGAAGTTTATGATAGGGCATAATAAGATGGGCGCGATGACTAATCAGTAAACGATCCGAAACTTTGATCCCTTTTGATTCTAAGAATCGAATTTCATCCAATAAGACAACAGGATCTATTACGACACCATTGCCAATGACACATATTGTTTGCGGATGAAGTATTCCGCTTGGAATAAGATGGAGAATATATTTTTCCCCGCTCAAAACAATAGAATGTCCCGCGTTTGCCCCTCCCTGGAAGCGGGCAACAATATCTGCATCTTTGCTTAATAGATCTACGACTTTTCCTTTTCCTTCATCTCCCCACTGACTTCCTACAATAACATTTACAGACATACCCACTCCATTAAATTTCATTAAAAAACTCCGAAACGACATAACCGCTCGGAGTTTGATTAGAAATTCTAAAATAAATAATTAGTGTTCATCCATATCTGTAACGCAAACAATCTTGTTTGCGACTCATTGACAAAAATATAAACATTTAGATAATTCAAATCTCACAGACAAAAGTCTATGTTTACAAATTTCGGACTAACATTAATTAAAACTGGCTAATGCATCTTCTACTGCGTCAAAAGTCTCAAAGATTGTTATTAATTTTGTAATAATTAATAGACTTTTAATTCTCTCTGTAACATTCACAAGTTTGAGATCGCCGTTATTATTTCGCATTGTGGTAAGACCTCCGATGAGAATACCAAGACCAGAACTGTTCATCCAACTGACTTTCCCAAGGTCTGCCACAACTTTTGTTTTTTTCCGGTCGACCAATTCATGCAGTTTTTCGCTTAATAAATTCGCGTCTGGTCCGCCCATAACTTTCCCGGATAATTCTAAAATAACTATTCCTTCTTGTTCTTTTTCTTTTAAATTCATAATTATTCCCTCCAGTTCCATTTATATAATTTCGATTTGCTTACAAAACATTTTCTTAATCTATCGATGCGACCCAGTTTTACCCTTTTTAATTTCTGATGTTAAATACCACTCAACCACAACAGGACTGGCAATGAATACCGATGAATAGGTGCCAACAATAATACCGATCACCAATGCGAATGAAAAAATATGGATGACTTCTCCGCCGAAGAAAAACAAAATAAGGACGACGATGAATGTCGTTAACGAGGTTAAAAGAGTCCGGCTTAGCGTTTGATTAATACTTCGATTAAATATATCTATATATTCCTCACGACGCATGACCTTCAAGTTTTCTCGGATACGATCAAATACGACAATCGTGTCATTAAGCGAGTATCCAATGATGGTTAGAAACGCAGCAACAACTGCCAGGGATATTTCAAGGTTTAATATTGAAAAAATTCCCAATGTAATCAAAACATCATGAAACAAAGCTGCCACAGCTCCCACAGCAAATTTAAGCTCGAATCGCCAACTAATATAAATTAGAATCAAAACCAGAGAAATCAAAATAGCTTTAATTGCATTTCGTTTTAGTTCACTACCAATTCGAGGCCCAACTGTTTCTTTTGATCGTAGCTCAAAATTATTATTTTTTAATTGATTCGTTAATTCATTAATTACCATGTCTGAAACATCTTCCCCGGTTTCTTGCTGTTGCAATTTTATTAATAATTCATTATCTGTCGCAAACTCTTTAATTTCACTGTTTCCAAAGCCAATAGAAGAAAGAATAGTTCGAATTTCAGCTATATTTATTTGATTTTCAAATTTCAATTGAAGAGATGTCCCACCTGTAAAGTCGACACCATAATTCGGTCCCTGAATTATCAGTGATCCAATACCAACCAGAATTAAAATTGAGGATATAACCAGTGCAATCCTTCGTATTCCAATAAAATTAATATTTGTTTCTTTAATAATTCGCATTTCAATTCCCTTTGTTACTTTTGTTTATGCCGCATTAACTCTATTAACTAGGTTGATAGTAATGTTGCTTTAATTTCAATTTTATATACTTAACCTTTTAACTTCCCAACGAGTCGTCACGAAATCAAAAATAAACCGCGTCACAACAATTGCAGTAAACATACTGGCAAGAATACCGATCATTAAGGTAACTGCAAATCCCTGAATTGGACCCGTCCCAAATTGATACAAAACAACCGCAGTTAACAGCGTAGTTACGTTTGCATCCAAAATGGTTGTAAATGCCCTTCCATACCCTGCATCAATTGCAGCTCGAATGGTTTTGCCAGACCGTATTTCTTCTCTAATTCTTTCAAATATTAAAACGTTTGCGTCAACAGCCATACCAATTGTTAAGATAATTCCAGCAACGCCCGGAAGCGTTAGGGTGGCATGTAATGCTGCGAGTATTGCCATAACAAAAACAATATTCAGCACAAGCGCGAAATCTGCAACAAATCCTGATAATTTGTAATATACGATCATAAAAACAATTACAATTAACAATCCAATCATGGCTGAATATTGACCCTTTCGAATCGAATCCTGCCCCAGGGATGGTCCCACAGTACGCTCTTCAATACTTTCCAATCTCGCTGGCAAAGCACCTGCACGTAAAACAACGACAAGGTCTTTTGCTTCATTAACGTCCTTCATCCCTGTAATACTGGATCTACCATTAGGGATCCTTTCTCTAATTTGAGGAATAGAAGCAACTTTATTGTCTAAAACAATAGCTAAAAATTTTTCCACATTCGCACCGGTTATCCGAGCAAAATCTTTTGCGCCTCTTGAATTTAATTCTAAAAGTACTTCTGACTCACCGGCGCCAGTCATTGAACTTCCACTCGCTTCTCCTGCAACATTAACATTAGCGTCCTCTATATAATCCCCAGTAATTTCAGCCGTCTTTTTAACAAAATATAAAAAATACCAATCTTTTTCACCAACATTTTCTGGATCTTTACTCCACAAAAATTCGGACTCATCTGGAATAATCTCCTGAACCTCTGGATAGTTAAGAATAATATCAACAGCTTTCATATTTTGTTTCGGTGCTGCGACTCGATTTCCCACATTTCCTAACATCGCCAAAAATGGATTTTCTTCAAACATATCTTTATCAACCGAGATCGAAGTATCTCCTTCTCCAACAGCTTCCGCTTCTTTAGTAGTCCCAAACAATTCATCCAGATCGACCTCCTTTTCATCCCGGACTTTTTCCTCAATTTTGGTTGAATCCATTTCTGTCGTATCAGGAGCCATGACATCTGCTAATGCTGTTGAATCCAATGTTCCATATCGTCGTTTCTTCACTACTTCATCGATTCTTAATAGGATTGACCGGGTATACTCTGGATCTCTTTCTAGCTTAAACTCTAATTGAGCTGTTTTACCGATAATCTCCTTTGCTCGGTTAACATCTAAAATTCCTGCTAACTCAACAATGATTCGCCGACTTCCCTGCTTTGTAATAGATGGCTCAGAAACACCGAATTGGTCGATACGATTTCTTAAAACTTGCAGCGCCCGATCAATGGCATTTTCAGATTCATCGCGTAGATCTAAAATGATTTTTCTCTCTGATTCACCTTTCTTCCCAAAGTAGCGAGTTAGCGCTATGTTTTTTTCTTTAAACTTGACGGGAAGTTTATCAAAAAAACCAGCATTTTCATGTTTAGCTTCGTAATTGGTCTCTTCTAATAGTTGCTGTAACTGGTTATCCGGATTTTTGGCAACATTGGGATTACTTAAATAATGGACAAAATCCACTTCATAAACCAGGAATGTTCCACCCTGCAAATCTAATCCTCTTTTTATCGCTCGGCGCTCATCTTTAGCAATTTTATCCTCCAACTCGACAATATTCTGGGACAGTTCCCGGGCTTCCTGTTCAGCAGAAGAATCTTTCAGCGCTTTCAATATTGTTGATTCAAGACTCTCTTCTAAAAGTGCATTTTTTATGTCCTTGACAGTAACATTTGCAATTTCTTGAACTCTCGAGAAATTCATTTCCTGTTTTTCATTTAATTTTGATAAATTAAATGTTGGGTAAAGCTGCCATAAGGCAAGCAACAACAAAACTGCAATCAAAATAAACCGATATAATAAGCTCCTATTTTGCCTATCCATTAAATACAACCTCCAAAAAATGTGTTGTGCTAAGTAAATTTAAAACTAACGACTTTTTCGATTTATTGGTTGGGCTTCTATGCTCACCAATCGCATCGGTAATGCTCCAGAACGCAATAAAACGACCAGATCTTTCGCTTCATCGATATCTCTCATGCCTGTAATACTGACTCTGCCATTGGGAATTCTTTCTCTTATTTGAGGCGCTGAAGCAACTTTATCATCCAAAACAATAGCTAAAAATTTTCCTACATTAGCACCTGTTATCCGGGCAAAAATTTTTGCGCCTCTTGAATTTAATTTTAAAAGTACTTCCGCCTCACCTGCGCCAGTCATAGAGCTGCCAATCGCTGCACCTGCAATATTAACGTTGGCATCCTCGATATAATCTCCGGTTATTTCAGGTGCGCTCTTAACAAAATATAGAAAAAACCAATCTTTGTCGTTTATACGTTCGGATTTGCTGCTCCATAAGAATTCAGACTCATCAGGAATAATATCTTGAACTTCTGGATAGTCCAGTATCATATCGACGGCTTTCATATTTTGTTTTGGAGCGGCAATCATATTTGCGAAATTTCCTAACAAAGCCAGAAACGGATTCTCCTCGAACATATCGATGTCAACTGATAATAAAGAATCTTCTTCGTATCCTTTTTCACCAGAAGCATCCGCAAACAACTCATCCAGATCTACCTCTTTCTCATCACGTATTTTTTCTTTCTCTTTAGCAAAACTCTGTTCGAGAAAGTCTAAAGTCTTGATCTCTGCTAATGTTTTTGAATTTAAACTACCGGCGCGTTTTTTCTTTGCAATTTCATCGATTTTTAATAAAATTAATCGAGTGTATTCAGGATCTCTTAATAGCTTAAACTCTAATTGTGCAGTTTTTCCGATAACAGCTTTAGCTCTGTCAATATCTTTAACTTTTGCAATCTCAACGACAATTCTTCTTTGACTTTCTTTAGTAACAAAAAACTTTGAAATGCCACATTCTGCAATGCGATTTTGCAGCACTTTTAAAGTTTGATCTATCGCCATCCGACTCGCTTTACGTAAGTCATTAATTATATGTAGCTCAGATTCAGCTTTTTTACCGAAATATCGGTTAATTGGTATTCCATTCTCTTGAATTTTTGCTTGAAACACATCGAAAAAATCTTGGTTCTGATGTTTCGCTTCGTAATCGCTTTGTTCTATCAATTGTTTTAATTGAGCATCCGTGTTTTTAGCAACTCCTTTTAAGAAATGTGGGGTGTCCACTTCATAAACCAAATAAATACCCCCATGCCTGGCTAATGCCTTCTCTATTGCCTTTCTTTTAATACCAATAATTTCTTTATTTAAGGCTATCGTTTCTTGTGATAATTCTTGAGCAACCTGCTCGTTAGATGAATCTTTCAATCGTTTTAATATAATTGACTCTAAATTCTTGTTGAGCAAGGCATTTTCTATATCTTCTGTTGAAATATCCGCAATTTCCTTGATCTTTGAAAAATTTGTATCCTGCTTTTTATTTAATCGGTATAGATTTAAAGCAGGGTGAAGCAACCAGATCAAGTAACCAGATAAAATCAATACAACAACCAGAACAACTATCCATCTACCCATCGTTTAATCACCTTAAAAAACAGAACTTTATTAATATAGAGTAATTATTAAACAGGGGGTGAGATAATATAAGTTACCCGTTGCTATTTTGCATCTTATTATTTTTAAGGGACAATCCTAAATGGTCAATTCATTTCAAATAATCAAAAATATATCTTACCCTCTAAATGAATTGACAATATAGTTTTTTTTCAACTAAAAGTCAATAAAAATTTCATTTTCTCAGGGCTAAGGTGTAATTGATTGAAACAGAATTAGTTTATCAAAACTAGTAGTTGATTATTTTATACCGATTAAGGATTACTATCTCATACTGATTCCATCGCTCCAAGCTATGGAATCAGTATATCAACGATTTGACACTGAAAAATTAAACCCATTGAGTATAACGGAGAAGATTATCACGGTTTATAGCTGCTTTGCATAAAGATTAACCAAATAAAATCAATGCACAGGCGGCGCTGGATAACAGGCAAATTAGTCACATGATGGTTTTAAAATTGCGTTCAAACTAATTATCAATGAATACAAACAACAGCCAGTCTATTATAATATGCAACAAAGGAAAATTGTATCGTTTCATACTGTTGCGACTAATGATTGGAGAGGATTAATCGATTGGATTAAAGGTACATTTTTGGCGCAACATAAAATTTCCAGGAAAATTTATTACTGTTCCAATTAGTCAATATACCCGAACAAGTGGTAGAAAAAATACTTGCTTTTTATCGGAATTCTGGGTAATTTTTCAGTTAGACCAACTGTAATCGGGTTTTACTTCGACAAAGATTATGCTACTTCATTTAACCAAACAGTTACGATGGGACGAAATCATAATTGAATAAAGGAAGCTGACGGAACATGAAAAACAGGAAAATTTATATCTCTGCTGATATGGAAGGAATTACAGGAGTTATTCACTGGGATGAGACAGGTGGGAATAATACCGATTATCAGTACTTTCGAAAAATCATGACCGATGAAGTGAACGCTGCAATTGAAGGAGTGCTGGAAAAAGGAGCAACAGATATCATTGTTCGGGATGCCCATGGCAGTGCCCGAAATTTGATCCCCGATAAATTGCACGAAAATTCCAAACTAATCCGTGAATGGTCAGAAAACCCATTCGGTATGATGGAAGGATTGGATGCCAGCTTTGACGCCGTGTGCTGCATCGGTTATCATGCCAAAGCACAGACGCCTTATGGCACTTTAGCGCACACCATGACCGGCGCCATTTTTGATCTCCGGGTGAATCAAATTTCCCTCCCCGAATTAGGCTGGAATGCACTGATCGCCGGTTATTATGATGTCCCCGTCATCTTCGTCTCAGGCGATCAAGCAATATGTGACCAGGCAAAGCAGCTTATTCCAGAGATTGAAACTGTTGCCGTTAAACAAGGGATTGGTGAAGCGAGTCTGAATCTTCATCCGAAAAAATCCCGGCAATTGATTAAAGATGGCGTTAATAAGGCGCTGGATAGATTATCGGGATTTAAACCTCTCAAGTACGAGCCTCCTTATGTTATTGAAGTGGATTTTAAGAAAAAAGAAAAAGCAAATCGGGCAGCATGGTATCCCGGGGCTAAACGAAAGGGAGATTTTACGATTGTATTGAAGTGTGATGATTTTTTGGATTGTATGCGGTTTTTTCATTTAGTGTTTTAAAAAATTTTACTCATCTTAAACATGAAAATTACGATATTCTTGTTGAAGAACTCTACATCCATTCTGGCAAAAAGCTCGAAGAGATGTTGGATGTCAGTCTTCAATGCAGCCCTATCTACGGGCACATCAGAGCAAAACCGCGGTGCTGATTCTCGGGGAGGTACAGTAGCTACTCGAGTTCATCCATCACCAGGCCTCGAATACTATCATCGACAAAAAAGGAGTGACCATCCCGCTGTTCGTCTTGTCCAATATCCAGGCGAAGGACATTGCAATCGGAAACAGCCTGCCATGATAGATTTTTTTATCGCATGCTGGTATGGTTAGATTGATATGTAAAGGAAAAAAAGCTACTGGATGGGGAGATGCCACCGTTGGATGTGATTGGGAATTATGAAATTCTCTTGGAGAATTATTTAAAATAATTTTTTACATTTTTAATCTGTAGGATAAAATGCCATTTTGTCTCACAACTAAAATTCAAAAACTTCTGGAGGATTTATGGATAAAATTAAATTGATTGGTTTTTTTCTTTTAATAGCTTATTTACTCTTAATTTCCATTTCGCAGACTGAGGCTCATATTTCAGATTCATCCTTTTCAAACTACCAAAAAGTAATGTTTTTAACACGCCAAACCGCCTCCCACTTCTCCAAATTAGCGCTACAATGCCTCCACAGAGAATACCCCAACAAACTCGATCATGTGATGAACGATGAAAATGAAGTGCAGAGTCCACGGGCATTGCATCCAGCATTTTATGGTTGTTATGATTGGCATTCAGCAGTGCATGGCCATTGGATGTTGGTGCGGTTGTTAAAACTGTTTCCTGATATGCTAGAGGCAAAGGAGATTCGGGCAGCCATCAATGATAATTTGAGTGTGGGGAATATTCAAACAGAGGTGGCTTATCTTCACCAGCCGAGCCGTAAGTCGTTTGAGCGGATGTACGGCTGGGCATGGTTACTGAAATTAGCAGAGGAGCTTCACGGCTGGGACGATGGTGATGGCAAACGCTGGTCCAAAAATCTGGAGCCGCTGGCTCAGGCGATAGTGGCACGTTACATCGATTTTCTGCCGCGGCAGACTTATCCTATCCGCACAGGTGTACATCCAAATACTGCATTTGGGCTCGCATTTGGGTTGGATTATGCAAGGACTGTTGGGAATAAAGAACTGGAGGAATTGATTATTGAACGAAGTTTGACTTACTATTCGAAGGATGTCGGTTGTCCTGCCGGATGGGAGCCAGGCGGAGAGGATTTCTTCTCGCCCTGTCTATTAGAAGCCGACCTGATGAAACGCATTCTGGAACCAGAAAAATTCAGGAACTGGTTCCACCGATTTATGCCCACATTGGTGGCAGGTGAACTCAAAAATTTACTCGAACCTGCCGTGGTAGGCGATCGCAGCGATCCTAAAATTGTTCATCTCGATGGCTTGAATTTGAGTCGTGCCTGGTGTATGCGAGGTATTGCTTCAGCATTTCCAAAAGATGATCCGGTACGGAAAATATTGGCTGAATCAGCCCAGGAACATGCTGCCGATGCCTTAGCTCATGTTGCGAGCGGAGATTATGTGGGTGAGCACTGGCTAGCGTCGTTTGCGGTGTATCTATTGTCATTAAAGGAAGATAAATAAGTGGTCTTATTGTTAGAAAGATAGTGGATATGTGATGCTTGATACAGAATAAATTACAACACTTCAATTCGTCTCCTGGCAAACTTGTAAAAAATTATTTCAACAGCGAATTTTTGGAAAAGTAATGATAATTTAAATTGTTTCAATAAAATTTCTATTGACATTAGGGGAAAAATATTATAACTTCTTTAGTGAACATCTAAAAAGGAACATGATATGGAATGGTCACAGGTACTTGCTATTGTATTGCCTGTGATGTTCACCGTACTCAACTTTAAAAATGACTTCATATTATCGATTTTAATTGATTAACTGATCCTATCGCCTGGAGCGTCGGAATCAGTATGAAATTCTATCCCTAACTATGTATAATAACAGTTTTAATCTTTCCTTTGTTTCAGACGATAAATTTAGACAACAAATATAAAAATATGAACTTACCGGAATTAATTATATCCAGCCCCTCTCTTCTTGTCGATAAACAGAAAGCCTTGAAGAATATTGAACGAATGACACAAAAAGCCCACAGAAGCGGCGTTCGTTTCCGCCCCCATTTCAAAACCCATCAATCGGCTCAGATTGGAGAATGGTTCAGAGAATTCGGAGTTGATGCTATCGCTGTTTCGTCAGTGGAAATGGCGATGTATTTTGCCCAGCATGACTGGAAAGATATTACTATCGCTTTTCCCGTGAATATTCTTGAAATCGAAAATATAAATAGACTCGCTTCGTCCATTCAATTAAATCTATTGGTGGAATCAAAAGAAACAGCCGAATTTTTAAATCAAAATCTTCGCGCCAGCGTTGATGTGTGGATCAAAATTGATGTCGGATACCATCGCACTGGAATTGCCTGGAATAAATTTGATGATGTTCTTACCCTTGCCAATCAGATCAATGAGTCTGGCAAAATGGTCTTTAAAGGTCTACTAACTCATTCGGGACATACCTATCATGCTCATTCTGCCAGAGAAGTGGAAGCTATCTATAAGGAAACTGTTCAGCGACTCAATAGTCTTAAGGATCATTTGATTGCTGAAGATTTCAAAGATACCCAGATCTCTATCGGTGATACACCTTCCTGCAGTATCGTCAATAAGTTCAGTGATGTGGATGAAATTCGTCCTGGTAACTTTGTTTTTTATGATGTCACGCAGTTGACTATTGGTGCTTGCCATGAAAAAGATATCGCGGTAGCAATTGCCTGTCCTGTAGTAGCGAAACATCGGGAACGAAATGAAATTGTGATTTATGGCGGAGCTGTTTATCTATCAAAGGAAAGTATTGTTACCAGAAACGGGAAAAAAGTTTTCGGTTATGTTGCTTTACTCGAAGAGAATAATTGGAGTCCGATCATTGAGAGCACCTATATTTCAGCCTTATCCCAGGAACACGGAATTATTAAAACAGATGCCGTTTTTTTTGACTGGATTAAAATTGGAGATATTTTGTTGATCCTGCCTGTTCACTCTTGCTTAGCTGTGAATTTATTAAGAAAATATTTGACTCTGGATGGGGAATTAATCACGACAATGTCATAAAACAAGTTGCTTACCTCCCTCAACCTAATCAACTAATCACTAAACATACGGAGGAGGAAAAATGCGTAAAATAGCAATGTTCACCTTTTTATTTCTCTGTTTCATTTACCTCAATTCGTATTCCCAAAAATCGGCTGATTTAATTTTAATCAATGGTGAAGTTTTTACTATGGAAGTAGATCAACAATGGGCATCGACTGTGATCATTACCGGCAATAAAATCACTGCTGTGTTGGGAGAAAATGAGGATTGGAAGATTTTTAAAGGATCGAATACGAGAGTAATCGACCTGAAAGGTAAATTTGTTGTGCCGGGTTTTATCGATGGTCATGTCCATTTCAATCGGGCAGGAGCGTTAATTAATGACGCCAATTTAATGAAAGTGGCAGATGATGAAGGACTGCGGGCAGAAATGCAGCGGGTGGTTAACATCCTTGATGACGGTGAATGGATAACAGGCGGATTATGGGGTGCCTATGAACAATGGGCGCTGGGAGCTGCTGAGTCTGGAATGAAAAAACAACAGAGATGGAAACCCAGCCGTTGGACTATTGATGATATCACCAGTCAAAATCCTTGCTTATTATATAGTTTCGATCGAGAATTATTCCTGGCAAATTCAGCCGCGTTAAAAGCTGCAAGATTAGAGAACGAACAGTTGGAAGGCATGGAAATTGATAAACAGGGGCGGCTAACGGGTTTGATTCATCGGGGGTCACCAGCATTGGAAAAAATTCGTTCATTGATTAAACCAAAATCGCATCTCCGTCTATTGAACGAGAATCGGGCAGCGTTGAAACATCTCAGGGAATGCGGGATTGTTGAAATTCATGATATTGCTGTTCCCGATCAAACCCAGCGGTTCATTGAACTACAGGAACAAGGCGAACTGACCTGTCGCGTCTGGCTGCGTCCTGATCTATCTCGTGGTGCTGAGTTGAA
>Ga0209427_10005554_pt1 | contig 14475 bp, 13 predicted proteins | sample DeeMarSWOR136_30_FD_187465 | JGI IMG/M metagenome (GOLD analysis project Ga0209427, IMG submission 187465) | Marine sediment microbial communities from White Oak River estuary, North Carolina - WOR-1-36_30 (SPAdes) (version 2) | ecosystem: Environmental > Aquatic > Marine > Intertidal zone >... | reverse complement strand
ACTAACAGGCACGATTCAGAACGATATTTTGAAAGAGTACATCGCCCAGAAGGAATGGATTTATCCACCCGAGCCATCGATGCGGCTGATTACAGATACCATGGCATTTTGCGCCGATCACGTTCCCAAATGGAATACAATTTCGATCTCTGGCTATCACATTCGAGAAGCTGGCGCCACGGCGGCACAGGAGCTGGCTTTCACCCTGGCAGATGGTTTTGCTTATGTCGAAGCGGGCATCAAAGCGGGTCTCGATGTGGATGTGTTTGCGCCTCGACTCTCCTATTTCTTCAATTCTCATCTGGATTTCTTTGAAGAAATTGCCAAGTATCGAGCCGCCCGCCGCATCTGGGCTCGGCACATGCGGGAAAAATACCATGCGAAAAAGGAAGCCTCGTGGCTATTGCGCTTTCACACCCAGACGGCAGGATGCAGCCTCACAGCACAGCAACCTGAAAATAATATCATCCGAACCGCTTTTGAAGCGCTGGCAGGCGTGCTCGGTGGCACGCAAAGTCTGCACACCAATTCGATGGATGAAACGTTAGCCTTACCATCGGATCACGCTGCAAAAATTGCATTGCGGACACAGCAGCTTATTGCGTACGAGATCGGTGTTGCCAATACGATTGATCCTTTGGCAGGTTCATATTTTATCGAATCCATGACTAACAAGATTGAGGAGCAAGCAGAGAGATATTTTGAAGAAATCGAACGCCGCGGTGGCGTTTTGAAATGTATCGAGCAGGGCTATTTTCAGAAAGAGATTGCGAAATCAGCATATCGATACCAGAAAGAAATTGAGATGAAGGATCGAATCATTGTTGGAATCAATGATTTCCGCGAAGAAAATGAAGAAATCAAGATCCCTATCCTGCAAATCGATCCCCAGGTCGAAAAGGACCAGTGTGCTTCACTGAGAAAGCTCAGGGAGGATCGGGACAACGATAAAGTCAAGCGATCATTGGAAAATCTCCGAAAGGTGGCTGAGGGCTCTGACAATACAGTGCCAGCGATTCTTGATTGCGTTCGGTGTTACACGACTGAAGGCGAAATTGTTGATATTTTGAGAGATGTGTTGGGTGAGTATCAAGAACCGTCGATTTTTTAGATGACTTATTGGAATTTTTTGTGAGTTAGGAAAAATAAGTTAATTGGTATAGGTTATAAAGGTTTTGTTTTTTCAAGATGGAAGACAATATAAAAGGGAAAGTTATGCTCGTTAAGGCTAAGAATTTCATAGGTGATATCATTCCTAAGTACGCAGGAATTTCCTTAATAACAAATAGTTGGGAGATGCCTGTATTCACAGGCATGATATGAAAAACTAAACCGTAACGAGTATATTTAACCTCGCTTCCTTAATATATCCTGTAATGAAGCAATTAAATAATATGAAAAAAAATCTTATCATTTTTTCTATAATAGCAATTCTGCTTTGCTGGAATTTTGTTATAAATGCAGCGATAAATTATTCTGTTAGAGATACCCTCAGCTTGGCAACAGGAAGTAAGGATGGAGTTTATTATGCTTTGGCACAAGGAATTGAAAAAGCAATTGAAAATAAAAATCCATCAATAGAAATTATTGTACAAGCTACTGAAGGTTCTGTGGAAAATGCCATGCTTCTACAAGCTAAATCAGTTCAACTTGCAATGATTCAGAATGATATTGCTTATTATTTTTTCAACGGTCAAAGGATGTTTAATTTTCCCTCAAAAAAAATGGTGGGAATTGCCTCTTTATATACTGAAGCTATTCAAATTATAGCAAGAAAAGAACTTAATATTAACAATGTTTCAGATCTAAAAGGACGAGTTGTTGCAGTTGGTTCAGAAAATAGCGGGACAAGATTTAATGCTGCTGTTATTCTCAGTGCTATGGACTTTGAATATGAAGATATTAAAGAGATATGTTTATCATTTAACGAAGCAAAAGATTCTCTGATCTATGGAAGTATTGATGCTGCCTTTATAACTGCTGGGTTTCCAACACCTTCAATAAGTGAGCTTGGTAATAAAATTAACCTTTTATCGATTGATCTTGAGACAATAACCAAGTTGAGAAAGAATTATCCCTTTTTTGTGTATACCAGAATTCCACCCAATACATACCAGGGTCAATTACAGGAGGTCTTCGTGCTTGGGGTTAGAGCACTTTTAGTCGCACGCAAAGATTTAGGAGAAAATGTAATAAAACAAATTTCCCAAGCGATTTTTACCGATGATTCAAAATATATAGAAAAGGCGCATTCTGTTGGTTCTGATATTAGCTTAAAAAATGTAATGAATGGATTAACCATTCCCCTTCATTCTGGCGCAGAACAATTTTATAGAGATTCAGATTTAATAAAACAGAAATCTCCCCGATATTTTATAAACATTATTTTTCAGTACCTCGTTATTTTATTTTTAGCAATAATTTTCTTAAAAAATTGGAACTACATCAAAAAAATTGTAAGAAGAAATATATATGTTAAACTTGCATTAGTCCTGCTTTTATTTTTTCTTATAGGTTCTTTTGGAGCATATTTTTTTGAAAAAAATGTTAACGAAAATTTTAGCTCTATTTATAAAACTCTATGGACGAGTATCGTATATATCGTTAGTGGTTTCGAGGACTTTACACCAATTACAACCGGGGGAAAAATTTTTTCGCTGTTTATATTTATTGGAAGTATAGGTATACTTGGATCAGTAGCAGGTAATTTTGCATCAATATTTTTAAAAGGTGGAGAGGAAAAAATGCCCAAAAATCTTAATAAGCATATTGCAATATGTAACTGGAACAAAAGGGGGGACACTGTCATCAGAGAGCTTCATCACCCAAGCGCTGAACCTGATAAAGAGTTAATTGTATTGACCGACATGGATGTTAATGAAAAAGAACTTCGTGAAAGAAGTAGAAAGAGGTATGGAAATGTTTATTTTATTAAGGGGGATCCGACTTCTTATGAGACTTTAGAATCAGCGCGGGTGCATCTTGCTAAGAGTGTAATTATTCTGTCAAGAGAAGAAAGTGACGATCCTGATCCCAAGGCAGTTCTCTCCTGTCTTGCAATTTCAAAATTAGCAAATGCCGAGAACAAACCAAAACCACATATTATTGTTGAACTCATGGATCGCAATAACAGACAAATAACATTGGATGCGGGAGCTGATGAAATTGTCTCTGCTGGTTTTTATCGAACCGGAATTATGCTGCAAAGTGCTTTATATCATAAGCTTTCTGACATATTCCATGAATTACTTATTTATCAGGAAAATACGAATTCATTCTTCATCATCTCAAAAGAAAAATTCCCCAGTATTCTATTGGGAAAAACTTTTCAGGAAGCGTCCGAAATTATAAACAAAAATCGAGATATTAAAAATCCCACCATATTGATTGGAGTTAAGAGAAATAATGAAGTTATCTTAAATCCTCCTGCTGATAGTAGGTATTTCGAGGAAAAGAATTTTAACACTTTTAAAGAAGGGGACGCTTTGGTTGTAATGTCTTATAAACTACCTGACTTATCAAATTTAAAGATATAATTATTTTGCAAACTGGGATGAAAAAAAATGACAACTTTGACAAAAGCAAAAGAAGTTAAAATTTATTTTTTTCAAAAATTATGGAGAACCTTATTTCTGATATGTGCCGGATTATTATTCGCACTTACCTTAAGTACTTTATTTGATACCAGTCTTGTCGAAGGATTAAAAGACAAAATTAACAAGCCTATGCAAATTCTGTATGCAGAGATTATTGGATTTATTTCGCCAGGTCCCAGATACATTCTCTATCCTATTCTTATGAAACTTAAAGAGTTTGGCGTTGGTACTGGTGTTATTATTACTTTAATTTCCGGTCACGTATTGATTGAACCATCAACTGGATTTGTGGAATCAGGATTCTTCGGCTATCGGTTCCCCCTTAAACGGTTTATTGTATCATTTATTATAACATTTTTTGCAGGAATTTTAACCATAGTTTTGATTGATTAGTTCTTATGATAAAGAAATTAACAGACAAATTTAAAATTGCTTCGCCTGATATCAAAGTTGCTTTGTTTCTCATACTGATATCAATTATATTACTTCTTTTTTTTCAGAAAAATTTGATAACATTATTAACAGAAAATTTAAGCGTAATAATAAAGATAATCTATCTCACCATAATTGCTGTTGGAATTTCAACCTTAATTCATTTTTTGCTGCCTGCAGAAAGTATTGAACAACATTTAAAGCAAAACAAGTTGATTTATTTGTTTTATGCAACTATATTAGGCATATTGACACCGGGGCCGGTATATGCAATTTACCCAATTATTGTTGTACTCAAAAAGAAAGGGATTCAAAATCATATTCTGGTCTCTTATTTAACCGGTCAGACAATAGTAGGACCAGCACGTATTCCTTTTGAAGTGGGGATTTTTGGGTTGAAGTTTTTTATTTATCGAATTATTTTGTCCATTTTCATGGGACCTGTAGCCGGATTACTTTATCTGTTATTCTCCAAGATATTGCCAGATAAAGATTGATAACAAAATTGATTTTGATGATATAGTAAGAAATTACAGAGTACGTTTTATTAGTTTTCAGTCACCAAAAACAAAAATAATATTCGACCAAAATTTGAAATTTAACCCTTTTGTATATGAGGTTCGAATGAATAAAAAAATCCGAATTCTATTAGCTAAACCCGGTCTTGATGGTCACGATCGTGGAATTAAAGTGATTGCTGCGGCTTTGCGAGACGCAGGTATTGAAGTCATATACACGGGATTAAGACAAACCCCAGAACAAATTGTTGAAGCAGCGATTCAAGAGGACGTCGATGGAATTGGAATGAGTATTCTTTCCGGTGCTCACATGACGCTTTTCCCGGCAGTATTTAATTTACTTAAAGAAAAAGGCGCAGATAATATTATTCTCTTTGGTGGGGGCATTATTCCTGATGAAGATATTGCAAAGCTTAAAGAAACAGGTGTTGACCGAATTTTCACTCCCGGCGCCTCAACGAAAGATATTATCGATTATATCAATAATAAATTTTGCAATTGAATAAATTAAGCAGCAAAATAGTTATAAAAGTAAAGCTTAATTAGCACTACTTAGTCACATTAAGATTAACTTGTCATTCCTGCAATCTTTTATGCAGGAATCTCCTATGTTTCTGAAAGAGATTCCCGCAAAAAACATGCGGGAATGACAGCTTCTTGACACGAACAGGAGAAACCATCAGCGCAAATATTAATCTGACTAAGCTTTATTAGGATTGTTCAATGAATGACTAAACCAGTTTTCTCAGAGAAACCTGGTTTGCAGTATTTTTGCTTCAAATTGCCAAAATGATAGAAAATATTGTATCAATCAAAAAGGCAAAAAATCATGATTCACGACCCTAAAGTTGAAAAACTCTACAAACTTAAACAGGAAGCTCAATTCGGAGGTGGACAAAAACGCATCGAAATTCAACACAAAAAAGGGAAATTAACAGCCCGAGAGCGGATTGAGATTCTGCTGGATGAAGGTAGCTTCGAAGAAATGGATATGTTTGTCCGACACCGATGTACAGACTTTGGATTAGATAAAGAAAGCTATCTTGGGGATGGGGTAGTTACCGGCTATGGCACAATTGATGATCGTTTGGTGTTTGTTTTTTCTCAGGATTTTACTGTCTTTGGTGGTTCACTCTCTGAAGCTTATGCGAAAAAGATATGCAAAATTATGGATTTAGCATTAAAAGTCGGTGTACCGGTTATCGGGATCAACGATTCTGGTGGTGCTCGCATTCAAGAGGGGGTTGATAGTCTCGGTGGATATGCTGAAATTTTTCTTCGAAATACACTCTGTTCGGGAGTTATTCCCCAGATTAGCATCATTGCTGGCCCATGCGCTGGCGGTGCAGTTTATTCTCCTGCGATCACTGATTTTATTTTTATGGTTCAAAATACAAGCTATATGTTTGTTACTGGTCCTAATGTTGTAAAAACCGTCACTCATGAAGATGTTACATTTGAAGAACTTGGTGGCGCATTAACTCATAGTACAAAAAGTGGAGTGGCTCATTTCTCTTGTGAGAATGAAATAAAAACATTAAACTGTGTTCGTCAACTAACGAGTTATATTCCCTTAAATAACCTTGATGACCCACCCTATATTGAAACAACAGATCCGATAGATCGAATTGATGAAGAATTAAATCGAATAGTGCCAGACAATCCTAACAAACCTTACGATATGAAAGATATTATTGTACGGGTTATGGACAACGGTGAATTTTTAGAAGTCCACCAGGATTGGGCTCAAAATATCATCATCGGCTTTGCTCGATTGGGTGGATATCCAGTAGGGATTGTTGGAAATCAGCCGGCTGTTTTGGCTGGTGTACTGGATATTGATTCTTCTTGCAAAGCAGGACGCTTTGTCCGTTTCTGTGATTGTTTTAACATTCCTTTAATCACATTTGAGGATGTGCCAGGATTTTTACCAGGAACAGCTCAAGAATTTGGTGGAATCATCAAACACGGGGCAAAGTTACTTTATGCTTTCTGCGAAGCAACAGTGCCTAAATTAACGGTAATTACACGAAAGGCTTACGGCGGTGCTTATGACGTTATGAGCAGCAAGCATATTCGCGGTGATTATAACATTGCCTGGCCCTCGGCAGAATTAGCTGTAATGGGTCCCAAAGGCGCCGTTGAAATTATTTTTAAAAAGGAAATCGAGGCATCGGCTGATCGTGAAAAAGCATTGGAAGACAAGTTGAATCAATTCATCAACGAATTTGCCAATCCCTACAAAGCAGCCGAGCGGGGCTATATCGATGATGTGATTGAGCCGAAATATACCCGACCCCGATTGATTCGGGCGCTACAAATGCTGGAAACGAAAAGTGATACCAATCCCAGAAAGAAGCATGGCAATATTCCACTTTGATTTTAGAATTTAGATTTTAGAATTGAAAAGATTAGCAAGAATCGATCCTTGATAGTAGAACAACAATTGGTCTGGAAGACAGTTTTAAATTTGATAAAAAAATATTGTAAAACTGAGGAGATAAAATGGCCATAATTTCGATGTTTTATGGAATAATTATTTCGATGTATTATCTGGATACTCGAAAACATCACGTTCCCTATATTCATGTCAAATATCAAGACCAGGAATCTGTTATTTCGATTCCAGAAGGTAATTATTAGAAGGCGAACTTAAGGCAAATAAAATGAGATTGGTTTTAGCCTGGATCGAGATTCATAGGGATGAACTAATGGCTGATTGGGATCTCGCCACCAGTGGTGAAAATGTTTTTAAGATCGATCCTTTAAAATAGGAGATAGCCTCAAATGAATCCAAGAGTCAAAAAAGTTAAGCCGATTCGGGATTATACGTTACTAATCACTTTCATGAATGGTGAAGTCAAAATCTTTGACATGAAGCCATATTTAGAGATCGGTATTTTCAGAGAACTAAAAGATCTGAGTTTATTTAATTCAGTGAAACCATTTTTGGGTAGCATTCAATGGAAAAATGGACAGGATTTGTGTCCTGATACGCTTTATCTGGAAAGTAAATCTCAAAAGAAGCATCATCTTACAAATTCAACAGAATTCTAAAATCTAAAATAGTAAATCTAAAATCGAATGATATGTTCAAAAAAATCCTGATCGCCAACCGCGGCGAAATTGCTATTCGTATCATGCGTGCCTGTCGGGAGATGGGCATTGCTACTGTTGCTGTCTATTCTGAGGTAGATCGGACTGCTCAACATGTTCGCTATGCTGATGAAGCCTATCTCTTAGGCGCAGCACCTGCTACAGAAAGCTATCTGGTCATGGAAAAAATCATTCAGGTGGCAAAAACATCAAAAGCCGAAGCCATTCATCCTGGCTATGGATTTTTAGCGGAAAATCCTGAATTTGCCCACCTGATCAAAGACAATGGCTTGATCTTTGTTGGGCCCGAGCCTGAAACGATTCGATTGTTAGGTGATAAAATGGCTGCAAGGGAAACGATGATCACAGCAGGTGTGCCCATCGTACCTGGAGTGAAGCAAGCAATATCTTCGGCAACTGAAGCTCAAAAAATCGCTGATGAAATTGGCTATCCGATTCTGTTGAAAGCTGCGGCAGGTGGCGGCGGAAAAGGAATGCGGATTGTCCGAAATTCTGATGATATAAGGCAACTGTTCAAAATGGCACGTTCTGAAGCTAAATCTGCCTTTGGTGATGATCGAATTTATATCGAGAAATATTTGGAAAAACCCCGCCACATCGAGATTCAGGTTATTGCCGACCAGCATGGCAATGTCGTTCATCTGGGAGAAAGGGAGTGCTCTATTCAACGAAGGCATCAGAAAGTAATCGAGGAATCCCCCTCCCCTATCGTTGATTCTGACATGCGCCAGAGAATGGGAGAAACGGCTGTAAAAGTTGCACGAGTTGCCAACTATGTCAATGCTGGTACTGTTGAATTTTTAGTCGAGCAAGATAAGAACTTTTATTTTCTTGAAGTGAATACCCGACTTCAGGTGGAACATCCTGTTACGGAAATGGTCACAGGAATTGATTTAGCCAAAGAACAGATTCGAATCGCAGCGGGCAAACCTTTGAGCTTTAAACAAGAAGATATTCATTGGCGAGGTTCTGCAATCGAATGTCGTATCTATGCCGAAGATCCCAATAATGGTTTTCTTCCCTCCATTGGAAAAATTCAGAGTTATCGCGAACCAAATGGCCCTGGCATTCGGGTGGATTCAGGTCTTGCCAGAGGTGATACGGTTTCCATGTATTATGATCCCCTGATCTCAAAATTAATTAGCTGGGGCAGAACCAGAACTGAAGCCATTCAACGCATGAAACGAGCTTTGGATGAATATATGATTTCTGGCGTCCAGACCGTGATTCCGTTTCATAAACAAGTGATGAATCATCAGGATTTCATTAAAGGAACAATTACAACTCATTTTATTGATGAACAGAAAGAACAACTCTCAAACTTGAATAAAATACCTGAACGAGATTTAAAAACAATGGCGATTGTTTCCTGTCTGTTCGATTATCAATCCAAGAAAAACAGAACAAAAATTACACCATCACCTAAACAGAGTACCTGGAAATATGAAACCAGAAGGAGGAGATTATTTGGACTTTAGAAATGATTGATGAGTCTACTCTAAAAAGGCTTTTAACCGCTAATTTCACTAATTTAACCTAATTGATTTCGTTAAAGTTAGAATTAGCGAAATTAGAATAATTAGCGGAATTAGCGGTTTTTAAAGTGCACTCATTGATAATAATATATAAAATAACAAATACAAAAGGCACCTTAGGATTTATTTCTGCCATAAACCTAATGCGTCAACTTAAGCTTTGTTTAATGCAAAGAACACCAGATGAATATGATTTCCATCGATTTCTTTGCGAGCTTAGCGCTTTCTTGGTGGCCTCTGCGTTTAAGTTCATGCCCTCTATTGTTAGCTAAGCTACTTGAATATCAAATCATTCCTTGAGATGATGCCAATTGCCATAGGTGGATGATTCCAAACACAATTCCAAATAATCAATAGTCAAATCCGATTTATTTGTTTGAGGAATATATGAATTACATTGTCAAATTTGAAGATAAAGAATTCAAAATTGAACTGGAAGATCGGGATAATCAGGTCGTGGCAAAAATTAATGGTGAAATCATACCAATTCAAATCTCTGAAATCAATGGCAGCCACATCTATTCTGTATTAATTGGCAATCATTCCCTTGAAATTGAAGTAAGACGTAATGAAGCTGGTTATCAAATTCTTCATCAGGGGAATACCTTAGAATATTTTGTTGAAGACGAACGAATGGCTCGATTAAAACATACTATGGACCAGACAGTAACTCAGTCTATTGAAAAAGAATTGAAAGCACCCATGCCAGGTTTAATTATTTCAATTGAAGTGAAATCTGGTCAACATGTGAAAAAAGGCGATGGATTAATTGTCATTGAAGCAATGAAAATGGAAAACGAAATTAAAGCGCCATTTGATTGTACAATTAAAGAAATTAAAATTAAAGAAAGACAGGCAGTGGAGAAAAATCAGGTGTTAGTGGTATTTAGTGAATGAGGTTAAATAGTTTTTTCATTTGTATTTTTTCTACCCTGAAAATATAAAGACTTATATAATTATAAGGCTAATAATCTTATCGGATTCATTTAGTTAACGGTCATAATAATTTTGTTAGAAAATAATTTCCTGACGGATTTTACCATTATTAAGGAGTTGTTTTATGAATTCAAAGGAAAAATCAAATTATAATAAGGATCTAATTTTGAATGAGCTTAATCAGCTTTTAGCTGAAAGAAAAAAAATAGAAGCTAAAATTGCGACAAAACAAGAACAGGTAAAAATTGAAGATGATAAAAAAATTGTAGAGACAGCATCATCTTATACAGTCGAAAATATTGTTAAAGGATTAGCAAATTTACAATTGGATTTTAATATCAGAATTAATGACATTTCGACTAAATTATTGACTGAAATTTCTAAATTAGAAGAATTGAAACGAGCAATTCGTGTTGAAACTCAATATCTGGATGAGTTGCGCAAAATACGAATTGTTGCAGAATCATTGAATATTCTTGCTCAAGAAAATCAACAGAAAACCAGAAATTTTGAAACAGAAGTTGAACAAAAACTCCAGGCGCTGGATAACGAAATTGCCGAATCAAAGACAGCCTGGCAAAAAGAACAGAATGAATACGAAGCAAAAATTAAGGAACGACAGGAGAAACTGAAAAAAGAACGGGTGCAAAAAGAAGCTGATTATAAGTATGAGATAGAACGAAAAAGAAAGATCGAACTTGATCAATATGAAGAACAAAAAAGAGCTTTAGAAAGACGGCTTTCTGATGAAAGTGAAGAACTGGAAATCACTTGGGAAAAACGTGAAAAAGTTATGACAGAAAGATCAGAGGAATTAGAGAATTATAGAGCCCTCGTTAAAACATATCCAAAAGAATTGGAAGATGGTATACAACGTGCGAAAGATGAGGCGATCAAGGAAGTTCACCAAAAAGCACATTTAGAAGCCCAGTTATTTAATAAAGAGGTTGAAGCAAATAAAGAGGTATATGAGTTGAAAATTAAATCTTTTGAAGAGATTATCGGAAAACAGTCAAAGCAAATAGAAGATTTGTCAATCCAACTTCAAGCGGCAATTAAACAGACACAGGAATTGACTGTGAAAACAGTTGAAAGCACTGAAAAAATTTCAAAGCCAGAATTGAAACAGACAAAATCATGAATAAGACAAAATAGAAAATATTTTTTTATCAATAAAGGAGCTTTAAAATGGTAAAACGACCCAGTTCAAGAGATACCAAAGCGGAAATCCTTAAAGAATATGATCAGCTTTTCGAACAAAATAAAGAGCTCACAGCACAACTTGAACAACTCCAAAGGGATATAAAGGTTTTAGAAAAAAGAGTGCCCCCTGTTATGGAAACAGTTACACCATTTGAAAAAAAAGTTGACCACACTAAAGAACAAAAGGAGATTGTTATTTCAAAACCAAGTATGATGGATAACATCGTTGAAAATTTGACATTAATTCGATCAGATTTTGGAAAAGCAGTTAATGATCTTTCTGCCAAACTTGTGGCTGAAGCATCAACATTGGCGGCATTACAGAACAAAGTGAAAGAAGAAATCCATGAGTTAGAGGCACTTTATGATCTTAAGGTTTCAAACGAAACACTGAATAGTTTAATTCAACAGTATACTAAAAAGTTAGAAATGTTTGAGAAAGAAATTCGGCAAAGACAGGAAGCTTTTGAACAAGAAATAGTTGAAAAGAAAAATACCTGGAAGAAAGAGCAGGATGAATATGCCCAGACAGTTAAGGAACGCAATGAATGGACGGAAATTAATTTTCAACGGGATGAAGCTGAATATAAGTACAATCTGGAGCTTCAAAGAAAATTAGAGAATGAAGACTTTCAAATGAAACTAAAAAAATTAAAGCGAGAGTTAGATAGTTTTGAAGAAGAAAAGAAAAAAGAATGGGATGAGCGTGAAAACACAATCGCTGAACGGGAAAATGAATTTAATGATTTAAAACAAAAAGTCGACAAATTTCCAAAAGAATTGGAAACGGCAATTAACGATGCCAAAGTAAAAGCGGCTGAAATTGCACGAAGTGAGACACAAAAGAAATCAGACTTGCATGCAAAAGAAATTGAGGGTATAAATCGTGTTTACGAACTTAAAATAAAATCGTTGGAAGAAATCGTTAAGCAACAAAATATGCAAATTCAAAACCTGGCAACAAAGCTTGATGCAACTCTAAAGCAAGCCCAGGCATTGGCTATAAAAGCGATTGAAGGCGCTTCAAATATCAGTTCATTTCAATCGGTGAAAGAGATTGCGATGGAGCAGGCGAAAAAAGTGAAAAGTGAATAGTGAAAAGGGAATAATAAGACGTGAAATGTGGGACATAAGAAGTGAGAAGGCAGATGGCAGACGTGAGACATTTTTTATTGGAGTGCAATCCTTTTATGGTTTGCCTTCGCCAACTGGTGGATAAAGGTGTCGCACTCCTGATTTCCTAACCTTAATTGTGAATTATGAATTTTTAATTGATAATTGTCAATAAAAGAAATTTTTTTCCAGATTAAAAGGTTAATATCTTCATTTCAAAACTTCAGGATTCTTACGTTTCACGTCTCACATTTGACGTTTCACTTTTCACACTTCACATTTCAATTTTCACGTCTCACTCACTTTTCAAGGATATTTTACCAGGTTCATACGTTTAATAATTCTCAATAGAAAATAAACACATCATACTAACATAATAAGAGGACGGATTTATGGCAGGAATTGTTGGTTATGGAGCGTACATCCCTCGCTTTCGGATTAAGGTTGAGGAAATTGCTAAAACCTGGGGAGCAGATGCGCCGAGTTACAAAAAAGGTCTATTGTTGCAGGAAAAATCGGTTCCAGGGCCTGATCAGGATACCATTACCATGTCGGTGGAAGCGACTCGGAATGCGCTTCAGCGGGCTGGAATTGATGCTCGAAAAATTGGAGCGGTTTACATTGGATCAGAATCGCATCCGTATGCGGTGAAGCCCAGTGGTACGGTAGTAGCAGAGGCAATTAATGCGGTGCCTGAATGTCACAATGCCGATCTGGAATTCGCTTGCAAAGCTGGAACCGAGGGCATGTTTATTTGTCTCGGATTGGTCGATGCAGGACTCATCGAATATGGTCTGGGCATTGGCGCTGATACGTCGCAGGGCGCTCCTGGTGATGCGCTGGAATATTCGGCGGCGGCAGGCGCTGCAGCGTTTATCATGGGCAAAAATGATCTGGTTGCCGAATGCAAACTGACTTATTCTTACATGACCGATACGCCTGATTTTTGGCGGCGGGAGCATCAATTTTATCCAAGTCATGGTGGTCGATTCACTGGTGAGCCTGCTTATTTCAAGCACGTTGTTGGCGCTGCCGATGGAATTATGAAAAAGGCTGGCAAAAAACCGTCTGATTTTAAATACGTTGTTTTTCATCAGCCCAATGGAAAATTTCCGCTGCGGGTTGGCAAGATGCTTGGTTTTGAAAAAGAGCAGATCGAAACTGGTCTTCTCTGTCCTGAGCTGGGCAATACCTATTCTGGCGCATCTCCGCTCGGATTGACCGCCATTCTTGATGAAGCCAGGCCTGGTGATCTGATTTTGATGGTCTCCTATGGCTCAGGCGCTGGCAGCGATGCTTTTATATGGCGAGTTACGGATAGAATAAAACAAGTTCAGGACAAAGCACCCAAAACCTGGGATCTGCTGAGAAGCAATAAAAAATACCTGGACTATGGGACGTATGCCAAGTTCAGAGGGAAAATTTTGAAAAAAGAATGATCTCGATTTTAGATTTGCGAAATACGATTTACGAATTCGATACCGCTAATTACACGAATTTTTCTAATCCCGCTAATTTAAAACTGTGAGTTTTATTTATTCGAGAGCTATCCGAGTTAAAAAATGGTGCGAATAAAATTTAAAACAAAAAAGGATCGTATCAAAGGTTTCTATGAATTAGCTACCAAAGGAAAAGGCAGAAGCCTCCCCAATGGAATATTTGAAATAGCTGATCAATATCTTCAAATACTTGATGATGCTAATATAGCCTATGAAATCATTTCCAGTGTGGCAATTTGATATTGCATTTTTTCAGATTTAAAATCCTTTAATTAGCGTAATTCATAAAATTAGCGAATTTAGCGGTCAAAAATGACTGGTAGGTAGAAGATACTTTCAAAGAAACTGAAGGAGAAAATAAATATGCGAGAAGTCGCTATTATCGGAGTTGGGATGAATAAATGGGGCGAATTGTGGGATAAATCGATCAATGATATTTTTGTCGAAGCAGCGCTCGAAGCGATCGACGATGCGGGTGTCGATCATCTCGATGCCATGTACGTTGGTTGCATGTCGGGGGGCGTGT
>Ga0209427_10005553_pt1 | contig 14476 bp, 14 predicted proteins | sample DeeMarSWOR136_30_FD_187465 | JGI IMG/M metagenome (GOLD analysis project Ga0209427, IMG submission 187465) | Marine sediment microbial communities from White Oak River estuary, North Carolina - WOR-1-36_30 (SPAdes) (version 2) | ecosystem: Environmental > Aquatic > Marine > Intertidal zone >... | reverse complement strand
CATCTTTGAAGATATCTTTGGCTTCGATGATTTTCTCGGTGATATATTCGGCGGTCGAGGCAGAAGAGCAAAAAGGGGTGGCCCCACACGTGGCTACGACCTGGAAACCACGGTCGAGTTGACTCTTGATGATATCGCCAAAGGTTCAGAGAAAACCATCGAGTTTACCCGACAGGATGTGTGCGCCGAGTGCAGTGGCAGCGGCAGTGCGAAAGGAACAAAACCCGACAAATGTTCTACTTGTGGCGGGAGCGGTCAGGTAGCAAGTAGGGGCGGTTTCTTTCAGATGGTCTCAACATGTCCGAAGTGCAGAGGCAGTGGCCAGGTCATCACTAATCCTTGTAAAAAATGCAAAGGCACGGGAAGAGTTCCTAAAAAGAGGGTTGTTAATATCAAAATCCCTAAAGGTGTTCATGAAGGTCAGGGTATAAGAGTCGCCGGTGAGGGTGAGCCGGGCCGGGGTGGTGGGCCGCGGGGCGACCTGTATTGCTACGTAAGAGTAAAGTCCCACGAATTCCTGCAGCGCAACGGCAACGACCTGATTGCTACTGTCCCCATAAGCTTTACGCAGGCCGCCTTGGGAACAACTATCGACGTGCCGAGCCTCGATGGTGCAAGAGGTCTTAAAATCCCGCCGGGCACACAATATGGAAGTGTCTTTAGAATAAAAGGCCAGGGCCTACCGGATATTCGAACGGGAAGAACCGGCGACGAGCTTGTGCAAATCGCTATCGAAACGCCAAAAAAACTAAATGCAAAACAACAGGAATTGCTGAGAGAATTCGCAAAGACAGAGAATAAAACTGTTTCTCCGCAGAGCACACGATTTTTCGAAAAGCTTAAAAAATACTTTGGTAACAACCGATGAAAAAGAAAAAATCAGAAGCAAAAAAGGAACCGGCACATACTGGAGAAAAGATGGATGAGGCCGAAGAGCTCCGAAGCATAATAGAGGATCTGCAAAAGGAAAAGGATGAGCTTTTTGCGAAGCTGCAGCGTGTTAGCGCCGACTACGATAATCTGCAGAAACGCACGTCCAAGCAAATCGCCGAGTCGATTAGTTACGAAAAGGAGAGGATTATAAAAGCCATTCTGCCGGCTTTGGACAATTTTGAACATACCCTCCAAAATGCGAGTTCGGTCGAAACTGTCGACGTTTTTCTAAAAGGTACCCAAATCATCTACGATCAAATGTTTAACATCCTCAAATCGTTCAATGTGGATCAGATAAAAGCAGTGGGTGAAATATTCGACCCGGCTATGCACGAAGCAGTGATGCAGAAAACAGAGCCCGAACAGGAAGAAAATATTGTGCTCGAAGAATTTCAAAAGGGATATACACTCAACGGCCGGGTTATCCGACCGAGCAAGGTAATTGTCAACAAGCCTGCACAGGAACAATCTGACGAACAGACAGTTATGGAAGATGAAACCGCCGATGCGGAGTGACCGCCATGCCGACTTATGAGTATATATGTGAAAATTGCGGGTTTGAACTCGAAAAGTTCCAATCCATAAAAGCCAGACCTTTACGAAAGTGCCCTGATTGCGGAAAACCTGCTTTAAAACGCCTTGTTGGAACAGGGGCGGGTATTATTTTCAGGGGACCCGGATTCTATCAAACAGATTATAGAACCGAAAGTTATAAGCAGGGCGAAAAAAGCGAGAAAGGTAAAACCGATACTACTGCTCAAGAAAAGAAATCCGAAGCCAAAGATTCAAAGACCCCAGACAAGACCAAGACGGACACTAAAGACAAGAGGAAAACGGCCTAAGCTGCTAATTTCTTGAATTTTACAACCGCTGCAACAGTTTCAACTATAAAACCCGCCAGGCAGAATATTAAACCCGCGCCTAATTTTCCCCCTATCTGCACGAGGAGGCTTATTACCAAAGCTATGCCTATGAGGTTTAAGAAAATCTGCAACATAGAAATTTTGTAAAGGAAATTCTTCGGAGTAACGAATATAGGTATCACAGACGCGATACCAATAATCAAGACAGCCCAACCGATAGCTTTTACATCATATCCGGACTGATAGACACCCCAGCGAATATACAACCAGGGCAGGAAGAAGCCAAGAACTACTAATGCCCCACCCATTAGCATAATCATATCTAATCTGCTGAATTTCTCTTCACCCCTCAGTGCACTTGACCTTCCCATGGCGTCAAGAAGCTCGGTTCCTTCTTCGGTATTAATCTTGTCCTCTTCCACCATCTTAAGAATCCTGTCTCTTTCAGCAGTATTTACACTTGCATTATCGCTGCTGATGACCCAACGGAAGAATTGAATGATCAGGATTACAGCGCACACCGCCGCCGGTAACAAAAATACGAAACCTACCGCAAAGCCGGGGCCTGAGAAGATTTGTAATACCAGAATCGAAAAGATAGTCGCGGCAATAACAGACAAACAAATCGCCGTCAGCCACTTTAGCTTGGCCGCATACCTCAATAACAGCAACGCTATGACAAAAGAAGCTATGTCCCCCAAAAGCCAAAGCATAGACGTTATGATACTCATTGGTTGCTCCATTTCGCTTATCCTTATTCTTTACGGGTTTTCAAGATATACGTTGCGTCTTTTACGCTCATCTCACCTTTGTCAATCGAATCCAGAATTTCCTTCCTGCTCAGCGGCCTTTCCGCAGCCGTGCCTTTCAGTATATTGTTGATACTGTCCAACATTTTGTTGATAGTCGGATAGGATATCCCAAGTTCCTTTTCTACCTGTTTAATATTGCCTCGGTGCCGCAGAAAAACTGTGATGAACTTTTGATATTCGACCGGAAGCAGTTCAAATCCGCTGGCCTTAAAGGAGCCGTTGATTTCGCTACCGCAGCCCACGCATTTTATCCTCGTAACCTCGATAGGTTCCCCGCAAAGTGGGCAGCTCGAAGGCAAATTTAATATTTTAATTTTATCACTCATATATCAACCAATATTAGAATTATAATTAATATATTCAATATGTAAATAAATATTTTCTATTTTATTCAAAAAAGATGAAAATTGTTCCTGAAAAGGCTAAAAAGGCGATTTTTGGTCGAAAAATTGATATGAATATGATGAAATTCTCTGATAGATTTACAGATTTGTGTGAATTGCGGATATTCAACTGCTTAAAACACCCCGGATGCTACACTCTTGATACAGCCAATACTTTTATTCGCTGCCTGTAACCACAATGTTCAAACGCACCTGTTTCTTTGTCTTCTGTTGAGTGGATGACTTGTCACCCTCCTTGTCTTTTGAAGTCAGGACAGGTTTGACAGGGGTTATCAAATCATTCACTATGGTGATAGTCCGCTCCGGGCTGACATCATCAAACTTACGTTCGCCTTGAGTCCTGGTGTTGACAAACAGCGTCTTTGAATCGAAACTGCCCCAAATATTGGTCAAATCAGCCAGCAGTGAATTTAAATCTTCCTGATTACAGGTAATGGAATACACACGCTTGTTTCCCTGGCTTGTTAATTTGATGGAATCTGAAAGCCCCTTGTCCACAATTGTCTCTTCGATAAATGTATTAACTGTACTGAGAGCGCCTGTCTTCAATTCAAGCCTGCCTTCAAATGCGACTGGAGAGTCTGGGGGCCTGATATCAGGCTCAGAAATCATAATTGTGTGAACCAAACCCGACAAAATAGCTATCAGCCCAATCATGGCAGCGGCGGCTAAAACCTTACGAACCATCCGTTTCCTTACAGCAACTTCACCGTCTGTAGAATCTCCACTCCAGGCCATCTCGTCTGATTGTTCCAGGGAAGCTTGTATATCAGGCAGAACATATGCCGGTGCCTCGGCACGGGGCAAGGAGCCGACTAACATTTTGGTATTTTGAAGTTCGCGCAGTCGCTGTGCTACTTGGGTATCATCTGATATTAGGCGTTGAACCTCAATGCGCTTCCTCTCGTCAAGCTCTCCATCAATAAAGCTGTTCAGCAATTCATCGATATTTGTATTTTTTCTTTCGCTCATCACAAAATGGCCTCCATAATCTTTCTTAGATTGCTTCTGGCCCTGCTCAATCTGCTCTTAACCGTACCCAGTTCTATATCCAGCACCTCTGCAATTCGAGCATAATTCATGCCTTCGATATCCCGTAATACAACCACTGCCCTGTGAGCATCATCAAGTTTCATCAGCGATTGTATGACTATTTCACACAGCTCCTTATTCTGAGCCACTATGGCCGGATCGGGGCAGCTTTCGTCAATCAAAAATTCCTTCAACTGCCGTCTTGTCTGCCGGTAGCGTTTTTTGTCTTCGATATCCAAGCTTTTAATATCAAGCCTGGCACTTCTTTGGCAGTAATTCAGGGTCAAATTAACAGCTATTCTAAATGCCCACGTATAAAAGCTGCTTCTGCCCTCAAAATCGTCTATCTTCTTTATTATTTTGACAAATGTTTCCTGTGTAAGTTCCGCAGCATCATCAGTATTTCTGCACATTCTCAATATAACGTTATAGATGTGGTTCTGATACTTAAGGATAAGCTGTTCAATCGCTTCAGAATCGCCCTGTCGGCACCTCTCGACCAATACCGCATCTTCAATTTTGTTATTTGCTTCTTCTGTCACACCTTGTCCCGTCTATTAGACCGGCATCACCTTAAATAGTTCCGATAATATAATGAGGTCAAATTGTAAGATATAATTGCAGATTAGCCTTTTTTGTCAATCTAATTTAGCTATGAAGGTTAATAATAGATAGAAGGTATGATAAGTTCGTACGCAGGGATCAAAAGTCATTTTGTGTACATAAGTGTATACTCGGTTGAAAGACGTTTGCCGTCAGGGCATATGCACGTGGCTTGTAATATGTAACTTTTGTTCTTCTCAAGGTCGACAGGCAAACAGAACTCGTAAGCTCTTAAAAAGTCACGCCAGTAATGATTGTTTTCAACTATATCTGTCAAATCGATATCGGGCAAGATAAGGATTCTTTTGCCCTTCGTTTCTGCAGAGCGCTGTGCTTTTTCATACAGTTCAAAACGAAATGTACCCGGCGACCTTATCTGATAACCAAATGAGTCTAACATGCTCATGTAAGCCTTTATATGTGACACTTCTTCGGTATCACCAGCGCCGGTATATTCAGTTAACGGCATAATATTGATTTTCGAGGGGGCATAACTTGCATAGGCAAAAGCTTCGTTACAATCGCTGACAGCTTTATTTGGTTGTTTAATCTTTTTAATGCTCCTTTTTGGCGACTCACAGCCCGCCACAATCGAAAGTAATACAACGAAAAATACATGCACTGTAATATCAGTCTTTTTCATAGTTTATAAATCCTCATCGAGCATATGGCCCAAATGATATTTTTTTGCACGTAAATAATCGATGTTATGCTTGCTCGGCTTAGCTCTCAGTGGTATCTGCTCGACAATCTTTATACCATAAACTTCAAGGCGATTAATCTTTTTTGGATTATTTGTCAATATCCTTATTTTCCTCAGCCCCAAATCACGGCATATTTGAGCACCAATTCCATAATCACGCTTGTCAGCCATGAAGCCGAGCTTCAAATTGGCTTCGACCGTATCAAGGCCCTGCTCCTGAAGCTTATAAGCCCGAAGTTTATTGGTCAGGCCGATACCCCTGCCTTCCTGTCTAAGATAAATCAAGGCCCCTTTGCCGGCCTTTTCAATCATCTTCATCGCAGTTATCATTTGATAACCGCATTCGCATCGCTGTGAATGAAACAAGTCACCGGTCATGCATTCGGAATGCACTCTCACCAGTACAGGCTCATCTTGTTCTATGGGCTTGCCGGCCTCATCAAGTTCGCCGACTCCGCCTTTGCACAATGCCAGATGTGGTTCAAATGAGGTTATACTTTCATAACCAATCAACTTGAATTCACCGTAGTCAGTAGGCAAATTCACGCACTCGACCCGCTTGATCTGGCTCTCACGCTGTAGACGATATTCTATGAGCTTGGATATAGAAGCGATTTTTAGTTTATGCTTTTCACAGAATTTCAACAGCTCAGGCACTCGTGCCATCGAACCGTCCTCGTTCATAATTTCACAGATGACACCAGCCGGTTTTAATCCCGCCAGCCGTACTAAATCTACGGCTCCTTCGGTTTGCCCCGCTCGAACCAGCACACCGCCCTGGCGCGAACGCAGTGGGAATATGTGGCCCGGTCGAACAAGGTCTCCGGCCTTTGCATTGTCTGCAATCGCCGCCTGAATCGTCCTTGCCCTGTCAGCCGCACTAATGCCGGTACTTATGCCCTCAGCGGCATCGATACTAACGGTAAAGGCCGTGCCGAAACGGGCGGTATTATCAACCGTCTGCGGGTATAAACCAAGAGCATCACATTTTTCGGCTGTGAGCGGAAGGCAGATAAGGCCACGGCCATATTTGGCCATGAAGTTGATAATCTCAGGCTTTACCTTCTCGGCTGCGCAAACGAGGTCTCCCTCGTTTTCACGGTCCTCGGCATCGACAAGAACAATCATTTTGCCCTGCCGAAGCTCTTCTAATACTTCCTGAATTTCGCTGAACTGTATTGACATATTCAAATATCGCGTTTGGTGGCTCTCGATTCGTATTTTTGTTTACGAGTCACAAATTTGCCTGCTCGTACTCTTCATAATAGCGAATCCCGTTGCGAATGTAAATAACCAATGCCAAAACAGCAGTACCCGCCGCCGACCACCACAGCACCCGAATAAACCAAATCCAGCCGGGCAAAAAACTTGAGATCTCCGGGCCAAGCAGAATCCCCGCCACCATCGACAACTGCAGAACTGTCGCGACCTTACCGACAAAAATGGGAGCGGTGTAAATCTTCGAAGTGAAAAAATAAAGAGTGACGAATCCTAATGTTAAAACCACGTCTTTGCTTATTATCAAGACTACAACAAGCGTTGGCAGTGGAAAGTCCGTTATACTTGCCCTCTGTGATATCAGCAGCAGACATGCGCTGGTTATAAGCAGCTTGTCCGCCATCGGATCAAGAAACGCTCCGAGTTTTGTGATTTGTCGTTTTCGACGGGCCATATAGCCGTCGACGGCATCACTGATAGCCATAAAAAGAAAAATACAAATAGCGATGTACCGCATTGCGTTGCCGTACTCGACATCGTTTATCTTTAACATACAGCTGACAAACGGGATTATCAAAAGAATCCGGAGAATTGTAATCCGAGTAGCCCAACTCAGCTTCATAACTACATCCTTACGCACGGTACAGAAAACGATATTAAATGCTTTTCTTTTCCTTGTTCAGCCCAGTATTCATGGAAATACTAAACCAAAGCTCCATTAACGATATAGTAAACAGTTGAATGGAATTTAGCAATATAATATTGCTTGATGTTAAGTTCCTTCATTGATAGAATTTAAGTGATTTTTGTAAGTATTGACTGTTGCGGACACAAATTTCACATCGCAGGAAACTAAAAAGGTATGATAAAACAACTGGCTACAGCATATCACAATCTTTCGATTATGCTCGAAGCCGGAATACCGGTGCAGCAGGCGCTGAATACGACTGCATCAGGATTAAAAGGGAAATTGCGAAAGACTTTTTCGGCCTTGACTAAAGGTGTTTCAGCAGGCAATGGCCTTGCTGAGACGATGAGCAAACACCCAAATATATTTGCCACTCTGGATGTGACGCTGGTTGATGCCGCCAATACCTCAGGGAACCTGCCTGAGGCTATGAAACTACTATCACAATGGTATGATTTTAAGACTCGGCTAAAGAATAGACTCATTTCAGGATTAGTTTTGCCCCTGGCGGTTCTCCATATTGCTGCATTTGTTGGGCCCCTTCCATTCTTATTTTTGGGGATGATCAACGGAGCCGGTTATATCATACAGGTGGTAAAGGTATTGGCATTATTTTACATACCAACGATATTAATCCTGGCCATTTTGCGCATGATGCCGCGCACCGGCATTTTGCGAAGATTCACGGATGCTTTAGTGCTAAAAATCCCGGTTTTGGGTAAGGCCCTTCGAAAGATTGCAATAGGTCGTTACTGTAAGGCTTTTTATATGCTGTATAAAGCAGGCATTCCCATCACGCAATGCGCTCAGCAGGCGACAGGCGTAACAGGCAATGTCATCGTGGCAGACGTACTAAAAGGAGGTGCCGAAAGTGCACGGGCAGGGAATATGGTTTGCGAGGGATTCTCTCCGGAGCTTCCCGTGGATTTTCTAAACCTGTGGCGGATAGGTGAAGAAACCGGTGAACTGGATAAGTGTGTCAAACGCCTTGCTGATAATACGAGCGAGAGCGCCGAGTTGTTGTTTGGTGAGTTTTTCCGGTGGCTGCCGCGGCTCATTTACTTACTCATCTGTATTATGTTGGTGATTCTCATTTTTAGGGCCGTCGCTCTGGTATTTGGTGCTCGGTAAGGCAAAGACAGTCACTCTTGGTCAATATAGGTTATGAGTGGCAGACGGGTGAATTTTACAGCCGTCTTTCCAACCGTCATATTGTCGCAAGGAGATAAAAGTCTGTGGTGATAAGGATAATCCCGGCTACAATCCTTATCGCAGCCACCGTCTTCTTTGCCCTGACAATCGACTTACCGAAAGACACCCCCAAAATTATCACTGCTAACGGCAAATTGAAGCCGATTGAAGAAGCGATAAGTATCGCTATTTTCCACGGGTTCAATTCCTTGAGAACAGTTACCCACAGGAGAATGTAAATACCCGGATTGCACGGCATTGAGCAGAATCAGATCCACACTCTAACAATAGGGCATGTAGAGCTGCGGCAATGAGGCCTTCTTACTATTACTTAACCACACTTCTTGGGACATTTATTGACTTTTGCAGTGGTCATATATAAATTTTTGCGATAAAATATACTTTGGGCTTGTTGGTAATTTATATCGTGTAATGTTCTGTAATGGTAATAGCATGGATTAACGATAATATCAAAACAAACGAATGAGCATAGAACAAAGACATTCGACAACTGTGAGCGTAACGGAGAAACCATTTCGGCCGGTTTTGATTGTATCAGAATATACAGTCTTTGAATATTCGATATATCTGGAGCATCTGCTGTTTGGATTGGCAGATGAGTCGATTCCTGTGACTTTGGTTTGTCCACCAAGCTGTGATATGGATTTTGCTGTCTCCGGAATGGTTGAAGTTGTCAGATATCCGGCTTTTGATTTGCCGTTAATGGGTCCTCTAAATAGAAAGGAGCTTGTTTCGCAGCTAACAAGATTAAAGCCTGCTGTTCTCCACTGTTTATGCGAAAGCAGAGCGGGACTTACGAAGAAATTGGCTCATCAGTTGGATTTACCTTATGTGTTATCAGTCAATTCGCTGCAACAACGGTGGAGGAACTTTGTCTATCAGAGACAGATACATCCACTTTCTATTTCGTCAAGCCATTGTGCAAAAATAGTTGTGCCGACTAAAAGTGTTGCTTCTAATATAGCAAAACTGTATCCGAAATATACTGAAAAAGTCGAACAGGTAAATATCGGCGCTTTTGCAGGAGAAAGTATTAGATGTTTTAGCGAACCATCCAGGCTTCCAAGTATGGTCATTGCACATCCGTTTAGTCGTGTTCATGAGTTCGAGAATCTTTTTGGTGCTTTAAGGCATTTAACAATCGATGGATACGAATTCATGACGTTAGTAATAGGCGACGGGAAGGCTGAGAGGCAGATGCGGAGATTGTTGGCAGCACTTGGTCTTTTGCAAATTATTACTATAATTCCGAGATTGAAACCCTGGCGTTCCGTTGTCGGAGCTGGTGATATCTTCATTCAGCCGGTGGCCGGCTCTGCTTTTAATCCTTTACTTCTTGAGGCAATGAGTGTCGGATCGGCAGTTGCAGCTTGTAAAGGTGGTGTTGATGATTTGATTATAGAGGAGCAAACAGCAGTTGTTTTTGACCCTCTCGACGAGCATAGCATCATACGCTGTCTACAGCGACTGCTGGACAGAAGGGAATTAGCACGTCAAATTGCCAGAGGAGCACAGGCATATTTGAGAGAAAATCATTCGGTCAGTAATATGATTTCTTCCACCTTGCGGACATATCGAGAGGCTCAGCAGTGGTATCAGCGTTAGAAGCATGTATTGTCTGTTTTTAGGCTTTTAGCGGCTTTTTTGGCCTTAAAAGAAGATATTCGAAGAGTTCAAATCAAGAAAATTTCACCGGATTGAAAAAAATTAAAATATTTATTTTTTTCTGTTGACAATTGATTACAAATGTAATACATTGTATATAACTACACATTTAATCATAGGAGAATTGCTTATGAAGAAGCTGCCGAGGATATCTGAATCGGAATGGTTGGTAATGCGAGTATTGTGGTCTAACAATGCGCTGACAGCCAATGAAGTAGTGAAAGAACTAACGGGCCAAACGAAATGGAAGCCGAAGACGATTAAGACGTTGATTACCCGGCTGATGCAAAAGGGAGCTTTGAGGTTCAAGAGGGAAGGAAAGAAGTACAGGTATTATCCTGCCGTTAGCGAGTCCGAATGCGTTGGTGCGCAAAGGCAGTCGTTCCTCCGCCGGGTTTATGGGGGAACGATGAAGCCGATGCTGGCGGCTTTTATTGAGGAAGCGGATCTTTCGGCAGAGGATATATCAGAGTTGAAGACAATTCTTGAGCAAAAAGAAAGGGAGTGAAGATGGGATCTTTCAGTATGCAGTTATGGCCGTTTTTTGAATGGCTGCTGCGAACTACGCTACAAGCCAGCCTGTTGATTTTTCTGATCCTGCTGTTTCGGCTAATACTACGAGGCAGATTGGGCGTTCGCTGGCATTATTGTCTGTGGCTGCTGTTATTGATACGTCTGGTGATGCCATGGGCGCCTGAGAGCCGCATTAGCATATTCAACTTGATTCCACCCCTGGCCGGCCACAGCCGGGCAGAATTTGTTCCAGCCGATATTGCGGATGATAGCTTTAATTCGGATTTGGTGGTCGTGGGCATAAATGAATCAACAGCGGTCTCGATGGCTGGTGTTCCGCAAGAGATTCCGGAAGCAATAACTGCAACGCCAGAGGAACCTGTTTTTTGGGGACTTGCCGCCATGTTGCCTTTGATCTGGTTTATAGGGGCACTGACTTTGGCAGTCTATGTCTGCGCAAGTCATTTCAATCTCCTTAGGACCATCAAAAAAGGGTATCCTTTAACGGAACGGAAGATTCTTGATTTGCTGGAAAAGTGCAAGTCACAGATGGGTATCCGGACGATTCTGAGGATTGTTGTAACTGATAGAGTCAAAGGTCCGGCCCTTTTCGGTTTTATCAGGCCTCGTCTGCTGCTGCCGCGGGGCATGATCGAGGCATTTAGCTTTGAGGAACTGCGCTGTATTTTCCTGCACGAACTGGCACATCTCAAACGCCACGATATATTCGTTAGCTATCTTGTGAGTATGGTGCAGATTCTACACTGGTTTAATCCTCTCATCTGGCTGGCCTTCTACAGAATGCGAGCCGACCGAGAGCTGGCCTGCGACGCTTTAGTCTTGTCCACTATGAATACTGATGAGCCGAAAAAATATGGACAAGCCATTATTAGCCTTGTGGAGCTATTCTACCAGAACCGATTACTGCCGGGGATGGTGGGAATAATGGAGAATAAATCACAGTTGAAAAGGAGAATTAGCATGATTGCCAAGTTCAAAAAAGACTCAAAGAAATTTACATTACCGGCCGTTCTGCTCATCTTAATGATAGCGTGCATATCTTTGACTAATGCGCAGGTTCAAACAAGGGATGAAAAGATAGCCGAGTTGATGGACAATGCGATGGCCTTTCAGAAACAGCAGCTTTATGAAGAGGCTGTAGGTCAATTGAAAGATTTGCTTTTGATAGACCCAATGAATGAACGGGCGCTAATATTGTTGCAGGTACTGGAGGATATAATTAGCTTTCGTACACAATTAGAGGCTGAGAAACGCGTAGAGGCTGAAAAAAGCGAACCTGAAATGGCAATCGGGCAGGACCCGGCTGATGTGGCTGTCTATCGGCAATTAAATGAAGTTGTTGACCTTTCAGCACTCACGCCGGACATGGCTTTTAGCGATGCTATACAGGAATTAAAGAATTCCGTTGAGCCTCTATTGAACATTATCGTTATCTGGCGAGACTTGTCTGAGACCGCCGGTATCGAACCGGACACGCAAATCAATATGGATGCGATATCGGCAATTCGGCTCGACACGGCATTAAAGCTTTTGTTGATGTCGGTATCCGGCGGCTTTGCAGACCTCGACTACGTTGTCCAGAATGGAGTAATTACAATAGCAACAAAAGAATCGCTTCCAAACAGGCTAGTAACCCGCGTTTATCACATCTTTGATCTGGTCGATGCTACCCTTGATCCTAATACCGGCAAGGTGGCCAGCTACAACGAAGACGACGCTAACGATATCCTTCAGCATATAATCGATACGGTTGAGCCTGACAGTTGGTATGAGGCCGGTGGAGAAGGAAGTATTGCCATTTATAAGGGATACAAGCTGATCGTTCTTCAGACCCGTGAGGTTCATCAAAAAATCGAGCAGCTTTTGAGCGGTTTACGGATTTCACCGAGTGAGCAAGGAATGACCAAACCTGTAATCGAAATCGAATCACGGTTTCTGATGATCAGCGAGGACTTTCTGGAAGATATCGGCCTCGATGCAAATTCTATAAGCAGCGCCGATGGCAGGTTCAAACCTGCTATTGTGGAGTCTCCATCTTCGCCGATTTCTGAAACGTATAGCTTTATAATTGACGATCCCAATGTCAGCTTCCTCCTTAAAGCTATCCAGGCTAACAAAGATTCTTCGTATCTTACTGCACCAAAAGTAACATTATTGGATGGCGAAGAAGCAGCTTTCAGTACTAATTGGCCAGAGATATATAGCTATATTTCGGACTATACCGAACCGAATCGACCCTCCGATGAGCCGGAACCAAAGCGCAATTATGTTAGAACAGGAACATGGTGTAAAATGACACCCAAAATCTCGCCTGACAAAAAATATATAGTAATGAATGTAGAGTTCGAGCTTTGCAATCTGCTTGAGTTTGAAGAGCGTATGTACAAGGAAAAATACCCATATAAAATTCCAGGGATGGGAATAGTTAACCTCACAACCCGTATTGTAATCCCCGAGGGAGGAACTGTGTTCATTGGCGGTCAGAAAATTATGGCTGAAGAAGATGGCCGGAAGGTGCAGAAGGAATTTATTGTTCTAATTAAAGCCAAAAAGGTTGATTCTAAAAGCCGTGGAACATACCGCGGTGGCTATGGTTACGGTGGTTACGGCAGCGGCTACGGCGGCGGTTACGGTGGAAGTCGGGAACCGCTGGGCTACGGCGGATACGGTGGCATGGGCGGCTACGACGGCATGGGTGGCTATGGTGGTTATGGCGGCGGAATGGGAGGCTATGGTGGCTACGGCGGCATGGGAGGCTATGGTGGTTATGGCGGCGGCATGGGTGGCTATGGTGGTTATGGCGGCGGAATGGATGGCTATGGTGGCAGCGGCTATGGAGGCTACGTTGGCGGCTATAAGGTTTACAAAGGCGAGGACAAGGATAATTCCAGCACCACGGATAGCAACACACCGGTGCCTTCACCGTGACCAAATACAGATAATGGCTAAGTTATGGATTGAGCAAAGAGAATAGCGATACAGGGAGGGCAAAATGCAGAACACTAAAAGGACGATTCTAATCGCAATCCTGGCTTGTGCAGGTTTTTGGTCAGAGGAAACTGTCGTTAATCAAAAAAAATGGTCGCTGAGGTATTTTGTTGAATAATCTCTGTATTCAGAACGACTTATTTATGAGTGAATAAAAAATAAGTCGAATACTGAAAGGAGATTTACTGATGTTGGAAAACGAAGTTTCGTTGTTACACCGGTTTGCAAAGACCGGTGATGCGGAAGCCTTTTCGGAAGTTGTGCAAAGGCACGCGGGATTGGTGTATGGGGCTTGTTTGCGGATTCTGGCAGATAGGGATAGAGCGGCGGATGCAGTGCAGGATACGTTTTTCCAGTTGTTGCGGAATGCAGGGAATATTACCGGCTCGGTACCGGCCTGGCTGCATAGGGTGGCGACGCGAAAAGCCATTGATGTTGTTCGCAGAGATTCTTCAATAAGGCAGAGAGAAAAAGAATACGTAGCCAATAAGGGCCGGGAGGTGAGAAAGTGGCAGGATATATCGGCGTATGTTGATGAAGGACTGAGCGAACTTGATGAGCAAACACAAGCGATTCTGATACAGCACTTTTTCGAAGGACGGTCTATGGCGGATATTGCAGCCGGAAAAGGGATATCACAGCCGACTGTCTCGCGGCGGATTGAATCCGGGGTGGCAAAACTACGAGAAAGACTAAGAAAGCGGGGGATAATAGTTGCCGTGGCTACATTGGGTGGTCTGCTGGGGGAAAATGTCGTCGAAGCAGCGCCGGCATTAGTATTAAAAGAACTGGGTAAGATGGCACTTGTGGGAGGAATGGCT
>Ga0209427_10005552_pt1 | contig 14480 bp, 13 predicted proteins | sample DeeMarSWOR136_30_FD_187465 | JGI IMG/M metagenome (GOLD analysis project Ga0209427, IMG submission 187465) | Marine sediment microbial communities from White Oak River estuary, North Carolina - WOR-1-36_30 (SPAdes) (version 2) | ecosystem: Environmental > Aquatic > Marine > Intertidal zone >... | reverse complement strand
AGCGATGGACCAGATAAGGTATCTTGCAGACCCGCCGCCGCATATGACAGTCGGGCTGTCAAATATTTCTCAAGGAGCCGCGGAAAGGAGCTTGATTAATCGAATATTCCTCGCTATGGCCATTCCACACGGTTTAGATTCAGCAATTGTCGATGTCCTCGACGAAAAGCTGATGAATGTAGTGGCTACGGCTGAGATGCTGATGAATAAACAGATATATTCGGACAGTTTCCTAAAGGTGTACACAGCCATCAATAAACCGTGAAGTCAGAAAATAGGCAATATCAGATGCGAGATTGATGCCCAGACTGCCCAAATAGCAAAATAGTGCAAAAAAATGGCTCTAAAGTTATACCTGTTTGGGCGGGTTTCGATAGAATGACAAGTTTCCATAAACAACTGAAAATTGACAATTAACAGGAAGGACATATATGAAGCTTGACGCAACAAAAATGAAGGATTGGCAGATTGCAGAGGCCGCTGAAGAAAACATGCCGTCTCCGGAACAATGGCGAGAGAAGCTGGGTTTGGAAAAAGATGAAATGCTTGCCCACGGGAGAATATCCAAACTGGATTTCTTAAAAATCATCGACCGTCTCAAGGATAAGCCTGATGGTAAGTACATAGAAGTAACTGCTATAACTCCTACTCCGCTGGGCGAAGGCAAGACCACCACAACTATGGGTATCCTCGAAGGCATGGGCAAGAGAGGACTGAATGTGGGCGGCTGCATCCGCCAGCCCTCAGGCGGCCCTACTATGAATATAAAGGGCACCGCTGCCGGCGGCGGCATCGCATTACTTATTCCCATGACCGAATTCTCCATGGGGCTTACAGGAGACATTAACGACATCATGAATGCCCACAACTTAGCAATGGTTGCCCTTACTGCTCGAATGCAGCACGAACGCAACTATGATGATGAACAACTGAAAAGGCTAACCAAAATGCGACGCTTAAATATAGACCCCACTCGCGTGGAGATGGGCTGGATTATGGACTTCTGCGCCCAGTGCCTCAGGAACATTGTCATCGGCTTGGGCGGACGTATGGATGGATTTACGATGCAGTCCAAATTCGGTATCGCCGTCAGCTCAGAGCTTATGGCTATGCTGTCCATTGTCACTGACCTGCAAGACCTGCGCAAAAGAATGGATGAAATTACCCTTGCTTTCGACAAGAAAGGTAATGTCATTACCACCGGTGACCTTCAGGTCGGTGGTGCAATGACTGCCTGGATGCGCAACACTATCAATCCCACTTTGTGCTGTACGGTAGAGTATCAGCCGTGCATGGTGCACGCCGGGCCATTTGCCAATATTGCTGTCGGGCAATCTTCCATAATTGGTGACCGAGTCGGACTGAAGCTATTTGACTATCACGTTACTGAGAGTGGATTCGGGGCCGACATCGGCTTCGAGAAGTTCTGGAATGTTAAGTGCCGCTATAGCGGGCTCAAGCCGCACGTATCGGTACTCACCACGACTATCCGCGCATTAAAGATGCACGGTGGTGGGCCGAAGGTGGTCGCCGGTATAGACTTGCCCGATGAATATAAACAGGAGAATTTGGGACTCGTCGAGAAAGGTTTGTCCAACCTGCTGCACCACATCAATACTGTTCAAACCTCAGGCATTAACCCCGTAGTGTGCATTAACAGCTTCCATACTGATACCAAGGAAGAGATTGCCATGGTTCGAAAGGCTGCCGAGGGCGCAGGGGCACGATGTGCCGTTTCCAGTCACTGGGCCCACGGCGGCGATGGTGCTCTGGAGCTGGCTGATGTCGTCAAGGAAGCCTGTGAAGCCGAGGCTGAATTTAAATTCCTCTATCCTATGAAAATGAAGCTCAGAGAGAGGGTCGAAAAAATAGCGAAAATAGTCTATGGTGCCGACGGCGTTAGCTGGGCGCCCGATGCTGAGGCCAAGGCTAACACGCTTGAGTCTGACTCCAAATATGATGATTATGCTACTATGATGGTCAAGACCCATCTCAGTCTCACCCATGACCCGGCTGTAAAGGGTGTGCCCAAGGGATGGACACTACCTATCCGGGATATATTGATCTATTCAGGTGCCAAATTCCTCTGTCCCTGCGCCGGTGCCATAAGTCTTATGCCGGGAACTTCGTCTAATCCCGCTTTCAGAAAGGTTGATGTGGACGTAAAAACCGGAAAGGTTCAGGGTTTATTTTAATCGATACATATTTAGCCCCGACCCCTCCGGTCGGGGTAATAATAAATGAGGAAAAGTTCAATGACAGCACAAATCATCGACGGCAAACAAGTGGCCGCAGATATGCGGGCAGAACTAAAAGCTGAAGTTGCCAAACTCAAAGAAAAGGGCATTGTGCCGGGACTGGGCGTAATCTTAGTCGGCGAAGACCCCGCTTCAAAGTCCTATGTTACGGCCAAAGAAAAAACCTGCGAAGAGATAGGGATTTATTCCGATGATAACCGCCTGCCCGCAGAGACCTCGCAGCAAGATTTGATAGCGCTGGTAAAAAAAATGAACGCCGACCCGAAAATCAACGGCATTCTGGTTCAGCTACCTTTGCCCGAAGGCCTTAATGAGGCCGAGGTGCTCTTGACAATCGACCCGGACAAGGACGTCGATGGTTTTCATCCAATGAATGTCGGCAAAATGATGGTCGGTGAAAAGGCGTTTCTACCCTGCACCCCACACGGAATTATTCAACTGCTGATTCGCAGCGGAGTAACCATCGAGGGTGCTAACGTCGTAATAGTTGGGCGAAGCAATATAGTCGGCAAGCCACTGGCAAATATGCTTATTCAAAAACAACCCAACCGAAACGCTACGGTTACCATCTGCCATACGCGCACCAAGGACCTTGCTCACCAAACAAAGCAAGCTGATATCGTCATTGCCGCTGCCGGTCGGCCAAACACAATCACAGCCGATATCGTAAAAGAAGGTGTGGTGGTAATTGATGTGGGTGTTAATCGAGTCGAAGACGCAACAAAAAAGAGAGGTTATCGCCTTGTTGGTGATGTGGATTTCGAAGCGGTGAAGGAAAAAGCCAGCTTTATTACTCCTGTGCCGGGCGGAGTTGGCCCGATGACAATAACTATGCTGCTCTATAATACGGTAGAATCAGCCAAGAGGGCTGCTGGTCTTATTAAGTAGAAAGGAACGGAAGTGGATACGAAAAAATATCCGGTAATCTGGTTGCAGGGAGCAGGTTGTACGGGCTGCTCAATATCTGTTTTGAATGCGGTCAGCCCCAGAATCCAGAATCTGTTGCTGGACGAAGTAGTGCCCGGCCATCAACTCAATTTGATGTTCCACGCAACAATAATGGCCGGTCAGGGAGAGCCGGTCATTGAGGTTTTGAGGGACACCGAAAAGAACTGCAAAGGCGGCTATATATTAATCGTTGAAGGCGCGATTCCTACCGCCGAAAATGGTGCTTATTGCAGCATTGGCGAAAAAGCCGGCAGGCACGAGACAATTCAACAAAGTGTTGAGGAACTCGGCCGAAGCGCCTTGCTGACCGTTGCCCTTGGCACCTGCGCTGCTTACGGTGGAATACCAGCGGGAAAACCTAATCCCACTTTGTGCAAGGGTGTTAAGGCCCTCTTTAATGAAAAGGGAATTGAGACTCCGGTTGTCAATATACCAGGCTGTCCTCCGCACCCGGATTGGTTTGTAGGCACGATATCCGTGATACTGTTCTCTGGTGCCGAAGCCCTGGATCTGGACGAGCTGGCTCGGCCAAAGCTCTTCTACGGGCAATTGATTCACGAGAACTGTCCCAGACGGGCGGACTTCGATAAGGGCAAATTTGCTGAGAAGTTAGGCGACCCTGGATGCCTTTACAAAGTCGGATGTAAGGGACATTACACTTATGCTGATTGCCCTATAAGACAGTGGAATAATGGTGTCAGTTGGTGCGTCAAGGCAGGCTCACCCTGCCAGGGGTGTGTTGAGCCGGAATTCCCGGATGGCACCTCGCCGATTTACGAGAAAATTACTTTCGAGGATCTGCTATGGTCACAAAAATAAAGATTGACCCAATAACAAGGATAGAAGGTCACCTCGCTATTGAAGCGGTAGTAGATGACGGTCTGGTCAAGGAGGCCACCAGTGCCGGGACCCTTTTCCGAGGTTTCGAGATAATCCTTCGTGACAGAGACCCACGCGATGCGAACCGCCTGACCCAACGTATATGTGGGGTCTGTCCGACCGCTCACGCGACCGCATCGGCTCTCTGTCTTGACGATGCGTTTGGTTTAACGAATAAAATTCCGGATAATGCAAAACTAATACGCAATCTTATTTTTGGTTCCAACTTTCTGCAGTCACATATCCTGCATTTTTATCACCTTGCAGCGCTGGACTATGTGGATGCGGTCGGTGTGCTCGGAGATTTGGCGCCTTTCGTGCCGCGCTACGAAGGCGATTATCGTGTAACCGGCCAGAAAAATGCTGAATTGGTGAACCATTATGTAAGGGCGCTCGATATCAGACGAAAGTGTCAGGAGATGCTTGCAATCTTCGGCGGGAAGATGCCGCACAACGTCGGCATTGTCCCCGGCGGAATTACTGAAAAACTCACTGAGGATAAAGTAACCAATTTCCTGTGGCGATTGAATGAAATACGCGATTTTATTGATAATGTCTATATTCCGGACGTGATAGCCGTAGCAAAAGCCTACAGCGACTATTTCGAGATTGGCAGGGGCTGTCAGAGAATGCTGGCTTACGGCGGCTTTGATTTGCCCCCGCGTCTTCTTGGCGAAGACAAGAGCGGGGGCCAGCTGTTCAAGAGCGGAGTTGTCTCCCCGGATTTGCAGCCTGAGGAGTTCGCTTCGGAGAATATCACCGAGGACGTAAAGCATTCCTGGTATACGGATTCCAGTTCAGGGAAAAACCCTGCTCAAGGTGAAACAAAGCCCGACCTTAAAAAGAAACAAGCCTATTCATTCATCAAGTCTCCACGGTATGAAGGCAAGGTTTGCGAGCTTGGGCCTCTGGCACGAATGGTAAACAACTATATACAGGGCGATGCAAAGGTAAAAAAACTCGTTGATTCGGTCCTTGGTGAATTCAATACAGGTGTTAACACTCTGTTTTCGGTGCTTGGACGACACGCAGCAAGGGCTTTAGAGAGCAAGCTCGTCGCCGATGCTATGGTCGATTGGCTCACATCCCTGAAGCCCGTCGAGCCGACAATTGTCGACAGCCAGATTCCTGAGCAGGGTGAAGGTGCGGGTTTGACCGAAGCTCCGCGAGGTGCGGTCGGACACTGGATAACCGTCAAGGACAAGAAAATTGACCGCTATCAGGTCATTACGCCGACGGCCTGGAATGCGTCACCAAAAGATGATAAAGACCAGCCCGGAGCAGTGGAGCAGGCATTGATAGGCACGAAGGTCAGGGACAAAGATAATCCCTTTGAACTCGTCCGAATTGTGCGGGCATTCGACCCTTGCCTGGCCTGCTCGGTTCACTTACTTGATGCCGGAGGAAGCGAGTTAGGAGTCTTTAGGGTTGTTTGACATACGGAAATAGTTAACCGGGACTCAATTTCGCGACTTTTTGCGAAATGGGAACCCACACGGTACTTGAGGAAATTAAAGATGCTGTTCACAAAAGATAAACCTTTGGATGAAGTGTTAGAGTCGCTCGGCGCCGAATCGAATATCTTCCTGCTGGCTTGCAATGGTTGTGCCGAGGTCTGCGAAACCGGCGGCCAAATCGCACTTTCGGCAATGAAGACAGAGCTTGAAAAAGCGGGCAAGAACGTAACAGGTACGTGCCTGGTTGATTTTCTGTGCAACAAAGTGTTGGTAACGACTCGGCTGGCCAGAGAAACCGATAAGATAAAAAAGTCCGATTCCATCCTGGTACTCACCTGCGGAATTGGCGTCCAGGCGGTTGCCAAGGTGGTCGATAAGGTGGTACACCCTGCAGCAAATACGGTGTCCCTTGGCGGATTACAGGGACTTTGGCCGTCGGACGAGCGCTGCCAGGCGTGCGGGGATTGCGCTCTGGATTATACCGGAGGCATCTGCCCAATCACTTTTTGTGCCAAGAGTCTGCTTAATGGGCCTTGCGGCGGGGCTAAGGATGGAAAGTGCGAAGTTGACTCAGAGAAAGATTGCGGCTGGCAGTTGATTTATGAGCGCCTGGAAAAGGTGGGGCGACTGGAAAATCTAAAGAAAGTCTACAAACCACGAGACTACAGCAAAATGCTGCCCTCCGAAGATTTGCGAAAAACATCGTTTTATGACCTGGAGAAGTAAGGAGGCATTTGAAATATGAAGCTTAGTGAGCGTTTCAAACAAGGCAAATTTGTAGTAACCTGTGAGGTTGGACCGCCTAAGGGTATAGAAATAAAAGGGCTGTTAGATGAATTGGAGCCGCTGCGCAACAAGGTTGATGCTTTCAATGTTACTGATTTGCAAAGCTCGGTATTGAGGGTCGGTTCGATGGCAACCTGCCGTCTTCTGAAAGACAAAGCTCTTGAGCCGATTATGCAGCTAACCTGCCGGGACCGCAATCGTCTGGGTCTGCAGTCCGATGTCTTAAGTGCCGCTGTATTAGGTATCGAGAATCTATTGTGTCTTACCGGTGACCATCCGAAATTGGGTGACCACCCTGATGCGATGCCTGTGTTCGACCTGGATTCGGTACAATTGCTTCTGGCAATCAAGGAATTAATGAGCGGGAAAGATATGGCGGGTAATGACCTGCAAGGCCAGCCGCCGCAATTTTGCCTCGGGGCCGTGGTGAATCCGGGCGCAGACCCCTTAGAACCACAGATTATAAAGATGGCCAAGAAGGTCGCTGCCGGCGCGGAGTTCTTCCAGACTCAGGCAGTCTATGAAGTGGATAAGTTTGCGCTCTTTTGCGAAAAGGTCAAGCATTTGAACGTGCCGGTTATGGCTGGACTCGTGTTCTTAAAATCGCCCGCTATGGCCAAGTTTATGAATGCAAACGTCGCCGGTATCCACGTGCCGGACGAAATTATTGACGAATTGGCCGCAGTGCCCAAGGAAAAAAGGGTCGAAAAAAGTATGGAAATCTCCGCACGTCTGATTAGGGAACTAAAAGACCTCTGTCAGGGAATTCATATTATGCCTTTGGGGTGGGAAAAGCATGTATCTGGCGTTTTGGAATTGTCCGGATTCTAATTTCTAATGGCCAAAACTAAACGAACTTGTGAGAATCGCCAACACCTCATATCAACAAGTTTAAACCTGGATTTCCCTTATGAAGTCTTGCAAAAAATCAAGAAGTTGATAGTAGAGACCTTATCGAGGCCATTCAACAAAGTTTTAGTTATGCGGAGAATTGACATTCAAAGAAATCTTATATATTATGCACAAGCACAAGGCATGGAATCCTATTTCAGTGTGTTAAACGCGAAGTGTCAATTTGAATAGTGTGAGTGTGAATATGCAAAAAAAGATTGGGAGGCTCATTTATAAGAAGCGCGGCTTTCTGATGGTCCCACCTGTGCTTTTTATGGCCCTATGTACCTGGAAGGAAGTCGAAAATCACGTGGCGATATTCAGCTTGGGCGGAGTTGCTTTTGGTGCGGGATTATGCTTGAGGATATACTCACAGTTGCACTTGCACTACCGTTTAAGAGTCCGGAAGATTCTTACCTCCACTGGTCCGTACGCCTACATCCGCAACCCTCTATATGTCGCCAACACGCTGCTTCTGATAGGTGCAGCATTTCTGAGCGAGCTTTTTTGGTTTGCTCCACTTATCCTGGTCTATTGTGCCATTGTTTACAGCTTTGTGGTTCGTTATGAGGAAGACAAGCTTATCGGAAAATACGGGGCCACATACACGGAATATTTCAATCAAGTGCCACGGTGGTTTCCGAGATTAAGAGGCCTGCTAAAAACATCTTGCCCGAACATGCGCGAATTCCTCGTCCCCAGCATTCTTGTTGAAATGCATAATTTACTTTTGCTTATCCCATTTCTAATTAAGGAAGTGCGTTGCTAAGCTCCTGTGGGTTCCACTCAGTGGTCTTGCTGAGATTTTGGACTTTAGTGGTCAAAGGACAAAGAATTTTATATGGCCAGAGTCTTAACAACGTGTATATATTGCGGCTGTGGGTGTGGCCTATATCTTGAGTCCGAGACTTGTCCTGAGCGAAGTCGAAGGGACGGAATGATTGTTGGCTCCTACCCCAGCAGAAATCATCCTGTTTCAAAAGGCGCTCTTTGTGTGAAGGGATGGAACGCCTATGAATTTATCAACAAGTTAGACAGACTCAAAGCCCCTTTAATCAAATCTAATGGCGGATTCGAAGAGGTTAGCTGGGATATAGCCCTTGAGATGGTCTCCAGGAGACTTCTAAAAATTAAAGAAAAATATGGCGAGGAGGCCCTTGGCTTCTTGAGCTCAGCCAAGGCCACCAATGAAGAGAATTTCCTTATGATGAAGCTGGCAAGGGCTGTCTTTAAGACTAATAATGTGGACCACTGCGCCCGGCTCTGCCACGCCTCTACGGTAGTAGGCCTGGCGGCAACGTTCGGCTCGGGCGCTATGACAAATTCAATTAACGAATTCGAGGATGCAGACCTGTTTTTAGTTACCGGCTCAGACACAACCGAACAACATCCGCTGATTGGCTCAAGGATTATTAATGCCGTAAATGACAGAGGCGCCGGGCTGATTGTTGTTGACCCGAGAAAAATCGAACTCGCTAAATATGCAACCATTTATATGGCCCAGGACAACGGCACCGACGTCGCCTGGATAAATGCAATGTGCAATGTAATAATTAAAGAGGGCTTATATGACAAAAAATATATAGAGCAAAGAACGGAGAATTTTGAAGAATTAAAAAGAACAGTTGAGCAATACACCCCCGAGTACACAGAGAAAATAACAAAAATTCCCCGTGATTTGCTCGTCCGGGCAGCGAGACTTTATGCCGAAAGCAAAAAGGCAATGATTGTTTACTCTATGGGTATTACACAGCACACCACAGGGGTAGATAATGTCAAATCGCTGGCTAATCTGGCAATGTTAACCGCCCATGTAGGCTTTGCCTCTACCGGTGTTAATCCTTTAAGGGGGCAGAATAATGTCCAGGGTGCCTGCGACCTTGGTGCGCTTCCGAATGTCTTTTCAGGATATCAACAAGTAACAGATGATACGGCCCGAGCCAAATTCGAGGGAATGTGGAAAGTAAAGAATTTGCCGTCAAAACCGGGCCTTACTGTTACTGAAATCTTTAATGAAGCCCTTAAAGGCAATCTAAAAGCCCTTTATATAATGGGCGAGAATCCCGTTATCAGCGACCCTGACTCAAATCATATTCGCAAAGCGCTGGAGAAGCTGGAATTTCTCGCCGTCAATGAAATATTTCTATCCGATACGGCTCAATACGCAGATGTAATATTACCTGCTGGAAGTTTTGCTGAAAAAGATGGCACGTTCACAAATACGGAACGCAGGGTTGAGAGGATACGCAAGGCCATTGAGCCCGTCGGCCAGGCCAGGCCGGATTGGGAAATTTTATCTGAAATTGCGAGGCGCTGTGGGTACAAAGGAATGGATTATAGTCATCCTTCTCAAATTATGGATGAAATAGCGCAACTTACTCCTATCTATGGAGGGATAAGCTACGACCGTTTAGACCCATTTGGCCTGCAGTGGCCCTGCCCGTCGAAAGAGCACCCTGGTACTCCTTATCTGCATAAGGATAAATTTGCCAAAGGCAAAGGCTCTTTTCTGCCGTGTGCGTATGCAGCGGCTGACGAGCTTCCGGATGACGAATACAACTTTGTCCTTAGCACAGGAAGAATCTACTGGCATTGGCACACAGGCACGATGAGCCGCCGAACATCCACTTTAGATAGAGAAGTTCCTGCCGGTTATGTCGAAATTAATCCAAAAGATGCCGAAAAACTCAAAATAAAAAAGGGCGGCCGAGTGAAAATTTCATCGAGGCGCGGTGAAATAGAAACATCGGCAGTTGTAACAGAAAAGGTAAAAGAAGGTTCCATATTTGTCCCCTTCCATTTTAGCGAGGCAGCGGCAAACGTATTAACCAATCCTGCGGTGGACCCCGTAGCCAAGATTCCCGAATACAAGGTATGTGCTGTCAAAATTGAAAAAATATGAAAGAACGGCTGCTGAAAAAAGATAACGTTAAGGCCTTGTGCGTGAGCGCCTCGGACCAGTGGGAAACTTATGTCCCCCTTGAAGGCTTCGGAGGGGATGTGCAGTTTACGAAACTTGACAATGAAAAAAGGGAGCTTTCCCTTGACAAGTTGAACCTGAATTATGAAATTCTCACAGTCCCGCCCAAGGTCACAGTATTCCCTCAGCTTGAATCTCTTTTCAGATTTCAAGATGAAAAAATTTCCGAAACGGTTAAACCGAAGGCCCCGATATTACTATTTGGCCTGCGCGCATGCGATGTCAAAGGGATATTATTTACGGACGATTTCTTCAAGAGAAACTTTGAAGATATCTACTATCTAAACAGGTCGATGAACAAATTACTGGTTATCGTGGGATGCAAGCATCCGCTGGAGAACTGTTTCTGCACATCTACAAAGACAGGCCCGTTTTTGGAATCAGGGTTTGATTTGCAACTGGTTGACATTGGAAATAAATGCTTGGTCGAAATTGGCTCTGAAAAAGGCCAAGAATTTGTAAGCAGCTATGGAAAGTTTTTCGATGAAGCCTCGAAAGACGATGTCGAGTGCTCAAAAATCGCAAAACGTGATGCCGAAGAAGCCGTTCGCCTCAGATTAGATTTTGAAGAAGCCATAAAAAAGTTTTGCGATGATAAAGTACCAAGAGAAATATATGAAAGGATAGCCGAAAGGTGCATTTACTGCGGCGGCTGTCTCTATGTCTGCCCCACCTGCACCTGCTTTAATGTGTTCGATGACATAAAGGCAAGCTCGGGCGGAAGATACCGCAACTGGGATGCATGCGTTTTCGCCGGGTATACGCGGGAAGCCAGCGGCCATAATCCGAGATTTGAGAAGTGGCTGAGGACCTCCCGAAGATACGAACATAAGCTGAAATACGATTACCTCACAACAGGAACGAGCGGTTGTGTCGGCTGTGGCAGGTGCCTGTCAAGTTGCCCGGTCAATATAGGAATATCGCAGGTGATTGAAGAGGTCTCAAAAAGGTGAAGAACGAATATGTTCCCCATCCTGCAATAATAGAATCGTTCCAGAGTGAAAGTTTCGATACAAAGACGTTTAAGGTCGTTTTCGAAGATAAGGCTCTGGCCGACTCCTTCGATTACAAACCCGGACAATTCGTGCAGGTTTCCTTGTTAGGTGTGGGAGAAGCTCCCATATCTATAACCTCTTCTCCGAGTCAGAAAGGATTTTTGGAGCTTACAATAAGGGCTGTTGGTAAGCTTACCCGGACCATACACGAGCTTGAACCGGCAGATAAAATCTATATAAGAGGTCCTTATGGAAATTCATTTCCGTTTGAAGAAGTCGCTGGAAAAGACCTGTATTTTATTGCCGGAGGTATCGGCCTTCCGCCCTTAAGGAGTGTGATAACATCGGTCTTTGATAGACGAGGGGATTTTGGAAAGATTAAAATTTTATATGGTGCCAAAACTCCTTACGAGCTCTGCTTCAAAGAAGAGCTCCAATCCTGGAAGAGGATGGCTGATACCGAAGTATTGCTTACCGTGGACGAGCCGGACGAAGGCTGGAAAGGAAATGTCGGTGTAGTTACAACATTATGGGATAAAACTGATATGGCCGCGTCTTGCGGCGCCGCTTTCGTCTGCGGCCCGCCGGTTATGATTAGATTCGTTATTGAAAAACTGCTAAACTCCGGATTCGAAGACGAAAATATTTATATAACTCTCGAGCGATATATGAAGTGCGGCATCGGCAAGTGCGGACATTGTAACATCGGGGAAAAGTTTGTCTGTACAGATGGGCCCGTTTTTACTTATAGTCAGCTTAAAAAGTTTCCCGATAAGGAAAGAGCAATAGCATAAAAAAAGTTCAGACGAAGAAGTTACAGACCTTCATTTTTCGCTGATAACACAAAGGCATAATTTGTTCGAATAAAACTATATATGGGAAAGCAAAAAAGGGCTTATCTTTATGCTTCTGTTGCAGTTTTGTTCTGGTCCACCATCGCTTCGGCCTTCAAAATCTCGTTTCGTTACATACATATCCTGCCCCTGTTGTTTTACGCCTCAATTGTAGCATCTATTTTTCTTTTTCTTTATCTGCTGTCTCTTAAAAAACTCAATTTACTCAAAGCGTTATCAAAAAAAGATTATTTGCATTCCGCCCTGCTGGGCCTTCTCAATCCCTTCCTTTATTACGTTATCCTCGTTAATGCATACTCAATACTCAAGGCCCAGGAGGCCTTAACATTAAATTTTATCTGGCCGGTAATGCTCGTCTTGCTGTCAATACCGCTGCTGCATCAAAGAATCAGGTTACGGAGCATTCTTGCTATAATCATCAGCTTCATCGGTGTTTTTATCATTGCAACCGGGGGCGATATCCTGGGATTCAGGTTTACCAGCACCGCCGGAGTATTGTTGGCGGTAAGCAGCGCAGGAATCTGGGCGCTATTCTGGATTTATAACGTAAAAGATAAACGTGATGAAGCAGTCAGATTATTTCTTAATTTCACATTCGGCTCTGCCTATATCTTTCTGTCAATGTTACTCTTTGCAAAAGTAGAAATCCCAAACCTCACCGGCTTCCTCGGAGCGGCTTATATTGGATTATTTGAAATGGGGATTACGTTCTTAGTCTGGCTGAAAGCTTTAAACCTATCCAGGACTACCGCCAATATTGCGAACTTGGTTTATTTAGCCCCCTTTCTTTCTCTCGTAGTGATTTCTTTTGCAGTTGGCGAAAAGATTCTCTTCTCAACAATAATCGGCCTAATCCTCATCATCGGCGGCATAATCTTACAGAAATTCTAAGTCTGCCGCTTCTTGCCTGACAAAAACCTCCTCAATATTATCTTGACATTTACACACTAACCGCCGGATAGTTGTTGACAACGAAATGAAATCTTGGTATTTTAGGGATTGAACTGCATCAAGAAAAGTGGCAAAGCGTGCAGGAACGCCGTTTAGGAAGTTAAATGGGAAATCCCGGTTTCAGCTTCGCAAACTGAGAAACGGGAGGTTCGTTATGGGCAGGCAAAGAGGATTTACCTTGGTAGAACTCCTCGTGGTGGTTGCCATTATTGCGATATTGATGGCGATACTTATGCCGGCGCTGAATAGAGCCAGAGAGCAAGGCAAACGTGCGGCATGTCTGAGTAACTGCAAACAGTTGGCACTTGCTTGGAGTATGTATGCCGACGAAAATGACGACAAAATCGTCAACGGCAACACAAGCACCGGCGGCCACAACAAAGACGGAACCTGCTGGGTATATTGGCCCGGCCGGGGCGCCCCGAAACAAGACCGAATACAAGGAATAAAAGACGGTTTGCTATATAAATACTGCCCAAACTTTAAACTATATAAATGCCCGACAGGTATCCCCGGAGAGGTCGTAACCTATGCGATTGTCGATGCTATGAACGGCTATGACGCCATACCCGGAGCACAGGGCCAGATAATAAAGAAAAGGAGCCGGATTCAAGGCGCCGACAGAAGGGCACTCTTTATCGATGAAGGCCGCCTCAGCCCCGCCAGTTGGACCATCTGGTACGACCAGGAACGATGGTGGGACCAGATTACCGCCAGACACGGCGACGGAACAAACTTTTCATTTGTCGATGGCCACTGTGAATACTGGAAGTGGAAGGACCCGAGAACGGTGGAGATTGCCAGGATGGATTATGATTACTGGCAAAACACCGGCCGACACGGTCCCCTCTCTTCGCCGGCGAACAATCCTGATTTGCCCAGAGTCCAAAAGGCCGTCTGGGGCAGATTAGGATATTAACCGGCCAGCCTTCCCCCTTCCACCTTCTCCCTTATCCCTTTTCCCTTCTCACTTCATCATTCGATATTCCTTGCTCGATATTCGATATTCCTTGCTCGATATTCGATATTCCTTGCTCGATATTCGATATTCTTTTTTGTTGACGCCAATTTGCATTTTGGTATTTTATGACAAGAATGATAACAGCACCTGTCAGATCAAACTGCATCGAAAAAACTAAATACCAAATACTATATACTAACGACTATTGACTAAATCTGAGATGGGAAAATTGAAAGCTTCGCTTGATGTGGTATCTTTACATTATTAAGCAGAGGGAAAAGTTATATACTGGAATAACCACCCATCTCAAAAATCGCTTATACCAACATGGTAACCCTCCATTGCTTTATAAAGAGACTTTTCAAAATAAACATCAAGCTGCGCTTAGGTTTTTGTCATTCTGAGCGCAACGAAGTGAAGCGAAGAATCTCAATTCTGTTTAGCCCCCAAGTTTTAACTTGGGGGTCGCCTTCTCAAAAAAAAAGAAACAAAACTTAATCAAAGGACTCATTAAGTGAGC
>Ga0209427_10005551_pt1 | contig 14481 bp, 12 predicted proteins | sample DeeMarSWOR136_30_FD_187465 | JGI IMG/M metagenome (GOLD analysis project Ga0209427, IMG submission 187465) | Marine sediment microbial communities from White Oak River estuary, North Carolina - WOR-1-36_30 (SPAdes) (version 2) | ecosystem: Environmental > Aquatic > Marine > Intertidal zone >... | reverse complement strand
GGGTCGGGCCAAGATAAGTTCTTGATTATTCCTATTTTATGTCCCATGGATAGCCGTTTTCAGTGCCTATATGGTCTTTTTTGCCTTCGAAAAACGCATTATAGGTCTATTAAAAAGGGCAGATTTGGCAGTATTCCTTGCGGTATCAAATACTTCGCTTGGCTCCATTAACCCGTTACAGCCCATTACAGCATGACAGAGAGCCTCACTCTTAGGAAAAGGGCTGCCCCTTAAAGCTTATTTCATTTCACAGCCGTATGAATCGCCGCCGCCCCGAACAGCATCCGGATGACCCTCACTTTCTTGAACCCGTTCCTTACAAGCAGATCGCTCAACTCCCCTGCCGTGTAAAACCGCCGCATGGATTCGGAGAGGTACCTGTATGCAGGTCGGTTCTTCGTGATCCAGTAGCCCGCCCCGAAAACAAACCACCGTGTGTAACTGTGAAACACGTTGCGCACCAGCCGGTTCGGGGGCTGGCTGGACTCCACAATCACGAACTTACCTCCTGGCTTCAGAACCCTTACCACCTCTGCGAGATAGCGCCCGGTCATTGGGTTCTTATACGTCAGGTTCCTGAAGGCAAAGGAGATACCGATGCAGTCGAAGTAGCCGTCTGTGAAGGGTAGGTCCGCCACATCGCCCTGGATGAAAGACAACGGAGTACCTAGAGCCAAACGCCGGGCCTTTTCCACCGCCCGTTCCAGCATAGGTGCAGCGTAGTCCAGTCCCAAGACCTGTGTGGATGGTTCGGCGAAACGTCCTAGCCAGACAGCCAGGTCGCCTGTGCCGCAGCAGAGGTCCATCGTCCTTTCAGGCCTGGTTTCTAAGCAGATACGGGCCGTTTTCCTTCGCCACCGCTCGTCAAGCCCCCATGTGAAGACACGGTTGACCAAGTCGTATTTGGGCGGCACCGCGTTGAACATCCGGTAAAGAGGTCGCTCTTTCCCTCTGTCTTCCCCGTTCATGAGTCACTCGCCTAGGTAAAGTGAAACGGTGCCGGAACTCGCTTTTTCCGGGGCGAAGTGTAGCAAAATTGCCATTAGCAGCACAAGCCTATCGTGCGGAGGAGAAAAGCACGGGTTCAGAGTTCCCAAATAAAGCGTAATTTTTCCAGAGTTCCTATCCTTGTAGGCTTCTTCGTGAATACTGAATCCGTATGTCATTCAACCTTCCCAAACGTAAACGGATACACAAATCCTATTGACTGCCAAGGCCGAGAAACTTGACAAATACCTGTCCGAGAAAAGCTCCGAAGAGTTTTGACTACCCATCGTAGGTCTGAAGGGGAGATTCAAAGGAAACTTCCATCTTTTTTCTTTTTTTGTTTGACAGTTCGGAATCCTTTAATTAGTCTTTCTTGATAATTATTTTCTTTTAATCATAGATGTTCTTGGACACGGTATGACAAAAGAGCAAACCCGCCTGGAAAATATGATAAAAAAGCTCAGGGAGCGTCATTTCCGCATCACGCCCCAGCGAATTCTCATCCTCAAAATCCTGGCGCTGAGCGACGGTCACCCGAGCGTTGAAGACATCTATGAACAAGTGAAAAGGGATTTCCCCACCACGAGCCTGGCCACCGTCTACAAGACGGTGACTCTCCTGAAGGAACTCAAGGAGGTTCTGGAGTTGGGTTTTGCTGAGGGTGGCAATCGATATGACGGCAAAAAACCCTATCCGCACCCCCATCTGATCTGCACGAAGTGCAGGAAAATTTTCGACCCCGACCTGGAGAGTTTGGAGGGTCTGAAACAGGAATTGGTGTCAGAAACCGGTTTTCGGATCACCAGCCATCGTCTCGACTTTTTTGGGATTTGCCCTGACTGCCAGGAGGGGTAAGGAAATCATTTTTGACCGTATACCTAAAGACATGGAAAGGAGAAATGAAATGGCAGAAAAAAGGAAAACATTGACAACATCGGCAGGGGCCCCTGTTGCCGACAACCAAAACTCACTCACCGCTGGCCCGCGCGGCCCGGTTCTTTTGCAGGATTACAAGCTCTTAGAGAAACTGGCTCACCAGAACCGCGAGCGTATTCCAGAGCGCGTGGTCCATGCGAAGGGATGGGGCGCGCACGGCATCTTTACCGTCACCCATGATATCACTAAGTACACCAAGGCCAAGATTTTTTCCGAAGTTGGGAAGAAAACCGAAATGATCGCACGTTTCTCGACTGTGGCCGGAGAACTGGGTGCTGCCGACGCAGAGCGCGATGTGCGTGGTTTCGCATTGAAGTTTTACACCGAAGAAGGCAATTGGGACATGGTGGGCAACAACACGCCCGTCTTTTTTGTCCGCGACCCCTATAAGTTCCCGGACTTCATCCATACCCAGAAGCGGCATCCGAGAACCAACATGCGCTCGGCCACCGCGATGTGGGACTTCTGGTCGCTGTCTCCGGAATCCTTGCACCAGGTGACGATCCTGTTCTCGGATCGCGGCCTGCCAATAGGCGTACGCCACATCAACGGCTACGGCAGCCACACCTACAGCTTCATCAACGCCAAGAATGAGCGCTTCTGGGTGAAGTTTCACTTCAAGACCATGCAGGGCCACAAGCACTGGACAAACGCCGAGGCAGCCGAAGTCGTGGGTCGAACCCGGGAGTCAACCCAGGAAGATCTTTACAATGCCATCGAACGGGGAGACTTCCCCAAGTGGCGGTTTCAAGTTCAGATCATGCCTGAGGAAGATGCCGAAAAGACCCCTTACAACCCCTTCGACCTGACCAAGGTCTGGCCTCATGGCGACTACCCGGTTATGGATGCCGGCATCATGGAGCTGAACCGCAATCCGGAGAACTACTTCGCCGAGGTCGAGCTGGCTGCTTTTTCGCCATCCAACATCGTGCCCGGCATCAGTTATTCACCGGACAAGATGCTGCAAGCGCGGGTCTTCTCTTACGCTGACGCGCACCGTTACCGTCTCGGCACCCACTACGAGGCCCTGCCCATCAATGCGCCGAAATGCCCGGTGAATCACTATCACAAAGACGGGCATATGCGGTTCTTCCCGAACTTTCCGAACCCAGATGCCTATTACGAGCCAAACTCGTTCAAGGGGCCCGTCGAGGATCCGAATTTTGCTGAACCGCCATTGAAGATTTCCGGCGATGCCGACCGCTACAACCATCGCGAAGGAAATGACGATTACGGCCAGCCTCGGGCGCTGTTCAATTTGTTCGACGATGGGCAGAAGGCTCGCCTGTTCTCCAACCTCGCCGAGGCAATGCAAGGCGTGCCGAAAGACATTATCGAACGACAACTGGGGCATTTCGAGAAAGTTCATCCTGACTATGCCGCAGGTGTCCGCAAGGCGTTGAAGGACCTCAAAGGGTAGAGAGATGGCCGGGGACTGGGTCTGGGTGTAAACGAGGTCCAGTGCCCGGCTTCATTGTCCCCAGAAGAAAAGGTCATGGCACTCAGAGGTATTAGGCGGATAAAGGAGGGCACCATGATTATTCAGGAGTTCGATCTTTTTGAGGGCATGAGCGGCGAGATAGAGGAGCAGATTGCCAAGGTCATGAAGGCAGAGTCTTATAACGCGGGTGACGTGATCATCAAGGAGGGTGATGCAGCGGAGAACTTCTTCATTCTCCGAAACGGAGCTCTCAATGTGAAAGTGGCTGGTGCCACACAGACGACTCACGTCGCCGTAAGAGCCGGTGAGGCAGTCGGCTGGTCCAGCCTGGCCGGAAGGGAGATCTATTCGGCTTCTGTAAGCTGTGAGGAGCCCAGCACCGTGCTGAGAATCAACAAGGACGGGCTGGATGAAGTTCTGAGGCGTTATCCGAGCGAGGGTCTGCTGTTTTACAAACGGCTGGCCAGATTGGTCGGCGAGCGTCTCATCAAATGTTACGAGGTGATGGTGAAGCTGCAGGAAAAGGGCGCCTAGAGATGGAGACAAACTTTCATTACAAATCTCTTGCGCTTCCCCATTTTTCAAGTAATCGGATCATGTCTGTTATGGCCTGATGAAGGGGTGTCAAAACGCTTTTTCGCTTTCCCATGGAATAGATCATCCCGCTCAAGGTCTCGATCTCGGTCGGTTTGCCGTTCAGAATGTCCTGCAACATGGGGGAGAGGTTTTCAGCCGTGTTCCGACACACTTCCAAAAGCTTGTCGTAAAGGTCCTCCTGGGGTAATTGAACAGCATAGGCCAGGGCGACCAGTTTCCCCTCATCGATAAGGCGCTTGGCCAAAGCGATCGATTCCATCTTCTCAACCAGTTGACCGTTTCTCAGCCTGAGGATAGCTGTTAAGGCATTTATTGCCGAATAAACAAGGCCCTTGGCCCAGATATGTCCCACCACATTGCCCGATATCTCGGTCTGAATACCCGAAGCGTCAAAAGCCTCTTTTATCCGCTGCAGGCGCTCGGTCCGGCCCCCCTGAAGTTCACCTATCAGCGTCTTACCTGATCCGGCGTGCCAGACCCTTGATTCATGGAGAGAGGTTGCCCCATGAAATGTGACACCTCCAAGGATATTTTCCTTATTGACGATTTCGGCCATGGTTTCGATATTTCCAAGACCTGTCTGAATCGTGAGAAGGGGCGATTCATCGCGCACCAGATGGGCTATGTTTCGAACGGCTGCGGCAGTTGTGTATCCCTTAACCGAAAGGATGGTTAAGTCACAGGAGTCTATGGAGTGGCCTTCAGTAGTGGCTTTGGCCTCCACAGTGAGATAGATATCACTTTTGATCTCTCCAAGCTTCAGGAATTGAATTCCTTTTTCGCTAACAGCCCTGACCACTTCGGGGTTATTATCGAGAAAAATGACCTCATTGTTACTCCTGCCGAGCATGCCCCCGAAAAGACGCCCAATGGCACCCGCACCCACGATAACGATCTTCATATCGTGCCCTCCCGTTACGCATCAATATGGTGCATCTTACCTTTGTATTTTGTATTTTACAACACCAAGTACGCCGATTCACCTATCGTCTTTGAAAGCATTTGAAACGATAAAGCACGGGTGATGCCCCCTCCTTATCAGCGCCATTCAAGCCTGGGGATTTGAGAAGCGATGTAGGCTGTCTGCCGGGCAAATACCCCCTCAAGAAGCGCTCCACCGGCTCGGATAAACCTTCAACCATTGGAAAAGGGGCCAATGGGATCGCAGGACGGAGCACTGGGGCATTGACAGAGCAGCGGTGCCGGTGGGCAAGTCAAAGCAAACGCCGTTTTTTCAGAGGTGAACGGTTCCTCACAGGGGATAATAATAGTCCAGCCCCAAATGGGTGATTTGCTCCTCGCCCATGAGGTAGCGTAAGGTGTTTTTCAATTTCATGGACTGAATAAAAAGATCGTGCTCGGGATAGAGATTCGGTGCGCACTGCGGGCTTTTGAAGTAGAAGGAGAGCCACTCCTGAATGCCGGTCATGGCCGCCCTCTGGGCTAGATCCATAAAAAGCACCAAATCCAGAACAATGGGTGCTGCCAATATGCTGTCACGGCAAAGGAAATTCACTTTGATTTGCATCGGATAGCCGAGCCAGCCGAAGATATCAATACAGTCCCAGCCCTCTTTTTCGTCGCCTCGGGGCGGATAGTAGCTGATAACCACCTTGTGGGCAAAATCTCCATACAGTCTTGGGTAAAGGTCCGGTTGCAGGATCGTTTCAAGGGCGGACAGTTTGCTTTGTTCCTTTGTCTTGAAGGAATCCTGGTCATCCAGCACCATGCCGTCCCGGTTGCCGAGAATATTTGTGGAATACCAGCCTGTGAGACCCAGCATCCGCGCCTTGAGTCCCGGGGCCAGGATGGTCTTCATGAGTGTTTGGCCTGTCTTGAAATCTTTGCCGACAATGGGGACTTGGAGCCGGTCCGCCAGTTCCGCCAGGGCGGGAATATCCACAGTCAGGTTGGGAGCGCCGTTTATGTATGGGACGCCGCTGGTCAAAGCTGCATAGGCGTAAAGCATGCTGGGCGAGATCTTTGGGTTGTTTTCCTGCAGCCCGGTCTCAAAGTTGCTCAAAGAGGCGTGGACCTCTCCGGGCTTGAGATAGGCCTCCGTGCTGGCGCACCAGATCATGACACAACGGGAAAGATTGTGTTGCCGCTTGAAAGCGTCTATGTCGGCCTTGAGTTCGTCCACAAGCTCCAGATGCGATGTTTGGGGCTTCACGTGAGGACCTGACAGGTTCTTGACGAATTCCTGTTTGAAAACCGCCGGCCATGGCGTGATCCCTTCCAGAAAGGGACGCACGGGTTCAAGGTCTTCCTGTTTCAGAACCTTGGCCTGCGTTGCAGCATCATAGGCATTTTCCGGAAAAATGTCCCAACCGCCAAAGACCAGATCATTCAAATTGGCAAGGGGCACAAAGTCTTTGATGAGGGGGATTCGATATTCAAATCTCTTTCCCAGGCGGATGGTCCCCATCTGGGACAGGGAGCCGATGGGAAGCGATCGGCCTTGCCGCACCGCGTCTACCCCGGCCAAAAAGGTGGTGCTCACCGCGCCGCCGAGGCCGGGTATGAGTACGCCCAGCTTGCCTTCTGCCTTTTGGATATCTTGCTCTCGTCTCACAGCCGTCTTCATCGTTGCTGTTCCACCTCTCGGAATCTGTGTCATGAATGGGAATTCATCATGCCGAAGCCTAGCACACGAGGGGCCGCGACAGCCAGGAAAAAGTAGGTCTTCCGGCGAATGCGTACGCATCGGTTAAGGGGCTTTTCGTGAATGACGGATTAAGAAGGCCGCGAAGGGTTTTTTTCGATTCCAAGACTCACGGACTGGTCATTTCAAGGAGTTACGGACGGGTGAAGCCCGCCTCGGTTTTTGGCGGGCAAGCCTCCCCCCTCCGCTGTTCCCGGTCCTCACTCAATAAAATTAACTTCATGGGAGCAACAGCCGCCTTTGCAGACTGTTTAGAATTGCTCGACTGCCGCATTGGTGAGGACCGGGCCAGGGGGTCCCCCCATTCCGTAAGTCCCTGAAATGACGAAGTCCTCCCGCCCCCGCTATAGGGCTGCGGGATCTTCGACAGTCACTCAAAAAACCCTTCACGGCCTTCCTCTGTGCTCAACGGCTTTCTCTGTAATCACGGGCACTCATTTGCCGGAAGAGCCAAAAAAGTGCAAAACAAGGAGGGCGTGCTGAAAGGCCAAGTCCTTTAGGCATGGTCACTGATGCCGGGCTTTGTCTGTCAGTGTCACGCTTTCCACAACGCGTAACCAGCTTGTTAAGCACTGTATAAGAATTTCCTCCGCTTGCTTCTCATCGAGACGGTATTTTTCCGGGATGAAGGCGAGATCAACGGCGATGATCCCATCAACTTTGCCCAAGAACGGACAGGCCTCCACAATGGCTGATTCCAGAGAGGCCAGGCGGCAGTAAACGCGATTCAGCACCGCTTTGCAGGACTTGATTTTGATCCCTTGAACGGCATAGTTGTTAGCAAAAAGTTTCGATCGCTGGGGATCAAAACCACACGGGATGTCTTCGAAGCGGATACCATCCCGTTTCAGAAAGAAAAAGGGGGCCACCACGGAAAGGCACGCAGGGCTTTCCAGGGACCCTTGGATAGTCTGAAGGACGGCAGACAGCTTTTCTTCACCTGGATCAAAAGGGTGCAGTCGAGCAGAGCCTATGAAGCCTGTAATCCTTTTGAGCTCGCCCTCATCCACTTCCGGGGCCAGCACAATATGGGTTTCGCCATCTTGCCAGAAAGTCGCCTCCGGCCCTTCTGTTTCAAGCTCTTTTGCATCCTTCACATAGATGAGCTGGTAGCAGGGCCGATCTTCCTTCTGAGCCTTCAACACCGCCTCACATATCGAGCGGGCGTGGGAAGGAAAGATACCTTCCAGAGCCTCGATTTCCTCTTCATAGATGAAGGCGATTTTTGCGGCCTGGACGATATGATCGACGGCAACAACCTGGAGTACATGCCGCTTGTAGTTGAAGGGAGAATGATCCTGCGCCCATTCTTCGTAGGTAAGGATCTGAAGTTCCCGCTTTAGGGAGTCGGGCAATCTTTCAATGCCTTCTCTGCCGGATAGATTTTCTTTTGGAATGATAAGGGTCTTGCAGCCCGCATCGAAAGCCGTTTCCAATTTCACATCCAATCCGCCGATGGCGGTAATGCGGCCCTGGGTATCGACTTCCCCGGTCATGGCCACATCCCTTCGAATGGGGCGATCTGAAAGGGCGGAAGCGAGAGCGAGGGCGATGGCTCCCCCGGCGGAGGGACCATCCTTTTTGGTAGAACCGCCCATGAAGTGAAGGTGAACCGGGGTTTCTACACGGGAGCTTTCAATCCCCAAGTCTCTGGCACAATGGAGAATACCGGTTGTAGCCACCTTGCGGCTTTCATCCATGATGGTTTGAATGTTTCCTGTGGCATGCACCATGCTCAAATAGGACTCCGGCCGGCTTTCCCGTTCACTGGCGTATCGGATTGGGGTTGCTTGAATGGGAATGATGGAGCCTATGCCCTGTTCAACATCAACGCCAAGGGCAAGCATTTCACCAACTCGGTTCTCTTCATTGATGTGACGTGGGGGCGCAGGCGGTTCCAAGTGTTGCTTGATCTTCTCTCTGGTAATGCGAAGGCCATGCTCATTCTTGGCCAGAATGTCTTTCCTCAGAATGCGCAAGAAGAGGGTTCGGATGATTCTTTCCAATTCACGGACCCCTGCCTCATGGGTATAGGTCTTGATCAAATATCTCAGCAACTCCGTCTCTTCTTCAGGAGCAAAAAAGATCTCCTCTGTGCTGATTTCATGCTTTGTCCGTACCCTTTGGATTAAGTGCTGCTGCGCTATGGCGATCTTTTCTTCTACACTGTAGCGATCCAGAACCACCACTTCACACCGGTTCACCACAGCGGGTGGAACGGTCTCCAATGTATTGGCCGTGAGGATGAAGTGGCAGTGGGAAAGATCGACATCCAAAGTGGTCTCGGTGTAGCGATCATGAAATAAGTGATTCTGCTCAGGGTCCAGGATCTCCAAAAGGGTGGCTATGGCGAATTTTTCCGTTTTGTCCGCCTCGTCCATAATGAACATCCCGTTCATAACCCCCATTTTGATGAGTCCTTGGACAACAGCGCCTGGCTTGGAACCCTCGTAGGTAAATCCGTGACCCCGCAAGTCGGCCTCATCCCGCATGCCGCCTAAGGAGATTTTGTGGTAGGGAATACCCAGATTCTCAGCGATGGAAATGGCCAAGGATGTCTTACCCACACCCGGCGGCCCCACAAAAAGGAAAGCACTGCCTGTCTTTTGCCCCTGCTCATCTTCACGGGCGCCGTGGCGCCGGTAGCGCCATATGAGGTTGGTGAAGAAGTCGCAGACAATTTCTTTAGGCTTTTCAAGCCCGTAGTGGCTTCGGTTCAAACCTGCCTCGAATTCCTCGGGAGACACGTTGATGGGTCGATTTTTTCCCCAGGGAATGGCCAGGAGGGTTTCAATGAGTTCGGTATATTTGGGGCCACTGTGGCCTACCGCATTGAGCTTGTTTTTGTCAATCACTTCAAGGGCTTGACGGGGAAAGGCAGGGTCATTTCGGGCCTCTTCAATCCGTTCTTTAAGGGTTTTGGCTTGTTTCTCCGGCGCCTTCTCTTCAGTGGGCGTTTTCCTCAGCGGAACCGACGGGGGCGGTATCGTGTTCTTTTCTCTCGAAACAAGGCGTTTCATGTTTTCCATGAAAAGGGCGAAGATCTCCTTGGCCTCCTTATCTTCCAGGGTCGTCTCCGGGAGATCCAACTCGTGGAAGAGGGCAACAAGTCCCCAACGGTCTTTGAATACACTAAAGACCGCACCGGCTTCCTCCATGTCATGCTCACCGATAAGGAGAAAAAGATTTAGGACCCTTTGAAGAAAGTCGTTTCTGCGTAGCAAGGAATAGGACGTATCGCGGCTTCTTCGGTAACATTCGCCGAGAACCCGGTTTTTGAGATCCGTGTCGAGCATAGGAAAAACGTCTCTAAGAAGTGTTACCGGGATGTCTGCGAGAATTGTTCCATAGGGGGCCAAAACGCGGGTAATGAGATACTCGTAAGGCTTTCCCCGTTCTGCCGCATCAAGAAGGCCCAGATAGGTGCGGCCTTTGAGGCCGGTCATCTCATCGGCGAGAGCACTTCGAAGCATGCGATAAAAGGTGGGGTCATCTTCGCGGCGCTCCATGCCAAATGCCACATCAGCGCGAATCACCTCTCGCGCTGTTTCATGGGGATAAAGCATATGCTCAATTTCGTGGCGCAGAAGGAGTTCTGCAAATGCCAGCATTTTGCTTTCCTCAGGCATTCCCCCACCAAGCCTCGATTCAGGATCGCTGGGTATGACGAAAGCGAGGTAGTCGAAGACCCTTTCGTGGATGTAAATTGTCCAGTTTTTCTCGTTTTTGGAGACCAAGCTCACGGTATGAATACTGTTTTCCTCGTCTTCCATGCGATGGATGTTCAAGCGTTCATTGACCCGGGCAATGGCCGAAGGGTCGGTGCCTCTTTTGTTTCTGAAATAGGGCAACACCCGACGGATCGTGAGCGCCTTGAGGATGCTGATGACCCTGTTGACGCCTTCCTTATCCTGCAAGGGAAGCGTTTCAAGGACCTTATAGTCAAAGGACATGGGAAACATGGCCGCTCCTCTCATGTCTTGCCTTATGGAGCACAAAGGGAAAGCCCCAAGGAAAGTCCTTCATTGACAGGCCCTTAGGCTCCATAAAGATATTTTACACTTTTTCCGTTGAAGGGGCATGCATTTTTTCACAGCGAAAAATGGGGCTCTCATGCAAGGCGGTTGAAATTGGGGGCATGAACAGGAAGGCAGTGGTTCGACAGAAAGGGGTGGGGGAGGAAGGCCTCAATTTGCTTCTACAACGATCTTGGCCGGCCCTTCACTTCCATGAATGTTGCAGGACGCTTCAGCAACAATCTCGGTAGGGCCGTTCACGGCGACGATAATCTCCTTTGTGAAATTTTCGGAATCCGGTCTGTTAAAGGCAGTGTATTTCCACCGGGCCACTTCCGTGCCGTTGACCTTCACGTACACCCACTCCGTATAGTGGATGTTTTCTGCACCTCATACTCCCTCCTTTCGTGGCTGTGATACTCACGGCCTAAATACTCGGCCTAGGATATAAAGGCCACAGTGCAATTGAATGCGTGAGGCCGCCAAAAGGGGCTCAAGCCATTTCCCTCGCAACGCTTCCCGCGGTCTAGGTCTTGGGAAGCACGGAAAGAACGGGGCACGGTGCTCGGCGAATGACACGGTCCGTGGTTGAGCCTACATATAGCGTTTCTACCAGGCTCTGCCCTCTCACCCCCAAGACGATCAGATCAATATCATGAACCACGGCATACTTGATCAGTTCCTCATGGGGTTGCCCGGCCAAGAGATTCGTCACAGGGGTGCACCAACTTCTGGACTCTTCGGGGACAAGGCTCGTTAGTTTTTCGAGCAACTGATCGCGAAGGCTTTGTTCGTCATCCCTGCACTCTGCAGAGGTTTTGATGAGATTCTCGTAAACAGGGGGTTGGATCACATGGGCGAGATGAAGCTCGGACTGGAACTCCTGGGCCAAGCTGAGAGCGTGGTCAAAAGCCAGGGTTGAGTCGGCAGAGAAATCGCATCCCACGAGAATGCTTTTGATTCTGATTTGTTGGTCTGAAGTTTTAACAAAACCACCGTCCGTGCCACGGACGACCAGGAGCGGACAAGCAAGGGTCCGCATGAGCCGTTCAGTGACCGATCCCAAAATCAGTCTCTTGAGACCGGATCGGCCGTGACTCGCAGTGATGGTTAAATCTACGCCTTTCTCCGCTGCCAATCTTGCGATTTCATGAGCCGGGCTTCCTACGGTGATGAGCGGCTCCCAGTCAATCTCATGATCGGCCAACAGGGCTGCGAGTTCTTCTCGGGCGTAAGCGATCATTCGCTTCTGTTGCTCCTCGAGAGCGAGAACAGCCTCACCGTAAACGGCAGCTGAGGACAGATCAATGACATGGCAAAAATAGACTTTCGACTTGAACTCTCGGGCTAGGGCAATAGCGTAAGGGACAGCATTATTTGAGAAATCGGAGAAATCGGTGGTACAAATGATTTGCTTTAGTTGCACTCTCATGCCCAGATCCTCCTTTCTTTTTCGGTATGAGTTTGCGCTTTCGACAGAATTTGCCTCTTTCGGATATCTCATACCGCAAAAATGATGTGCACAGGTAAGAAAAGCGCCAGCATGCCCCCCGTCTGTTGGATGCATAGGCCCAGAGGAAGCGTGGGGCGTTTAAGTAGAGACCGCTCACACAACCGTTTTTCGCATTTTCAAAAGATAGCCCACACTTGACACAGCAACATGAAGCATGACGGTGAGAGCCAGAGACCACAGCATGAAGCAGAGCGAGGGTTTCAGGAGAAAGTAGAGGAAAATCCATATCCCCACGACCAGATCCACCTGATCAAAGAGAAAAAACAAGATACCCGGCACCCCCGCTTTTTTCTTACCGGGAGGAATCTCCAGCTGCCGCTTCAAGAAGCTGTTGGGCAGTTCCCCGATTGTCATGCCAAGGCCCAGCAATAGACCCACTATAGGAGCATTTTTTCTATAGTCAAGCAGAGAAAGCCATTCAGGGACGGCGCCGTGTGTCTGAAGGAGGGCCTGGAACAAGGTCCCGATGATACAAAGAGCCACGTTTATCACCAGGCCCCGCCAGGTCTTGTTGTCCCCGAAAACCCTTTTGCCTCTGAAATAGAGGCCGAAATCCAGAGGTCTCTTGAGGCGGTGTAACCAGTCGTACTTGATGCAAAAGCCTTGACCAATGGCGGCAAAAAGCAACGGTACGGCAAGAAAGAGAATCTGATAGGTCATTTCCAGCACAGCGACTACTCGTACACTTTTTCCTCATCGCCCTCTTCATCAATGGCATCCAGCTCCACATCCCGGGGTTCTTCTTTTCTGGCCAGAAGCTCCTTGTAGAACTCGTGTTGGATCAAGAGACTCATGATTTCATTGGTGCCGGTCCATATCATCTGTAAGCGGGCGTCCCTTAAGAAACGCTCAATGGGATAGACGCTGGTATAGCCGATTCCTCCCATAATCTGCATGGCGTCGTTGATTACGGACCAGAGCATTTCGGTTGAGGTCTTTTTAGCCTCTGAGACCATTCTCCGAGAATCAAGTCCCTCATCCACATGTCGGGCGGTGACATAGACCAGGCCCCTTGCCGCATCAAGACGGGTAACGGAATCAGCGATTTTGAAACTCACGGCCTGGAACTTTCGAATGAGTTCTCCGAAGGCCTTTCTGCGGTCGGCATACCGCGAAGCCACCTCGAGAGAACACCGTGCCATACCAAGACAAGCGGCAGCTGTGGTTAGTCTTTCTGGGATCATCATCTGGTTGAATACAAGGGCACCCCCATGTTCCGGGCCAACCAGGTTTTTGGCCGGCACTTCAGTATCACGGAAATATATTCTTCCTGTGCCGCCCCCTCGGGATCCGAGCAACCCATAGACGTGTTTGACCTCCACCCCGGCGGCACGATCCACAAGAAACGCAGAAATAGACTGATGGGGAGCTGCATCCTGCGCGGTCCTGGCGTAGACGATGAAATAGTCCGCCCCTTCCGCGCCCACAACAAAACGCTTCTGGCCGTTCAGGATGTAATAATCGCCTCTCTTTTGAGCCAAGGTCGTGGCGCCAAAGAAATCCGAGCCGCCCCTGGGCTCGGTGAGCGCTTCGGCGCAGCAAAGTTTTCCCTCAAGGGTGGGTTTCAAGTACGTCTCTTTCTGTTCGTCTGTGCCGAAGACGTTGATTGCTTCCCCAATGATGCTGACAAGAGAATAGAGACAGGAAAGGCTTGATCCGAGAACGCCGATCTCCTCCAAGGCCCCCACTTCTCCCGTCCACTTCATGCCCCGGCCTCCCCACTGCTTCGGGAATCGTAGACCGAGAAGATTGCGGGAGGCTGCCTTTTCCAAAAACTCCTTTGGGTAGCGAACCTGCTCTGTATCCATGTCTCGAATCAAAGAACTGGGCACATCCTCCTTTGCGAAATGTCTTGCTTCGGTCTGAACAGCCTTCTCTTCATCTGAAAGCAGGAATTCGTACATCATTCTCCTCCTTTAGCAAGAAAGGTTCTGGACATCACCGCCTCAACCATGCTGTCAAGACGAAAAAATGAGCGCTTTTTTCCGGGTCTTCCAGCAAATGAGTACGAGGGATTGCACCGGAAAGCCGTTGACCACAGATGAAGGCCGTGAGCCTTGGAATCGAAAAAAACCCTTCATGGTCTTCTATATGGGTCATTCATGCGAAGCCCTTTTAGCGATGCCTAATCGTTTGCCCGAAGACCGTTTTTTCCAGCACCAAGCATCCAGTATCCAGTATCCTTTTGGATACTACGCTCGGAGCGGGAAACCTGTCATACATAAGTTTAATTAGCTGTAGAAATCCACGCCCTACGGGCGTGGTCATGTGGACTGGCTATGCCGGTCCCGTATGGGCTTGGCCGCAAGGTCCGCTTCGAAAATCC
>Ga0209427_10005547_pt1 | contig 14483 bp, 14 predicted proteins | sample DeeMarSWOR136_30_FD_187465 | JGI IMG/M metagenome (GOLD analysis project Ga0209427, IMG submission 187465) | Marine sediment microbial communities from White Oak River estuary, North Carolina - WOR-1-36_30 (SPAdes) (version 2) | ecosystem: Environmental > Aquatic > Marine > Intertidal zone >... | reverse complement strand
TACTTTACCAAATGTACGATTTTTGGTTTTGAATTCATCGATAATAATTCCACCATAGTTTTTTAAAAGTCGCAATTTGTTTCTTTCAACATATTCAATTTCAACATTCAAAGTTCCGGGATATGGTACAAAACCTAGTTTTTCTTTGAATTGTTCAACATAACCTCTTTGCTCAGTATAGTATTTACCTTCTCCCATCCCCGAAACAATTTTTCCTCTAAAAACAACCTGATTTGTTAATTCAAAAATCTGCTTATATTGGGAATATTCCTCTTTTAAAATTTCAGATCCTAAATTTGTTATTTGAATAAGCTGTTTTTTTATTCCAAGTTCTCTAGAAATCATTTGAACATTATCTAGTTCCAATAAGTAGCGAGAAGCTGTTTGTTGACTTGTTTCTAATTGCTTTGCTAACTCGTGAGACGAAATCTCTATTCTATTACTTACTGCACCTAATAAAGCAAGTTCCTTTAATGTTTGTAAAAGATATGGTTTCATAACTTACATTTCTCCATATTATTTCCCAATACTTTGTACAAGTTTTTCTCCTTTTTTTGTAAAAATATAAGTATTGCCTGTTTTTTCTATTATGCCGCCTTTAATAAAATCATCAACGACTCTTTGAACAATAGTTGGAATAATCCGATGTTTTTTTGCAATCCTGGTAATATTTTTTTCACCTGTAGCAAATTCATTAAAAATAGCTCTTCTGTATTTGTTTGAAAGAATAAAACCTTCATCCATAGAAATACCAATATCTTAATTTATAGGCATCACATAAAGCTTTTCACTTACATGTTCTCAAGGATTCCAATAATACTTGATGCTTTACAGTTACTTGATTATGCTTTCACAAAGACAAAAAAGATAGAAGTTTATGACAGAAATAAAAATTATAAGATTAAAAAGACGATTATAGCACGAACAGATTCATTTGTAACCATTATTATTTCAACGCTTGAAAAATATGTAAAAGGATTTCCTTCGTTAGAACAACTCCCTCCTTTTTATCAAGAGATAATAGACATAAAAATCGATATAAACAAACTTAGGGAGTCACTTGGTGCAGTTGATTGGGCAAAAAAAACATGTGCCCAGATTTACTCTAAGCAAAGTCAAGCATTAAAAAAAACAGGAAAAATTGATTTTTTAAAACAAAAGCAAAAGGAGATTTATGGAAGAATTTCTTCTGTTGTAAAACAAGTTGATGAAAATTTGATTTTGCTTTCAACTGCACAAAAATTGATGAATAAATTTCCTGATATTCAAGATATTCCTACAGTAGTTATTGCAGGTTATCCAAACGTTGGAAAATCCTCTCTTCTTAGACTCATTTCTTCAGCAAAACCAATAATAGCTCAATATCCTTTTACAACAAAACAGATTCATGTTGGACACATTGTAAAAAAGGAAAAATATTCAGAAGAAAAGTATCAAATAATTGATACACCAGGATTATTAGATAGACCACTATCAGAGAGAAATGAAATAGAACGACAAGCAATTGCTGCCCTTACACATCTAGCAGATTTTATTATTTTCATTTTGGATCCTTCTGAGACATGTGGCTATTTATTAAAAGATCAATTGCATATGCTATCTCAGATTAAAGAAATTTTTAAAAAAATCCCTTATATAATCGTTGAAAACAAATTTGATCTTAAAAAAACTAATACTTCGAATATAAAAATATCTTGTAAAAATAACGAAGGAATTGATATAGTAATCTCAGAAATTTTTAAAAATTTAAAAAAAAGCATGAATAAAAATACTTAGTAAAAAAATCTATAAACTCAGATTAGGGCTTTAGAAGTATAAAAAATTTATAATTTTGAATTTCTAACTGACTCTATCATTTCTTTTCCAAAGGGAGTAATTCCATATAGACGAATATTTCTAGAACTACTTTTTTCCTCAACAACATCAAGACCAATAAGTGATTCATCCTTTTTATATCTGGAATTCATGCCCCTTAACGCACCAATTACATTAGATGATGTAGCTCCTACATTATATGCAATCTCAGAGGTATAACTATAACTTGGACTAATATCAAAAAGATATTCAGCCACTTTCCTTCTTATATTGCTTCTTCTTAATGCTCTAATAACAAGAGGTCTTTTAATATCGATAGAATCTTCTATCCTATTTGCTTCCTGCATCCCATCCACAAACCTGCAAATAATGAATAACCACTGCTTTTTATAAAGTATTCTCAAACGGATATTTATATAAATATACTTAAGTACAATTATATGCATAATTATATGCATAATTACATAAACATCCGTTATTTAGTATAATTATCTACATATTCACCTATTGATTCAACTACATAATCTTTAACAAATGATAGATTTATTTTATTAATCATTCATTATATTTGAAAAAAAATTGAATGCGGGCGCCGGGATTTGAACCCGAGTTATAAGCTTGGCAAGCTTAAGTGATACCAGGCTACACCACACCCGCATCTTAAATATTCGAAACCAAGAAGCAATAATTGCTTAAAAAGGATTACGATAATAGAATTTATACTTGAGTTATCGACTTTAAGAATCATATAGAAAATAATTTTGAAAAGAATATTTAAATAATTTAAAAACAATATAAGTTTGTTAATGAAAAAAGCGGTTTTAATACTTACAATATTTCTACTACTAAACACATCACTTATAGCTATAAATACACAATCAATTCATCAAAATAAGATATCTTTAGATGAACAGACTACTAACATAAATCAATCAACAATAATGAAAAATTTAAATAAATTACCTATTTATCAAGAAGAGAAATTAAAACATTTTCAGAGTAATAACCTTAATAAATTTATTTTTTCGCCTGAAGATATTGAGTTAAAAGATGATGCATTCCATGGAGCAAAAAGATTACATTTTACAGAGTGGTGGTATTTTGATTGTGTATTTGACAATGGATATACCTTACAGGTTGGTATAAGAGTTTTAAGTATTATTAATAAATTTATTATTTTTGTACGAATCGACATTTACAAGGATGGGGTTTTAGAATCACATGAAATAAAACCATATTTTTATTGGGATTTCTTTGCCTCAAAAGAACTACCAATCGTTGAATTAAAGAAAAAACAGGTAATGGAAGGCCACATCGATAATAGCACTGGAGCATGGGTATATAATCTATCTTTAGAACTTGATAAATCATCAGTTGAACTCTGTTTTATTGGATGGACAAAAGGGTGGAAAGGGAAAACTCCAGGTGGAAACTGGGCAGTTATATTACCAAAAGCAGAAGTCTTTGGTACAATTACATTGGATAATAAAAAAATCAATGTTAGTGGCATAGGATATCATGACCACAATTGGGAAATTACAATATTTACCACTATTAATTTTGGATGGTTATGGGGAAAAGTAAATTCTAATAACTATACTATAACTTGGACAAAAGTAATAACAACAAGATTCTGGGGTCAACTATTACTTGTTATAAACGAAAAAAATGGGAATTATACAAATATTGAGCCAGAATATATCAATCTAAAAATTAAAGATATACGTATTGAAAAAGGAATGCTTGTACCATATAAATTCATACTCAGTGCACATAAAAAAGAAATCACTCTCAACATTACTATGGAAGTTTTTGATACCCATCATATTCGAATGATGGGCATTATAAATCACTGTAGATATCATATGAAATGTACTGGTTCAATAACAGTAGGACCCAATGCAGAACTAATTGATGAAATTCAGATTGCAGAATATATTAGACTAAGATAGATTTTCAATATCTTGATTATGTAGACATTCTTTTCAATGGCTTACTAAGATGTCTTCGAGCACAAACAGGTACTTCATAAAAACCAAGGTCTATTAAACGTTGCTTTTTCTTAAGTTGTGGTTTATCACTTTTTACGCTGCATTTTTTACATTTATAACCCTGGTTCCTACCTATTGATTTCATATGTTTTTCACAACTTGGACAAACAGGATTTCCAATTTTTTGTAAAATTTTTGTTAGCTGATTCACTTTAATTTTCTCTATATTAACTGTCAAAGGATGATGTCGAACACTACCATAGACTTCAACGATATCACCTACACATAAATTTCGAATAATATTTCTAAATCTCTTTGTTGGCTCATAGGCAGCACAATCAATAGTTGAACTTTGATCTTTAATAGAAAAAATGACATGACCACCTTCAATTGTATTAGGGTTTTTTACAATTGAACCATTTACTATTACAGATTGAAAAGGTTGAATATCCTCAATTTTTTTTTGCTCTAGATGATCATCAGTTCCCTGATTTGTTTCAAAAATCATCCAACTTTCAACAGGTTCTGATTCAACAATATCTAAGGCTTTGTAAAGTTCGTTCACATCTTCTCCACGAATCCCATATAAAATCGGACAAGGGGAATTTGGTGCTATTCTATTATGCTTATTCTCGTAATCATAATTATCAAAAGTAGTTTTACAACATTTATCCATTTTAATTACAGATTTATAATCTACTTCACGTTTAGTACCCCATTTTTTAGATTGCCTATAAGAAATTAATTCATAAGTTCTATCTTCTAAAGGCGACCAAGAAATTGCAGCGGTTGCACCAATTATCCCTCTGCAATTTTTATAACCTTTAAAATCTGCATATAATGATTTCAATAATGATTTTGTTTCATCAATAGAAACGATCTCTCTAACAGTTTTTTTATAAAAATCCACATCTGGTTTTTTATCAAGAATTACAAAACCTGGATTCGTATTTTCATCATCTATTCTTGCATCTTTTTCTATAGTCTCCCTAACAATACTTTTTATTATTTTATAATCTGATTTCTCAATATCTTGAGTTAGTTCATAAGTAGATAAAAGGTCTATTCCTCCAATTTTTCCAATCTTCTTCTGTTTGTTACCTCTTTTTCCTATTTGAATTGAAACTGCACCATTACCTCTCGTCTTCCATTGAATATTGGGATTTAGACGTACAAGACGCGGATACCCGATAATTATATATTCCTCATCTATAAATTTCTTAATTATCGTTTGAGCAATATGTGTAGTACATCCACCTTTTGTAGAATCAGTATCATCAATGCCTAACCAGATTTTGTCACCAAAAACATTATTATATAAGATATACTTTAAGTTTAATCTACAATTATGAAAAGAATCGAGCTGCAAATAAGTATTAGAGACATTCTAAACAATGCTGGATTCTATGTCTCTGAGCTACATTCAATGCGTCTAACAGGTTTTGATATAGTAGCAAGAAGGGACGAAACATTACTAATAATTAAAGTAATGACAAACATAGATTCATTAACAGAAGATGTTGCAACTGAACTAAAAACTCTTTCTTCATTATTAAAAGGATGCCCTTTATTAATAGGCGAAAAAAACGGATCAAACACACTAGAAGAAGATGTTGTTTACTTTCGATTCGGAATCCAAGCAATTACAATCAATACTCTTAGTAATAATTTACTAGAAGGAATACCAGTAAAGGTATATGCAGCCCCTGGTGGACTATATGTAAATCTCGATGAAATAAAACTCCGTGAACTAAGAGAAGATAAAGGCATCTCACTAGGAACGCTTGCTCGACATATAAATGTTTCAAGAAGAACCGTACAAATGTACGAAGAAGGGATGAATTCCAGGGTTGAAGTTGCCCAGAAGATCGAAAGACTTCTAGAGCAAAACATTACCATCCCAATAGATATTTTGAAACCTCCCGTATGGAGTGAAAAAATCACTTTAAGGTATCACAGTGGATTAGAAAATGTCAGATCATTTCAAAAAGAAGTTTTTTCCCTACTTACAAATGTCGGATATAAAATAATTCCTATGGAAAAATGCCCATTCGAAGCTCTAAGCAAAAATAGTGAAAAAATACTATTAACATGTGTAAATAAATACGATAGCAAATTAATTAAAAAAGCAAAGGTTGTAAGCAGCATTTCTAAAATTACAGAGAAATACGCTGTTGTATTCACAGATAAAGATACAGATAAAAAGAACGTAAAAGGCACACCAATAATCATAAAGAAAGAATTAAAGCGATTGAGTGATCCTGAAGAGGTTTTTGAACTGATTATTGAAAGGATTTAATTTTTTATCATATTATTTTCAGTTAACCAAACTTTTATAAATAAGGTCATTATTCCCGAGAAATACATTATCCTTAGGAGTAATCAAAGTTATAGTTCGTTGATACAGATGGAAGATAAAAAAACGGTTGAGTTAGTTCAAAAAGCTTTGGATGAGTCCAAAAAGCTTGAAAGAAAATTCAAACAAAACATTGACTTAGTTATCAATTTAAAAAATGTTGATCTTAATGAAGCTAAAAACAGAATAGACGAGGAAATTATTCTTCCCCATGGTATAGGTAAAGAAGCAAAAATTGCAATTTTTGCTAGCGGTGAACTTGCATTTAAATCAAAAGGAAAAGTTGATTTAATAATTAAACCTGAAGAAATTGAAGATCTTTCTAAGAATAAGAAAAAGTTAAAAAAGATAGCAGATGAACATGATTTTTTCATTGCTGAAGCAGGGCTTATGCCTGTTATTGGAAAAACACTGGGTGTTGTATTAGGCCCAAGAGGTAAGATGCCGAAACCAGTACCTCCTCAAGCTGACATCACTGGACTTGTAAAAAATTTACAGAAAACAATAAGATTACGTTCTAAGGCAAACAAAACATTTCATACAACTGCGGGAAAAGAAGAAATGGACAAAGATAAAATAGCAGAAAATATTGATGCTATCATCAAACGTTTAGAATCAAAATTAGAAAGAGGGCGATTGAACATCGGTTCAGTTCACGTTAAAACAACGATGGGGCCTTCAGTGCGAATAATGTAAGGTGTAACAGATATGGCTCACGTAGCAAAATGGAAATTTTCTGAGGTAGAACAACTTACCACCCTTTTAACAAGTAATAAAATAATTGGTATTGCAGAAATTGGAGGGATACCTGGCCCACAGCTTCAAAAAATGAGGGAGAATGTCCGTAATAAAGCCTCAATACGCTGTGCAAAAAATTCTCTAATTATTAGAGCGTTGGATGAAGCAAATAAAAAAGTTAATGGAATAAATGGATTAAAAGACGAAATCAAAGGACAAGCTGCAATTATTACCACAGAAATGAATCCCTTTAAATTATTTAAAGAAATAAAATCAACAAGAACAATGGCACCTGCAAAAGGTGGAGAAACTGCTACTTACGATATAGAAGTCAAAAAAGGTGATACTCCATTTAAACCTGGTCCAATTGTTGGAGAGTTACAAAAGGCAGGTATTCCAGCTGCTATCCAAGAGGGAAAGGTTGTTATCAAAAATGACAAAGTAATAGTACCTGCAGGAAAAAAGATTCCTTTAGATGTTGCACAGACGCTAACAAGGCTTGAAATATTTCCAATTGAAATAGGTATGAATCTACATGCAGTCTTTGAGGGTGGAACTATTTACAAGCCAAATGTCTTAGATATTGATATGGGTAAATTTATAATGCAATTACAACAAGCATCTTCAAACGCATTTAATCTTGCCTTAGAAACTGCTTGGCCAACCAAAGCAACAATTACTAATCTATTGCTAAAAGCATATAGCAATGCTTATACACTCGCGTTAGAAAAAGAAATCTATACAAAAGACACCATAAAACAATTGCTCTCAAAGACATATGCATCTATGCTTTTACTTGCTTCGCATGCAAAGAATGCATTAGATGAAGATTTAAAGAAAAAGTTAACATAGGAGGAAGATAAATGGAGTATGTATATACTGCAATGCTTCTTCATTCAGCAGGCCAAAAGATATCAGAAGAGAACATAAAGAAAGTGCTAACCGCCGCCGGTGCAAAACCTGATGCTGCGCGGATTAAAGCATTAGTTGCTTCTCTTGATGGAGTTAATATCGATGAGGCAATTAAAACCGCCGCTGCTGTTCCAATAGCTGCGGCAGCACCTGTACAAGCTGCTGAGTCACCTGCTGAAGAGAAAAAAGGAGATAAAAAAGGTAAAAAAGAAGAAAAGAAAGAAGAAGTCTCCGAAGAAGAAGCTGCTGCAGGACTAAGTGCATTATTCGACTAGATGCAGAGGATTGGAATTTTCCTAAAAACCAATCTTTTTCTTATTTTACAATTAATTTTAAAAACATAGTAAAAAACAGTAGAAAGTGGGGGACGGGATGCATTGGATAGGAGGAATGTAACTTTTGTGGAAAGCAGATACCTAAATACCTCCCCTGCTTGTTTGCTTTGTCCCCCAAGTCGAAATGTCTTTATGAAATAAATATTTTTCTCTTACATTTTTATTATCATTAAAATTTAAAAATAACAGGAGTAACAAAATAAATTATTTTGTAATACGAAATTCATTATTTTTTTTATTATATATATATTAAGATGGTTTTAAAAATAACCTCCGACCATAAGACTTGGATCACCCAATAAGAGATATTCTTCAATTGTAAAATAATCTTTTCCAACGTCGTTTATATAATTTTTTTGTGCTTGGGTTAGCATTTCTCCAGCAGTTACATTCTTATCATATGCTTTAAAAAATTGTACATCTAAATAACCTGCACCAGCATGTACACCATATTTGTCTACATGTGTATAGGCTACTCTAGTAGCACCAATTGTTGCTATTGATCCACCGTTCTCTTTCTTGAGAAAACTCCAGGCAAAACACGGATAGAAAATTGAAGGATCATTTTCCAGTTTTGTTAGCGTTAGTAGTAATTTTGTTAACCAAGGATAGTAGTTTTCAAAATCAGTTATATTATAATCAAGTTTTGCAGTAAGGCAAGCATCAAAGAAAACAACTGGTAACTTATCATTGTTTTTCATTCCAACAAGATATTGTGTATAATAGAAAATCATCATGTTTATTAATGCATTAGGACGATATGTACCCCATCCCATTTCAAAACCATGACCTGCATAACTAACAAACCCTGCTCCTCTAGAAATAGCCCAATTGAAAGTTAAGGCATTTAAATTATGTTTAGAAGTCCATAGTATAATATGTTTAAATTCAGGTAGCTGCTGTGCTACTTCATTATTAGTTATTTCTCCCTCATATACAAATGGGTGTCCTCCTCTAATTAGCGGAAATGTGTCTCCACCTGCAAGTACGATTTTATTAAACCAATCTTTACCATAGGTTTCTTTTTCATAATTAATTATTTTATTTACAACAATATCAAGTTCCTTTTCACTAGTACAAGGTATGCGACCAACATGAACATCAGCATATAAATCAACGCCATCAAGGTCATCTACAAATGGTGGAAAACCACCTTTATAATCCACCTCTCCAAACTTTTTATTATCATTTGAATCCCAACTACAAAAATCAAAGTTACTATCATAGATATCAGCATAATAAAGATCAGAAAGTATGTTCTTCTCACCCCAAGGTGATGCATAAGTTGTCCTTATAGGTAATTTCTTAATGTCTCCTACAAGAAGAACATATTTAGTATTCCATTCATCAATTGCAGATTTAATGAAATATTTAATTTTTTCAGCTTTATCTTCTCCAGAATAATTATTGTATATATCTTCTAGCGTAATAAGCTTCGTCTCAATCCCATAGCTACTTTTATGTGAAACCAAAGGCTCTAAATTATTTAAAAATTCAGAAGGAGCTATAACAACAAGATCAGTCGATTCGGTACTAAGCGATTTGAAATCTAGTTTATTATAAGTTATACTTACCTCAATCTTTTTGATATATTGAACAACATTTCTTAAGGACAAATAGCGAACAGGGTAGATATGTAAAGTAAGAAATAATACATGCTCATTATTATCATTCAATCCTACACCCGTAAAATAATCTAACCAATTAGTTGGAAAAGGTTCGTAACTGGCATATAAATCTTGACTCTTAATTCCCTCAATATTAATTATTAAATTACCTAACTTTTGTTTAGTTGGCACTGGTTTTATTTGTTTATTAATATGCATTGAACTAATTTTTGAAGTCGAAATTCTTACATCAGTTATTTTGGCTCCAAATGGCAACTCAAATGTTTTAGAAAAAATAGGCAACATCGGTGCCCCATCATAGTTCACATAAGAATTTGTCTCTTCAACAGATATATCCAAGAATTTCTCAGAATATATTAATTTTGGATTGGAGAAATCCTTAACAAAATCAAAAGTTACATAATTAGATTCGGTTATGATATTAGATTGTATGCTTGTAACTCCTGGCAAAATTGCCAATCCAACAAAAAGTAATATTATAATTACCACTAATTTTCTTTCAAATTTACCCATATTTAAATCCCCTAAATTCTAAATTAATTCTTTTTTAATTACCCCAGTTTATTATTATATACATAGTGCTTATTATTTAAGTTTTTTTATATCTTAATCAAGGTGTATTATCCCTATATTACTTTCTCATAAAAAAATGAAACAGACGAATTACTAAAATCATCTACTTCAGTATTGTAATAAAAAAGAATTTGATTTACAAATCGTTTCTCAAAAAAGTAAATTTAAAAAAATCGAATATAAGATATAACCAATATAATTTGGTATAATTTATTTACATTTTCCAAAGGAAGTAAAAAACGTGTTTTTATACTCCTGATGAGTTAAATCCTTTGTATTCAAAGTCTTTAAATATTAAAAGCTGTATACTGGCTCACTTCTATCTAAACAGGTGTAAAATGGGCAAGGGAATAAATGCCGCAAGAAAACTAAAAAAAAGCAGAAAAAAGCAATCATGGAGCGACAGATACTATAAAAGAAGAGTGTTAAATTTAAAACAAAAGTCAGATCCATTAGGTGGTGTTGCTCAAGCAAAAGGCATTGTAATCGAAAAAGTAGGCATTGAAGCAAAACAGCCTAACTCTGCTATAAGAAAATGTATAAAAATACAGCTAATACGAAACGGTAGACAAATTACTGCATTTGCACCTGGAAATAATGCTATAGGTTTTATTGACGAACATGATGAAGTTGTTGTTGAAGGAATCGGCGGTAGAATGGGACGAAGCTATGGAGATATACCTGGTGTTCGCTTTAAAGTAATAAAGGTCAATGATGTATCCTTACAGGAACTGGTAAAAGGAAAAGTTGAGAAACCAATGAGACGATAATATGACTGATAAGAAAGATACGACAGACAACTTTGATTTTTTTTCAATATCTGGAAAATATGATTTTAGTTCGGTAAAAATTGAAGATAGAGGTTTAGAAAAATATATAAAACTTGATACCACGGATTTGTTTATTGGTGCACCACATGCCAACAAGTTGTTTGGTAAGTCAAAAATATCAATTATTGAAAGACTAATTAATAATCTAATGAGAACAGAAGCCTACTCAGGTAAAAAAGCCAAAGCTTACAAAGTAGTAAAATTAGCATTTGAAATAATTGAAAAAAAGACTAAAACAAATCCGCTTCAAATTTTTGTAGATGCCCTTCAGAATGCTGCCCCAAAGGAAGAAACAACAAGATTACGCTTTGGAGGAATTTCAGTTCCAAAGGCAGTTGATATTGCACCACAAAGAAGATTAGATGCTGCTTTACGCAATATTTGCCAAGGAGCATTAAACGCCAGCCATAAGAATAAACGAAGTATTAGTAATTGCCTTGCAGATGAAATAATTAAAGCAAGTAAAAATGACCCTGCCTCTTTTTCAATAGCAAAGAAAAATGATGTAGAACGCATTGCTCGTTCAGCTAGATAAAATATTTAATTTTATAAGGTGTAATAATTATGGGACGTAAAGAAGATAATATAGCAAAAGCAAAAAATTTAATGAATAAACTAGATTATATTCGAAATATTGGTATAGCAGCACATATTGATCATGGAAAAACAACACTTTCAGATAACTTGCTTGCTGGCTGCGGAATGATGAGTGAAGAACTTGCTGGAAAACAACTTGTTTTAGATTATGATGAACAGGAACAAGCAAGAGGTATCACAATTAATACTGCATCAGCTTCAATGGTGCATAATTTTGAAGAAAAGGAATATCTTATTAACTTATTAGACACACCAGGTCACGTAGATTTCGGTGGAGACGTTACCCGTGCAATGCGTGCTGTAGATGGATGCGTTGTAGTTGTATGCGCAGTCGAAGGAGCCATGCCGCAGACTGAAACTGTAATTAGGCAAGCTATAAGGGAGAATGTAAAACCAATATTGTTTATCAATAAAGTTGATAGGTTAATAAATGAACTCCGTGTAACTCCTGAAGAAATGCAACGACGTTTCATTAAAATCATAAATAAATTTAATGAACTACTTAACAGACTTGTTCCCGAAAATTTAAAAGGAAAATGGAATGTAAAAGTCGAAAATGGAAGCGTAGCATTTGGTTCAGCTTACTACAACTGGGCTATTTCAGCACCATATATGAAAAAAACAGGTCTGAGTTTTAAAGACATATACAATTATTGCGACAAAGAAGATCAAAAAACTCTCGCAAAAAAAACACCAATACACGAAGTAATTTTAGATATGGTCGTTGATCACCTTCCATCGCCAAAAGAAGCACAGAGATACAGAATTCCAATTATATGGAGAGGAGAACAAGAAAGTAAACTAGGAAAGAGTATGATTGAATGTAATGAAAATGGTCCACTAGCCGTAATGATTACAAAAATAATTTTAGATCCTCACGCAGGGGAGGTAGCAGTAGGTAGGGTATACAGTGGAAAAATTACACGAGGACAGGAAGTATATGTCGTTGGAATGCCAAATAGAAATCGTGTACAACAGGTAAACGTTATGGTTGGAGATAGTAGGATCCCTGTTGAATATGTAAGCGCTGGAAATATTGTTGCTGCTACAGGGGTACGAGATGCAATTGCAGGTAGTACCATTGCAGACGAGTCAGAAATAGAACCTTTCGAAAGGATAGTTCATATATCAGAACCAGTAGTTACAGTTGCAGTTGAAGCGAAAAACACAAAAGATCTTCCCAAACTGGTAGAGGTTTTAAAATCAGTTTCCAAAGCGGATCCAAGTATTCAAATCCAAATCAACCAGGAAACAGGGGAAAATTTGATGTCTGGAATGGGTGAGCTTCACCTTGAGATTACAGAATATAGAATTATACACGATCATAAAGTTGATATTGTCACATCAGAGCCAATTGTAGTTTATAGAGAAACAATAGCAAAAAAAAGTCCGCAAAAATTTGAGGGCAAATCACCAAATAAACATAATCGTTTTTATATTGAATCAGAACCCCTTCCTGAAAATATAGTGACTGCAATTTACAACAATGAAATACCACAGAATGTAAAAAAATATAAAAAAGAAGTTGCAAAGATACTACAAGATCTTGGAATGGATAAAGTCGCAGCAAAGGGCGTATTTGGTATACAAGGCTTAAATATTATAACGGATGTAACTAAAGGTATTCAACATTTATTTGAAACAAGGGAACTAATAAAAGAAGCATTTATAGAAGTTATGAAAAGTGGACCAACAGCTAATGAACCTTGTCAAGCGATATTGGTAAAATTAGTTGATGCAAAGTTACATGAAGATGCAATTCATCGAGGCCCAGCACAAGTCATACCTGCTGTAAGAAATGCAATATATGGTTCCATAACAATTTCTCAACCTACAATACTTGAACCATTTCAAAAGGTTTTTATTAGCACCCCACAAGAATTAATGGGTGATGCCTCGAGAGAGTTAAATCAGAGAAGGGCTGAGGTAAAAGACATGGAGACTGCAGGAGATTCGGTAAATATCGATGCAAGAGCACCTGTTGCAGAAATGTTTGGATTTGCTTCTGCTATAAGATCTGCAACTGGTGGAAGAGTTATATGGAATACTGAAAATGTAGGATTTAAACCACTTCCCACTCAACTTCAACCTAACGTAATAAGACAAATAAGGGAGAGAAAAGGTTTAAAACCAGACCCATACCCACCAAGCTATTACATGGATTAAAACCTGTAAAATTTAATAATAATTATAAATGCCACCAAGTTACACACCCTAGTGATTTTGATGGAAAGAGGAGTTATTCCAATCAATAAGAATTTTGAAATGGAATACAGATATTATGATAAAGATGTTAAATATAAATATTTCAACAGAAAATTTGAAATATACCTAATTGAAAAGAAAGGATTAGGTAAAAATTATATTTTGCATTTGGACAACTGCGAGATCAAACCTGGAAAATGGTCCCCACATATCCATAAAGCAACAAACATAAGCAAAAAACTATATTTGGGAGTAACAACTCTTAATTGGACTGATATAAAGAACAATTTTTTAGAATGTATTGTAGGAGAAATAGGTGAGGAAAATAGATCAAGTGTAAAAAAAGCTGTTAGTAAAATATTATCTCCTAAAATATAACAATGGGTAAGAATAATATGTATTAATCTCAGTAGCTAACATTTTTTTATTGACCTTCAGCAAGATAATGCAAATTTTTGACTTTATCAGATAAGTTTAATATTGGTAACTTATTACCAATACAA
>Ga0209427_10005545_pt1 | contig 14484 bp, 16 predicted proteins | sample DeeMarSWOR136_30_FD_187465 | JGI IMG/M metagenome (GOLD analysis project Ga0209427, IMG submission 187465) | Marine sediment microbial communities from White Oak River estuary, North Carolina - WOR-1-36_30 (SPAdes) (version 2) | ecosystem: Environmental > Aquatic > Marine > Intertidal zone >... | reverse complement strand
CCGCAAGATCTCGGAGCCGCTGAAGAGGTAGGGCGACGTCAGGGAGTCAAAGACCAGCAAGATGTCCGCTCGCCCTATTCTCTCCTGCAGCCTTGAGATCGCGATATCGATGCTTGAAAGGCTGTTACAGTCAGCATATACGGTGTCCGCCCGCTCTGAAACGGAGACACCCACCGTTTCCGTGTAGGCATCGATAAAATTGAGGAGATGGGGCTCCACCCCCCGGAGTCCTCGCGCCTTCAAGGCCCTCTCAGCGTCAGACGAGCCGTACTTCGTCGTCACGTAGATAAGGGGTTTATCCATCGCCAAGCTCTGGAGGGCGACTTGATGGCAAAAGGTCGATTTCCCAGCCCCAGGAGGACCGACTAACAGAATCGTCTTTCTCAGCGGGACGTCTTGGAGCTGACTTAAAGAGGACAAGAATGACCCCGTGAATAAGTAACGCAGTACCAAGTATTTAATTTATACAGGTGTATAGCCTAATTCAGGTTAGAAAAGAACCTTAATCGCTGTTCAGTCGGTGAGAGCCTACAAAGCCGAAGGTCTTCCCTTCTTTGACCTGCATCGAAAGGCGGTCGATCAGCACCCAGCTGACATAATACTTTGTCAGTCTCTGCGTCGTAAGGATGGCGTTCATACCGTGTGACGCCTACTCTCGCTTCTGATTGATGATGTGGAATCTGATCCCAACGAACACAAAGACGACAAAGTAGATGGTTAACACACTCACATTGACCACGGGCCCAAAGAAGTTTTCACCCCCTAGGCCAGCTCGAACCAGCTCAATGGTGTGGGTTAATGGCGAAAACATGGACGCTATCTGGCCCCAGTACGGGAGATCCGTCACGGGGATGAAGACGCCGCTGATGAACAGGAGGGGGATGCGGACGAAGTTGAAGGGCATTAGGATTTGACCGGGGCCCTGACCGGGTAAGGAGGCGAACATGATGCCCATGGCGGCGAAGGCGAAAGCTGAGAGAAGCATCCCCGCAGTGAGGGCCAGTGGATCAGTAACCTGCGATCCGAAAAAGAGGGCCCCTATCGCGATCGGTATGGCAGAGATTCCGATGCCGTAGATGAAGCCTGCGACTGTTTTTCCTAAGAGAACTGTCCAGAGGGATACGGGGGCCGAGAGAAACCGGTCAAAGGTCTGCATCCTCCGCTCTAGTGGAATGGTAATGGGGCCAATGGATGAGGAGGCGAAGAAGAGGGTCTGAGCAATGAGGATGGGGATGGCGTGAGCAATGGGCATGTTTCGGCCAATGACAAAGGAGAGAAACATGGAAAAGGGGAACAGGATTCCAAACATGAGGGAGGGAGGACTCGCATAATAAATACGAATGTCCTTTATTCCTATCGCCCAAGCAACTTTCGCCTCTCTGACGAACCGTCTTCCCCTCATCAAGGTTACCGTCTCCCTCCGCCCATTCCCCGCCCCCTACCCGATCTCCTCTCTATCCCCCTTTCGTCTGGTTGTATCCCGGTGAGTTTCACAAAGACGTCTCCAAGGCTGGGACCTAGCGTGTTCAATGTGATGATCGTCAAGCCGTTGGAGTTCGCATAGTCCCATACCTCGGCGAGAATGCGGGATGGGTCATCCGTGAATAGTCGATACTTGTCTCCCTGCTTGACGACTTCACTGACCTTGGGCAGACCGTTCAGATCGCCGCTCATGGTGGGCGTAGCTTTGTCAAAGGCGACTTCGATGGATTGGAGGCTCTCGATCGTCCGCTTCAGTTTTTCAGGCGAGTCGATCGCCACGATCGTACCCCGATTGATTATTGCGACTCTGTCACACATCTGGCTCGCCTCCTCCATGTTATGGGTTGTGAGAAAGATGGTCAAGCCGTCTTCGTTCAGCTGTCTGATCTTGGTTCTGATGGATATGACGCTCTGCACGTCGAGTCCGGACGTGGGCTCGTCGAGGAAGAGAATGGAAGACCGATTGATCAGGGCCATGGCGATGCAGACGCGTCTCTTCATGCCACGCGAGTAGGTCTCCACCTTCTCATCGCGTCGAGTAGATAGATCAAATAATTCGAGAAGCGCTTGGGCCCTGCTCTCCCTCTCCACCTTCGACATACTGTAGAGCTTACCGGTGAAGGTGAGGTTGTCCCACGCAGATAATTCGTTGTACACGTTGGAGATATCGGGAACAATCCCCATCAACTCTTTGGCTTCCACCGACTGTCGTTGGATGTCGTACCCCATAATTTCAGCTCTTCCCTCGCTGGGAATGGAGACCCCCGTTAACATGCGAAGCGTCGTGGTTTTACCCGCGCCATTTGGACCAAGGAACCCAAAGACCTCGCCTTTCGCTACTTCAAAACTGATATGATCGACGGCACAGAGTTTCCCATAAAACTTCGTGAGATTCTCAGCTCTCACTGCCTCATTCATCCTATCGTTCTCCTTTACGTTTCCGTGTTCTCGAGGAGGTCGATTGTTATCTCTCTCGTTTTAAGCCGCCAAACCTTCTCCGGGGCTCCGCCGCCTTCCTCGCGGTACCGAGCCAGTTCAATGAGGCCCGCCGCCTCCAGCTCGGAGAGGTGGTAGTAGAGGCTGGACCTCGCCAAGCTTTCTCCCGCCTCCTTTAACCCGTCAAGGATCGCCCCACTACCCTTCTCAGCGTCCCCTATGATGCGAATGATCTCCCATCGGGTGGGGCAGTGTAACGCCCGGATATACCGCTGGACCCTTCGGGCCTTGCTATGTCCGTTACAGCCTCTACCACTGCAGCACAACGATTAATCCACGCCAGAATGGTGATATTCTAAATATTTTGATAATATAGCGGGACATATAAAGATTATAGCTAGCCAGTGCAACCGCCCCACCGCTACAGAAGATCGCTATGACGCGTCAAGCTAGCTAGCAAAGCAATTGGAATTCCAATTGTAGGTGCTTTTCTACTTAAATTCGTCTAACTCAATATATCACATAATACTTCTTTATCAGTTATGACTTTCCACCACTCGTTCCGATCGATGCCCAGCCTCTTCGCAGAAAAGATGCCGATGAAGATCCACTCAACCGTTAGACTTATCTCTATGCCCTGAAGACTGGTCTGAATCAGAATATTTTGACGTGAGTTCTTTATTTCAATTCGAAGAAATTCGTAGAGATCACTGCTAGCTAGTTAAATAATCAAACAATATGTTTATTAGATATTTATTTTACTAACCACACAGACATAGTTGTTGGAGGGTTAGAAGAATGGAAACGTTGGACATGATAGAGGAAGTGGCTGAATGTACGCTCTGTGGAAAGCGCGATGAGGATTTAAGCCTGTACTCGGCTCAGCACAAGAACCTAGGCTGGATCAAGGTGTGTAGGGAGTGCTGGGTGAAGCTGTACGACGAGAACCGCATGGTCGCCGGCTCCGGCGGCTCAAGTGGCAGCTCATGCCCCACCTGCGGACTCTAAATCCCCCAAAAATGTAACAGGGCTCCCAAGTTTTTAGAGGAATCCAACCTTTGAACCCTCAAGAAAACATGCGATACGTTGGCATGAAGATGAGGTGGGGGGTAGATTAACACGCCACACCTAAGCGAGTTGGGAAGGAGTAACAAGGCTATGGCCGAACCTTGGCAGACAGCGGAAAGCCAGCTTGCTAATTAAGGGCAACTAGTGCTAGCTAAATCGGTAGTGAGAAAATGTCGATTACGCTGAGAAGTTCTTTGACCGAGACTCGTCTTCAAAATTGCGCGTGTGATGTATGTGCAAGTTTGCGGCTTGAGGCAAAGGACCTGAATCTTTTCGAGGAAATAGGTAAAGATTTAGGAGCCCGCCGAAAACAACCTGCTGGAGGTAGGATGTATGAGCAAAATAGTTGAGATAACAGATCAGAGTTTTGAAGAAGAGGTGCTGAATTCAGACCTTCCCACAGAGGTGGACTTCTGGGCACCGTGGTGTGGTCCATGTAGGATGGTTATACCGATATATGAGAAATTGGCAGAGGAATACGCCGGGCGGTTTAAGTTCTGTATGATTAATGTGGATAAAAACAAAGAGACCGCGATACAATATCACATTATGAGTATTCCGATGCAGAAGTTTTTTTCTAATGGTGAAGCGGTGGATGAGATCCTTGGAGCCGTTCCGGAACAGATCATTCGAGCGAAGGTTGAAGACGTGCTCAAACGGTTCCCCAGCGATGAAACGGGGCGACTCCGCGTATTGTTAGAATCCTGGGTTGAGGATAACAACAAGCATGATGAGAAATTCAGTAAATGGACAAAGACGGTTGATAATCTGGACAGGAAACCACTTTATAAAAACGTATTAACAGCAACAGAAAAGATAAGAAAAGCAACTGAGGGCCTATCCCAGACGTTGAGAGCATTACAAAAAGCTAGCTAGCGGACACCGGCGTCTACTCCGCGCCCTGCATCAGGCTACTGGCGCAGGGGGACTTGTCTTATACGATCCACGGCGAAGCCAGAGGAAAAAGGATGCCTAAAATGCTTGAACGACTAGGGACGCAGCTAGCTGGCTTTAGGATTCAATCTGCCTGTATACTTCGCTATTTCCTGGGATATTATCTACTGGACCCATATATTTCATCTTGTCCACTTTATACCCGTGGTACTCGTGGAGGGATAGGTGCTTTCATCCCAGAAAGAAACGTCAACGCCTTGAAATAGTTTTTTACGGTGTTTGATGGCACATTTCGGGCGATAATATTTTCCACGAAAAATATTGTGACTTCTTTTTTTCCACATCTATCACAACAGTATCTGCTACTCCACCTCTTCGCGTTGGTACCTGCAGTTAATATATACCGTACAAGATCCCAAGGCGTCCTTATTTCTACAGTCAATCGGTAAAGGAGCTAGGCACTTCTTCATTCCCCTGTGTTGTATCTCAAATTCAACGTTTTCGTTCATCACCTTCGCCTAAATTTTTCTTTCAGTTTCTCGATGCTTTCTTGGTTTAGATGATGTTCTTCGCAGACCCATAAACCGTCGCCGATTGAACGTGCTGGAATCGAAGTTGCATAAGGTGTTCCTTTTTCCCGAAATACGGTAAAATCTCGTGAGCAAACCACGCATTTTTCCCGTGTATCCAAGGTTAACTCCTCATATTACTCTAGCTAGTCTTGATGAGGCCTACATTCTTGAATACGGCTTGAACGTCGAAGAGTGCGTCTTTAGCCCGTAACTCCTCGCCCACCAGACAGGTCATGAAAACCTCTTCATCGAACCTGATCCGCCCTACCGCCTCTAGCCCCAACGCCTCTGCCTGCATCGTGACCGTTTCAGCGATGCGTGGCGTGGCCTTGTTCACCACGAGCCAGAACGTCTTATCCAGTCTTTCCGCTTCGTGGCGGAGGATTCGGGCTAACTCCAGCGATTCGGCTGTGGGGTCGGCCACGCTTAGAACGGCGTCGCAGCCCTCTTCAACGCCGCGACCCATATGCTCCACCCCTGCATCCGTATCCACCAACACGATTTCACCATCCTCCAATACCAGGTTTTTGAGCAACGTTTTCGCTAGGAAGTTAAAGGGACACGCGCAGCCTTCGCCGAACTCTCGTACCTTGCCAATCGTTATCAGTTTGATTCCCTCAGATGATGAAGAAACGTACTCATGGGGTAAATCGGCGAACCGAATTCCTCCTCCCGCCGTGGCCAGGGCCTTGACGAGGTCCACCTCACCCCGCTCAAAGATTGTCCTCTTCCCGCCGAGGTACTCAACCAGTGGTATCGGGGCGTCCACGCCCAGCATCCGAGGCAGCAGTGTGTTGGATTCGTCGGAGTCAACCACGTAGACGCGGTGGCTCTCGGACAACACCCTAGCTGAAAGCACCGTTAGGGAGGACTTCCCTGATCCTCCCTTCCCACACACCAGAATCTTCACGTTACGACTCCTCCTTCACTTTTTCGGTTTAACGATCATGATGGCGTTAAGGGTATCGATTCGGGACACCTCGACTCCCTCTGCTACCACTCCATCGCTCAGCTCCAGCCCGATCAGCTTCAAGCCACCTGCCTCCTTTACGACCAAGGCTACGTCCTCGGCGAGGAGCCGCCGACCACCCCCTTCATCCAAGTACACCTTAAGCAGACACATGAACTCGTTCACCTAACCATTAATTCAGGCAACCATCTAGCTTAACCTCGGATACATTGTTGAACCCCTGTCATCTAAGTGGGCCGTGATAACAACTCGTCGATGGGCAGCCCACGCATTTCTGATCCCGAAACGAGGGGCAGCTTCGACATTCCACGCCGCACGGCGTCACCTCGCCCGCGGTTCGCCGGGCGGATAATGTTAACGGTATAAAGGGTGCGTGAGGGGCCGTGCCGATGGGATAGAACTCGGATCGTCGGATGCCCTCCCCACTCCGCAGCCCACACTTCCCCATGGCCTCGCTTTCCAAGGTGCCCTGGTCCTCCGCCATCACCAAGGCAATGAGATTGTAGCCGCCCATGGTCGTGAAGAAGTTGATGACGCGGGGACAGTCGCGGTAGCGCTCGAGGGTCTTCCGCATGGCCTCCGCGTTCTCCATCTCCAGCAGAATCATCGCCAAGCGGAAGTCCAATGCTCCAGTGTTGACGAGGGCTGCAAGGCGTAACACGCCGTGGTCCCGCAGCTTCTCAACGCGCTTCTTCGCCCCCAGACCCGTGTAGCCCACCGCCTCCCCCAGCGCCTTAAAGGTCTTCCGTCCATCCCGTTCGAGCAGCCGTATCAGCTTCCAGTCAACGTCATCTAACTTCAAGTGTCACCAATTTAATAAGTAAACAAAATATTTATTAAATGTTTCTTTTATTAAATTTTAAAACGATAATTATTTTATAACTTAACAAAGGTTGATGATTTATGACAATGTAGATGTCTGTTGAGGAGCGAACGATAGAGCGTGTTGACTAGGAGTAGCGGCTCAAGAGAAACATGAGCTACTAGCTATTTACGGATTGAAGATAGAATGGCCTTAGAAAAGCTATTAGCTTCACATTACTGTCAGCTGGCTCTCCAACTGTGCCAAAGAGCGAGGATACTTCGGGTACAGAAACGCTATCAGGAGGCCGCTGAAATCTGCTCCTTCGTCTCAACGCTCTGCGTGGAAAACGAGGACGAATCCTGTAAGCGTGAAGCAAAGCTCTGCACCTCCAGTGCAAAGCAGCTCACGAAGGGACACTATTCAGAAGCCGAGAAAACGTGCATCGAGGCTAGAAGAATCTGTCCGAAGAGCTATGCACTCAGAGGAAGCTAACGAGTAATGACCTTCGACGTTGATTAACCATGTTAAAAGCGGAAAGACCTGGAGAATTGCTGAATGCTAACGCGGTTCAAAGGCAGAAGCTGTTACAGCAAGGACGGTGCCCGGCGTGCGGAGGCGAAGGATTCGTAACGGATCCGGAGACGGGTGAAATGACATGTAGTCGATGTGGACTGGTGCTTATAGTGGACGTTCTCGACCAAAAGCCGGAGTGGCGAGCTTTCACGCCTGAGGAGCGGCGGGCGAAGACCAGAACAGGCTTACCCATGTCCTTTATACAATTTGACAAAGGCCTCTCCACGACCTTTCAACCCTACAGAGATGTTCATGGACGGCCTCTCCCATCGAAAGAGCGGTTAAAGATGATGAGGCTACGTCGATGGAATATTCGTACGGGAATCCACTCTTCTGCAGAGCGTAATCTCTCCCAAGCCATGAACGAGCTGACCCGATTGACCGATAAGCTCCACGTCCCCAGAGACGTCGAGGAACAGGCTGCCCTCATTTATCGAAAAGCCTTGGATAAGGGCTTGATCCGTGGACGCAACATTAAAGGCATTGCGGCAGCTTCCCTCTATGCGGCTTGTCGATTAACGCAAACACCCAGAAGCCTCAGAGAGGTCGTTGAGGCAAGTGCTAGGCGCCGAAAGGAGGTTGCGAGGTGCTATAGGCTGGTTCAGCGATCCCTGAATCTTAAGATGCCTGTAGATGAACCCGTTAAGTACGTTCCGAAGATTGCCTCAAAGGTGGGGCTTGGCCAGAAGACGCAGAATCTCGCAGTAGACCTTCTTCAAAGGGCTAAGCAGAGGAATATGATCGTCGGAAAGGGTCCCGCAGGGGTAGCTGCTGCTGCGCTATATGTTGCAGCTGCTATGAAGGGCGAAAAAATCACCCAAAAGGAGTTCGCGGATGCGGCTGGGGTAACTGAGGTCACAGTCCGAAATCGCTACAAGGGGCTTGACAAAGCCCTTAGACTGGGGCTGAAAAGAGCGATGCATCCAGCTTAAAACAATTGTATTCCAGCCAATGAACTACAATCATGGTGGTGTAAGCTCTATCAGAAATGTGCCACAACGTATCTGGGCTTTATATTAAGTGCCGTGGTTGATGTGACTAGGAGTAAACAAAGTCAGGAAATAAAGACGAAGCAAGGAGAGACTATTAGATTCACCGAGATGGATCCCACGTTCAAATACGAGGTAAGCGCAGTTCCTGGCGCCGAAAACGTCATGGTCTGCTTCCAGTGTGGTACATGCACCGCAAGCTGTCCCATCGCGCGGTTCACTGCGTCCTATCGGCCGAACAGGCTAATCCACATGATCCAGTTAGGGTTGCGAGAGCGGGTTCTCGCCAACGACGACATCTGGCTCTGCACCACCTGCTTTACCTGCATCGACCGTTGTCCACAAGACGTCGGATTAGCCAACATCGTCCGGGCCATTCGAAACCTATCAGTCCACGAGCGGGACATGCCCGACGTGTACAAGGCACTAGCTTCAACGATCCGTGACACGGGCTACGCCTACGTCATCACAGCCTCCCGTCTAAAGAGACGCGATGAACGGGGGTTGCCTCCCCTGCCAAAAGCGGACGTAGACACTGTTGCCAAGCTCTTTGAAGCAACCGGCCTTTCGAAAACCCTTGACCGCGAGGAGGCTTGAAGCAACGGAAGCACGGTACCTGATCTTCCTCGGATGCGTGATCCCCTACCGGGTCGCGAGCTACGAGACGTCCGCGCGAAGAGTGCTTCCTAAGCTGGGGGTGGAGTTAGTGGAGATGCCGAAGTTTAACTGCTGCGGGTTCCCGCTGGACCCCATCAACCATGACGCGATGCTGACCTTAGCTGCGCGCAACCTGTGTTTAGCGGAACAGCAGAACCTGGACATCATGACCCTGTGCAATGGGTGCTACGGCATCCTCCACCACGTGAATAAAGAGCTTAAGGAAGACCGCGAGGTCAGGGACCGGGTTAACGCGTATTTAGCGGAGGTGGACCTGGAGTTCAAGGGCACCATCACCGTTAAACACCTCATCCACGTGTTGGCACAGGACGTGGGCTTGAAACGAATCCGGGAAGCGGTGCGACAGCCGTTGAATCCCCTGCGTGTGGCGCAGCACACCGGGTGCCACGTGCTCCGCCCTAGAAGCGTGGTGGGCTTCGACGACCCGGAGAACCCCACCATCCTCAAACGCCTCATCGAAGCAACCGGCGCGGCGTGCTTGGACTACGTGGATGAAACGGAGTGCTGCGGAAACCCTATCATTGGCGTGAACAGCGAGCTCCCCCTCCAGTTAGCCAACGAAAAACTAGAGCACATCAAGGAGGTCGGAGCTCAGGCATTAATCACCATGTGCCCCTTCTGCCACATGATGTACGATCTACAGCAACCCCGAATCGAGCGCCTCTTTCACGTCCAATACGGCATCCCCGTCCTCCACTACCCCCAACTCCTGGGGCTGGCCATGGGCATACGCCCCGACGAACTCGCCCTGCAGGACCTCAGAGTGGACGCCTCCCCGCTCATACGGAAGGTGCACCCGAAAGAACAACCTCGCGCAGTGGCGGGCGGCCCGCGAGCGCTGAGCGTTAAACGCAAGATTGGGAAGGAAACCCGTGTTGGCGAAAGATAGCGGATCCTTACGCATCCGATGTCAGGAGACATAATCGTTGCGAAGCAATATACCCTTCTACCGGACGCTTGCGAGGAACACGACTTTTTGGATCATTAGCTTAAGCCACTTGTTGACTCACGTTTTCGACCTGATGAACGTCGCCTTGATCCCCGTCTTCACTGACGAGTTCAGCATCACGCTGGTCCACGCGGGATGGTTGGTTACGGTCCCCCTGTTGGCGAGTATGGCTTCCAGCCTTTTAAGCGGGATCGTGATGAGTAAATTCAGCCTCAAACCCCTTATGATCGTCAGCCTGTCCCTGATGGGCGTCGCCGCGCTCCTGGTAAGCGTCACCTCCAATTTCCTCATGTTGGCGCTCTACCTCTCCCTCTTAACCTTTGCAAGCCGACTCTACTGCCCCCCCGCGCTCAGCATCGTGAGTGAATCCTGCGAAGACTGCGAGCGGAACCGGGGCAAAACCGTGGGCTTCCACGTTTCAATCGTGATGCTGGGCATCGCGTTTGGGCCGATCGGCTTAGGCTTCATCACCCTTCACGCCAATTGGCGACTATCCTACCTCATATGGGCCATCCCCTTGTTCGTGTCAGCCGTCCCCGTCGCCAGGATGAACGTGGATCTTCTAACGGAAAGAGAGGAGAGCGAGGCTACGGAAGGAGAAGGCAAGTCGCTCAAAATAACATCCATTGTGACGGCGGGGTTCATCTTGCTTCTCATTGCCCTTGGATTCAGATCCATGGGGGTTCAAGGGATCTCGACGTTTATGACAACCTATTTTGTGGCCGAAAAAGGCTTGTCTCAGTCGACCGCAAGCATGCTCTTTGGCGCTGGCCGGGCATGCGGAATCATCGGGGTGTTCGTAGGCGGCGCCCTCAGCGATACGCTGGGGAAAAAACGGTGGATCACAATCACCTGGACCGCAAGCCTCCTATCCTTACTTGCGTTTTCGCAAGCGCCATCCATGCCCCTCCTGATCCTGTTCTTTGTGCTGTACCAGATCTTCAATTCTGGTTCTATCGCGCCAGTGATGTCGCTCGTAGCCAGCTTTACGTCGAAGAGCCGTAGGGGGCTCGGCTACATGCTGTATTTCTTTTCGTCCAGCTTAATAGGCGCCTTCTCCCCCATCGTGACCGCGCAGATTATCACGGGGTTCGGTGTCGGGTACATCTTTCCCTTCGTCCTGATCGTCCTCGGCGCTGCGATTCTCTTGGTTCAACGGAGTGGGTGAATGAGATCCATATCATGTGCTTTGCCTGAAGGGAAGGATCATGACCTCATACACAACAAACTGCGTGCTTTTAACCCGTTCGACGTATTCGACGTACGCGCAATATATCGTAGACCCGGGAGGACAGGATTAGCTACTCGGAGAGATGCGCTGTGGACTTATGTGTAGCCTCAGAGACCTGTAACTTATTTATGGAGGACGAGGGAGCAGTAGTGAGAAGCTATGAATAAGCGTGTATCCTTTCAGGGCCACAGCATCATATCTTGCGGGATCCTGCGCCGCGAGTTAACGTACTTGGAAACGACTGGCTTCCTGAACGCGGATCAGATTTTCTACACTGAACCGGGGCTGCACGCCAATCGCGGTGAACTGAAATCCCAACTGACGAGACGATTGGAAAACACTAGGGCCGCCTCTAAAAACGTGATCGTCGTTTTCGGCGATAACTGTCATCCCGATATCGATCAAATAACACAAGGCAACCGAATCTCAAGAGTCGACGCGGAAGATTGCATTGACATCCTGGCGGACCTTGAGAAACGGAAGGCAATGAGCGGCGGGAAAACTGGCAGTATGTTTTGGCTTACACCGGGGTGGCTGGACCGTGACAGTGAAAACAGGTATGTTTGGGAGCGAATTTACAAAGATCATCTGGGGTGGGACGCCGCCGATGCCAACGTGAACTTCGGAACCTATCGGAAAGCAATCTTCTTAGACCCTCAGCCCCTGAACGTGTATGACGAATACACGCCTCAGAACATCCTTGATTTCTCTGGTTGGACGCGGCTGACGGTCGTTCGCCACGAAGTGACGTTAGATCGCTTGAAGCGTCTCCTGTCCCGGTGTGTTCAGGAAACGACGAGGTAACGCCGGACACGCCTTCGCTAGGCGAATGGATGCTACAAAAACAGCCATGTGCCTATCACGTGGGTTCCAATAGTTGGTTTCTCTTCATCCAACAATTCTCGTAGTCTATTTTTATCAAAGTAATTTACCGAGTTTATCTAGGGTACTTATCTTTATATGTGTCTTCTTTAAGTAAGAGTTGTTGAGGCTTCAAAGGCTAGCTAGTGTAGTTGTGTTGTTTAAAGGATTACTTACTTTCGTATATTCAGGTGTTTTAAATCTCCTCATACGAATTGTACGGTTTAAACCTTCCTTATGTATGTGGAATATTTTACTTTCTTGTAATACTGTATGTGTACTTTCGGATGGACTATTAATATCCTATATTTTTAGAGGGATATAGTCTGAGTAAACGCGAGATATGTGGAAAAGAAGGAGCAACTAAATTGACTTGGGTTGTTCTCTGGGATTCTGGAGTCAAAAGACGAGTCCTGAGACAAGTATGTAAAGATTGCAAGAAGATTGTACTCGTCAAGGAATGACAGAAATGAAGGTACCTAATAACTGTCCTCATTGCCATAGAGTAACAGTAGAGGATAATGAAAATGAATAAAGAGCTTATTGGATGTTAACAGAACTACTCATAGTACTGAATGTCATAAATGGACATCCCATTTACATGATTCAAACTGGCAAGTTATTATTGTAGAAAGTGTTGAAGACCATATCCAAAAGAAGATTAGTGGAGAAGGGATTTTTTGAAGTCTATTTTGTGGTGCTAGCTAGCTAGCACGGGCTTAGCGCCTAACCTTAAGGTTTCAACGTAAGCGTTTCCATCCGTTCCCTTAAATCCAACGGAGCCCCCCATACCCGCTACAGGGTTCGCTATAAAGCCTATCCGTTTCATTTCGCATTAATCCAATAATCGATGTTAAATCATTTAAAAGCATAGACGAAACGTAATATCAAACCTGAAGATAGAGTTAGATAGGTGGAATGTTGAATTCTCCACCGAGTTAGAAGGGAAGGGAAACAGACCACGCTATATTTGGTGATTAGGTGTTCACCCATAAAAATACATGGAATGAATGATGAGGCAGGATGGGACCCCGTCGCTTAGCTTGCGGCGTGACCGCGGTCGCTCGATTGATGCGCCTCAGGTGGAGATCCATGGTGCGGGTTGGACCGAGGGTAGGAGCATGCCGCCAAGTAAAAAAAACTCATTGTCAATGAAGGGAGGAGATACGGTGAGCGGATAAAAAGGTGGGTGGAGGGTTCACGTAGGAGCTTAGTTAATCTCTAGTAAACCATTTGCCTCATTTAAGGTATTTCATCATATTGGCTATCTTCTTATATTCCTCTGACATTTCGCTTTCAGGCTGAATAGCGCGTCCATGGGGAAGTTTTGAGCCTGTCTTCTCAACGTGTCTCAGGCCGGTAATCAGGTCCTCCAGTCGTTCCAGTGGAACTGAAAATATTAATTCGTCGGATTCAGCCATGGCCACCCAGCGGTCTCCTCGGCATGGGATGGCCACTTGACATTGCCCGGTCGTAATGGCCGGCACTACCGCGTAAACACAGGCGGCATGACTAGACAGGGCACACTTGAGGTTGTAGCCCTCTTTGTACTCCCTTGCAAGGAGTAGTAGGTTTAATTGTTCCGAGTCGCAGTAAATCATGACCAGATCCGGCTTAAAGCTTACCGATTTAAGAGGAGCTGATACCACGCCGACGTACTCTCCGACTGCGAACCGAGGGAATTCTTCCGCATAGTGGCGGCCTGCCTCTAGGGTCCCTACATCTCTCGGATAGCGGTTGTGTCCCTCCATAAAGTATTCTGGGGGTTCTTCTAGTCCGTATCCCACAACCGGTTCAAAACACCACATATCTTCCTTAAGCATCGCCACCGTCATTCCTTCCCGACGAGATATTTGAAACGCTTGGCAAAGGTCGAGGTGATTGCCAGAATCCCTGAAGGGTCTGTAGGCCGTAGATGGGACATCGTCTTCGTTTTCTAGTAATTTCACAGCTAAAGGGAAGGACTTTAACTTCAGCCTTCTTTCAAGCTCTTCACTATACTCTTTATAATCCTCATAACTTGTCAGTTTTTATTCCCTTCTCTTGACATTAAAAATACGGATTCGTATTTATAAAAGAATGCTTCTAGTCGGGCAAGCGCTATTGGTTTTCCACACACCCTAAGTTGTATTTATTAACGAGGTCTGTAGCTAGCTTAATAGTAGTACATCATAGAGATTATTCAATTTAAACCACAAGCAGATTTCCCAAACATAAACTTGTTTCCCCTCAATTACTTATACGTAACGATAGCTATAGCTCCTAGCTAAAAGCTGGATGAGTAATTGCTAGCTTTTCAATCATCTTGTTTACGTTTCTCCTTTCGATGTTATGCTACGAGCCGTGTTAGCTAGCTATATATATAATAGCAGAAGCTAGCTCGCGTCGATGCAAGGTAATCAACCTACGGATGGGGAGGCTTTTTGTTTGTGCGAAGGCTTGTCGGCTTCAAGGTTTCGGGTACGGTGTAGAGCAA
>Ga0209427_10005542_pt1 | contig 14492 bp, 4 predicted proteins | sample DeeMarSWOR136_30_FD_187465 | JGI IMG/M metagenome (GOLD analysis project Ga0209427, IMG submission 187465) | Marine sediment microbial communities from White Oak River estuary, North Carolina - WOR-1-36_30 (SPAdes) (version 2) | ecosystem: Environmental > Aquatic > Marine > Intertidal zone >... | reverse complement strand
GGAACTCATAGGAGACACTTGGAAGGAGAAGATCATGGGCAAAACAAAAGGCTTTACCCTGATTGAATTACTGGTGGTGATCGCGGTCATTGCGATTCTGATGGCCATTTTGCTTCCCTCGCTCCAGGCCGCCAAGAGGCTGGCGGCAAGCGCGAATTGCTTGGCCAACCAGAGAACCCTGCTGACCGCCTGGATTATGTACGCCGACGACAACGACGGCTGGCTGGTCAGTAACCTGGCCTGCTACGATGATGATAAAGACAGAGATAAAACCGCCTGGGTCTTTAGTCCCAAGGATATATACGGCAACAGTTTTGCCCATCATCCGGCGCCGCCGAACATTACGGACGAGGATCGTTTCCGGGGCATCCGGGCCGGGGCCCTATGGGGATACGTCAAGGACATAGGGGCCTATCACTGCCCGGGCGACAACCGCAGAAGTACCCAACAGCCCCCGCGAGACTGTTGGCGCAGCTATAGCATTAGCTATGCCTTTGGCCACTTACCACTCAGCCAGTATAAAGGCAAGACGTATCAAAAAACGCAGGAGGTCAAGAACGGGGGGCTGTACTACGTTTTTGTCGAAGAAGAGCACAATGGCAGTAACTATGGGGAAAACGAAGGGGGCTGGGCCTTGCGCGGGGTCGAGCAGCCCTCGAATCCCAGTAATTGGAGGTTCTACGATCCGTTGGCGTCCTACCACTTGAAATCGAGCACGTTCGGCTTCGCCGACGGGCACGCCGACCGGCGCAAGTGGATGGATAAGCGGACCCTCGAATTTATTCAGACGAACAAGGAGAATCCCGCGTCCCATTCCGGCATGGATACCCCTTCACCCGACAACGAAGACCTGCGCTGGTTGGTCGAACACTTCTGGTCAAAGGAACGTGGGCTGAGGTAGTCGAGTCGATATGATCCGCTGGAGATATGGTTCAGAATGCCCGGGCGAATAATGAAGTCGCTTTTTCAGCGATAAATGTCTGTTTGAAAGATATCCCGGCTTGTACGAAGAGATCTATCCGGGACTATTGGGAAGAATCCAGAACCCAGAAGACTAAGGGCAAACGCCTTTTGGTCAATGAGTTTTGCAGAACCAGGAAGCTTGATGAAAAGAAAATACCCAGCCACCTATGAAGAGCTCAAAGTCAAATACTAAAATCTCTGTTGCCATAAGAAATTCTCTTTGAGGCATCCACGTTACGACGTGTCGGCCAAGCTTCGTAGCTCATCTGAACAGCTTTTTGGCTTCAGAAATCATTCAGTTACGGCGTTGCCCGAGCAATGCAATAAAGCCGTTTCTTGCTTCGCAGGAAAAGCTCTCGACCTGCGGCGGCAGGCGAGGCGTCCATGGGATCATCCAGCCGATTCACAGCCAGCACCTCCAGTTCGGGCTGGTTCTTGATAACTGCGGTGGTCCCGTCGCGACCGACGAAATAAATGCGGTCCGCAGCTCCCAGGGGGGAGGCATAGAGCTCACGCAATTTGGGCAGGCGAACACCCTCCATGAGTGGCTTGCCGGTTCTGGCGTCAAGGCATGAAAGCATGGCCTGGTTCACCTTCGTGAAATACAGTCGCTGCCCGTACAATAAGGGGCTGGGTACATATGGCGTATTTCGGCCGTGATGCCAACGGATGCGGTCGGTGCCGGTAATGTCTCCCGTAGCATCAAGCGGAATCGCATAAGCAGCCGAGCGTCGATAGCCGGTCATACAGATCACCATGTCGTCCAGCACCACGGGAGAGGGAATCGGCACGGCGGTTTGTCCCCCACATTCCCAGAGCACCTTGCCCGAATCCAGATCGTAACTCGTTACGCGTCGGGTGGCATTGAGGATGAATTGCTGGCTCCCCCGGTACGTCACGATCAGGGGGGTGCCCCAGGTCGTCTCTTCGTCCCTTTTTGCCTGCCAACGTGTCTCTCCGGTCCTGGCATCCAGAACATAGACGGCTGAAGATCCTTCGTGATCCCAGTTGACGGCCAGTGCATCGCCATAGACGGCCGGCGATGCCCCTTCACCCCAGCCAAAGCGCGTGACCATGTCACCCAGATCACGTTCCCAAATCAGGTTTCCGTCGAGATCATAACAGAAAAGACCGTGCGAGCCGAACGTTACATAGAGTCGCTTTCCGTCTGTGGTGGGCGAGCCGGAGGCGTAAGTATTAGTCCCGTGATGACCTTCATGCGGAACGCACTCAACTGCCACGCGCTGCCAGAGAACTCCACCCGTCTTGCGGTGTACACAATAGACCTGGAACTGATGGTAATTCCTGGGTCGTTTTGTCCTGTACCCACCGGGCGGCTCCATCTTCGGCGCCGACAACTGATCCACGGTGCGCTCACTCTCGGCCGCGGTGACGACAAACACTCGATCGGCCCAGATGATCGGTGTAGCATTACTCTGACCGGGCAGATCCAGTTTCCACTTGATGTTCTCCGACGTGCTCCACTGAACCGGAGGATCGGCATGTGGCGCCACCCCATTGACCAACGGCCCGCGCCAGGCAGGCCAGTTGTCCAGCGTCTCAGTCGAATCTGCCCTGGCCCGGTTCACACCAGCGATTAGCACCACAATAATCACGGTCAAAACATGGCGTTTCATGGATAAATCCTTTTCAGCTTAAACGTCATGTTGACATCATAAGACATCCGGACTGTTTTTTGAATTCCGAAATATCTCGCAGGATACAAAGAACTGTTGCTAAAACAGTGCTGCATATAGAATTAGAGAGAACTTCTCCGAGCGTACTTATCCAAATTTGGCGGTTCTGCGACACATGAGAATTGATACGCAGGGTGTCCAACTATTGGAGACCTTATACTCACGAATTCCTTGATAGTGATGAAATATGATATCTTTCTCTGAACTTTGAAAGCGAAGCTATTAGCCCTCTTTGTTTGGGCCCGTGCATTGGATCCGTTGGCGACAGAAAATTTGCATAAAACTTTCGCTTTGAGGCAAAAAATGGATATCCATGTCTGCTCGAAATAGGAAAAATCAGTGTCTGTGGTAACAAAACAATGTCACGATGTCACCTGGTCTTAGCAGTGTTTTCCAGCCCCTGAAAATTGTACAGCCCAATACGGTCTGGTTAGTTGGTTGGGCCGATATTAGTGCTTGGATGTGTCATCAAGTCATTTCCACTCGACGACCGCCAGTTCAAATGGTTCCAGCTTGACTTCCATCAGTTTCTTACCGTCCTCATAGAGACGACTCATTTCGTTATCGAGTGTCGAAGCCCAAACCGACTTACCGGGAATTGGCGCCAGCCGGAGGCGTTGTTTCCTACTTGCACTATTACCGAAAACCCAAAGCAGACTGGACTCGGTGGGATGCCGGAGCACCCCCACTGCGGGTGTGCCCGAGTAGACCTCCAGCTTCTGCCAATTACCATTCTCTTCTACGAGAATCTCTGGAAACCGGTCCGAGCGCCCCCTTGAAAAATACGGATTGAATCGCCCACGCTGAATGTCGTTGGCTTTGGCGGCGAAAGCATAGTTCTGCTTCCGAAGTTCCGGAGGCCCCAGCTTAACTGTCAGCTTGACCGGCGGCACAGGATCCTCAGGCTGGCGGTCCTCGCGAATCTTCATGGCTCTGAAGTCGACGAACTTGGCCTCATACTTGTCGGCAATATTGATCAGATTGCCCCGTACGAACTGCAGCGCCAAGGCTTGCTTACATTGCGGGATCTGCGACATGGTATGCCCGCCCCACTCGACGATTTGGTCCCCGTAGATGTAATCGAACAAGGGAATACGGACAACATCAATCCGCCCCCCGCGACGCCGCTCAACCGGTGCCTGGGTGCTACGCATAAGTGTGGCCTGCATCCACGGTAAATATGGCTCGGCCATGCTCTCTCCTCCGAAGACGGCCTCCGGTTGTTTCTCGAAGACCGCCGCCTGCAGACGCTTCACCAGCTCGATGTTTGCGTCAACATACCACTTGCCCAGTCCGGGGGGATGGTTATGCGCGGGATTATGGCAGGTGCGAGGCTGGCCCAAGGGCCAGATGTCCATGCTGATGAAGTCGTGGTGATAATCCGCCAGTTTCCTTACGAGATGTTCGAGCTTGGCGTGGTATCCTTCCGCTGTCGGGCACGTATAAACGTACTTTCCCAAACGGGGAAACTGCTTTTCAAGCTGCTCACGGGTCGCAGGACCGCGCGGTAGTACAGCCATGGGCCGGATGTCATTTTCGAAGACCTCTGCTGTGATATCTTTGTGGATCCAGTACTGTCCGCATGAGAATAGGTGCTTGATGTGATTTCCATAACTCCGCACCTCGCGCGAAGCCCGGATCATTGCTTCTTCACCTCCGAGGGGTGGAAACGAGTCCGGTGCTATCCAGAATCCGTAATGCTCCCACTGGCCGAGGTCATTGATCAGTGCCCTGTTTCCCATCAGAGCGTTCACTTGCGGTTGATGCTCAGCGTACCACGAGGGAAGCATGCGGGAGTAATGTTTATTGTCATGAGTATTGGCGATGACCGGCATAGCATCCAACCAGCTCCGTCTGGGGATTTGTTTCTCCATCCACCATTGCTGCCGTCCCCAGGCTGCGTAAATATCGGCCGCATCGTACCAAGTCGGCCCGCATGCCTGAATTCGTACAGAATATGTCGGTGCGAAGGCCAAGCCAGGCACCTCGCTAAAGTGGTGTCTTACGTACCAGGCAATAGCATTCGTTTTCTTGTCGTGACGAAGGTTGAACTCTTTCGGATTGCAGTCCGGGTCCGGAGTGAACATCACAAGGCCGCCACGCTTATTGTACAGCGCGTGAAACTGCACGCCCTGAGTGCCCGGATATCCCTCCGGGCCCAGCTTCAGCCTCCGGCTCTGTCGAAGCTGTCGCGCCGGATTGAGATGAAGTTGACCCGTCAGATGCGGAAGGACGTAACGGTCGTCGTCCGGATTGCCAGACAGCGAATCGTAATCCTGGACGCAGGGCAAAAGTAGATCCGAGCATACGGTCTGGGGACCACAGTTCACCTTGACTCGAAAATCCAGCGCCAAATCGATACGCTCAATTTCCACAGTGACTTGCAGAGCCTTTCCGGCCAGATTGCGGAACACAAACTGAACACCGCCGGTCGTCTTGTTCGCTTCAAACTGGTCGAAGTCCTGGCTGGAGTGGTACCTGGTCTGTATGCCGTTCACAAGACCGATCTCGAACAGAGCTGCCTTCTCCGGATTCGAGACCACTTCAACATCCCCATTTCTTAGTGAGACAATGTTGCCTTGTTCGGCCAGGTCGAAAGTGGCCTTGATTGTTCCTGCCTCGAGTGTCAGATGCTCCTTTTCAGCCGCCGGCGCCCACGCACTACAGATCAGAATCATTGACAATATACTCACCCACTTCATAGTCTCTCCTTATGCCTTCGTACGCTGCTATCTGTCCCGACCGGGTGCTCTCTGCCCTGCTCCCAGGGCTGTTTCGTAGAGGTGCTCCAGGTTGAATTCTTTCATCCTGTTGACGCATTCCCAGTAGGGTTCATCCAGATAGTTCTTGATGCCTGATTTCCGAGTACGGTTTTCGAGGAACGCGCACCAGTGGTGGCCGAGTATATAGGGACGCTGAAGTATCTCTCGGTTGAACCGTACGTATGCCTGGCCTCGGGCTGCCTGGTTCGGCACGTAGGCCGGTGCACTCGGCGGCATCTTCAGTAGCTCGGTCGGGGCAAGGAAGCTCATATCGGCGATCAATATCGGCCGGCCCGTGAGTGTATGCCAGTGTCCCGGGCCACTATCGAACTTTTCCAAGGGCACGAAGTTGTTGCAGAGCAGGACGTCGAAGTACTCGGCCGCGATCCTAACGAGCCAATCGGGGGAAGATGGGCCGGGACGAAATCGTGGTCCAAAGAGCATATGGTTCTTATCATATCGACGGATGGCTCCCGTCGTTACCTCGAAGTACCGCCGCACAATGCGGTTGAGTTTCTGAAGGTCCGCGTCACTGTTAAGGTCAAGTCCCTCGGCCCAGGACCCCTGGCGGCCGGAGGTGAAGTCCGGCACAGGTACGTCGGCGTAACCGAGCAATAAGGGCTCATCTGCCATGTCAACACAGATGAGTCGCGCCAGGTAGTCCGCCCAATTCTCGAAGTCATCGTCAAAGACATCTGGATAGTGCGGTTTGAAGTTGAAGCCCTCAATCTCCGCAAAGACGAAGTTGTAGATGTACGGCAGTCCCGCCACCTGGAACTGATGGTACGTCCACTCGGGCGAGTGACGCAACGGGCGCTCGGGATCCATCCATACGCCGCCTACACACTCTTGAGTCCAGCCAATGGTATTGAAGCCCCAGTTGCGCAGTGGCTCCGCAATGCCCTTGCGAATAAATGTCTCAGTGTCGGCGCCATATCGCTCGCGGAATACGTGGAGATTGTCCGGATGCTTGAGCGCCGCCAAGTCCAGATGATTCATCCCCATCGAAATGAAGCCATGCCCTTCCGGTGAGATAAACCACCATCGGTCGCCTATTTGCTCCACACGGAAGAATCCTGTGGGCGTGCCGCGGAGATGACGTGTCGCACCATATTGATCCCGGTCGGTGTCCGGGTGAGACCGGGCGTGTGCTCCTGCCGCGAGCGCTATGGGATACATTTGGTTGCTGTTGAAGGTCCGCATTCGATCAACGCACTCGTGATAAGGCTGGTCGTTGCCGTCAAGCAGTCCCGACCGACGCGCAGGGCTACGCCCGAAGGCGCACCAGTGCCAGCCGATGACCAGGGGATTGCCATAGGCCCGGCGACCGAACCGGGCGTACGCCTGCCCCCGAGCGGCCTGATCCGGTACATAGGTTGACGAGGAGGGCGGCATTTTCAGAGCGTCCGTAGGTGCGTGATACGCCGAGTCGGCCAAGAGGATGGGCTTGCCGCACACGACATGCCAGCGTTCGAGGTTCGCCTCAAAAGCCTCGTCGGGTCGGTAGTACTCCAGGCACAACACATCGACAGTTTCGCGCATGGCTTCGAGTGCCTCATCCAGGACGCCGCGGACGCGTTTGCCGTCCAGTTTGATTGCCTGATCCGCTTTGTAGCGGTCGCCCAGCAACAAGTGGTTGGGATCATAGCGTCGAATCGCCTCGGCGATCGTCGTGTAGTAACGGTGGAGAACTTCCGGGAGCTTCTCCCGGCCGCAGCGCTGGCGCCACAGCGGCATGTTGGGTGTATCGGAATAGCAATATCCAATGAGGAATGGGTCATCGCGCAGTTTCGGGCAAACCTCCCGGCAGAGAAGGTCACACTTGCGGGCCCATTCGTCACTGAACACGTCCGGGAACGTCTCGTCCACATAGTGCTCCATGTCCGTGAAGCGTATCAGATGCACATAGGGCATACGTGCTTCCGCATATTGCTTCGGTCCCCAGCCCGGCGAATGCACCATGGTCCCCGTGTCCGCATTGTTCCTCATGACCTCTTGCGACCAGCCAATAGTATTGAAGCCCCAGTTCTTCAGGCTGCGGACCACGAACCGGACGAAATCCGTCGAGTAGTCTCCCTTATAGTCCACATGGTTCACGCCGGCCGAGATGAAGCCATGACCTTCAGGGGTGATGAACCACCAGCGGCCGTCAAGATTCTGCACCCGGAAGAAACCCGACGCCTCCGCCTGCACCGATTTCAATCCACCGTATGGGTCGAGCATATCATCGCCCGCTGCGTCCTGCCCTCCGGTGCCAGGTGCGCCGGAGCCTGCTCCCGCCGCCCCCACGGCCACGGCTCCGAAAGTCTTCAGTATTTCACGCCGGCTCATCAAATGCATAGCAGTTCTCCAGCCTCGGCTAACGACCCCGCACGAGGACAATCCAGGTCGGCCCCCGGCTCACTGCCGTGGCTCAAGTACAGCATCGCGGAGTGTCCGTGTCCCGCACTATAGCTCCAAGGCACGACAGAAACGAACATAGCATGGACATATCATTCCAACTCTGATAGGATTTGTCAACAGAACGTGTATGGGAGATTCACAGTTAGCATGGGAGTATGTTGATTATGCGAAAGCGTGTTTTCTGGCAATTGTGCTTGGCTCTGGTCTTCTTGATGACTACTGAAGGGATCGGCCGGCAGCCCCAGCAGAACAGCAGAGGCGCGGCTAGGCAGCCGGGCCGCGCGCGGCGGGGTCCCACCGCGGATCAGTCAAAGCCGCCCGCTTCACATGAAGACCTGGATTACAAGGCATTCTTCCGGGAGGTGCCCGAGGACCGGTTCGATGCGGCCGTTGCCGAGAGTGCCGGGCAGGAAAAGCGGTATCCCGAGGGTTTCAATTTCCTTGATTTGGACTATCCCACTGGTGCGGATAATCCGACATCCTACCGCTTTGACATGGGGCCTGCCGATTCGCCGGTTGCGAAGGGCTGGACACCCATCACGAAAAACGATTTGTTTACATGGGAAAAGGGCTACGGATGGTCGGTGGATCTGCCCCGGGATGACTTCAGTTATCGTGGGCGCGAGAGTCTGAATTCCATCAAGGTTTTCCACTATGGGATAGTACAAAACCAGGGTGTGCGCAGCACATTTAAACGCAGAAAACGTCCCATCGACATTCCGCCCATTCGTGTATATGGCGACCCCTCAGCCTTCTACGAGGAACACATCGATGAAGTCACCCGGGACTCCGTCCTGGATCCGGAGAACCTTGCATTTAAGGTCGCCCTTCCCAACGGACGCTACTGGGTCTCGCTGGTGATTGGCGACCTGGAGATTCCCCGGTACGGCATTGACGTGTATGCAAACGGTTATCTTGTCGCGTCAAACATTTTCACGGGCCGAGTCATGTTCCGGGGTTATTCCGAGCCGGCCTTCCCTTGGCCCGTGCGCGTGGCGTTTCCCGTTCAGGTGGTACGCAATACGCTCCGCATTGCCCTGCGTCCTAATGACAATCTCTTCCGGGAACGCTGCGAGGTGATGGCCGAGACACCGGACTATAACTACTCGCAACTGGCCTTTGCTCGGCGCAAGCCCAGCAAGTTTCTGGGCAAACGTATGAGTACGCATGGTCCGGTGACCCAGATGGCATTGGCCGGGGTGACCATTGCACCGTATCAACAAGCGCCCGTGGAACTCGTGCGTCAGCGAATCCTATTGGACAGCAACATACAGGACAAACACGCTCTGGAAGGTGTTTCGCTCTTCAACAAAGGCGAGTATACCGAGGCCGAAGCCGCGTTCGCCCGGATTCCGGATTCAACCTATATGCTCAAAGCACATGCCTATATGGCCTTGGCAGGACTGCTTGAGACACAGCTTCGGGAAGAGCAGGCGTATATCGCCAAGGCCCGGCAAATCATCGAGAAGGCGTTGCTTGCGTTTCCCGACGATGTTCGGGCGCTTGATCTTGCCCAGGTGCTGCGATACTATGCCCAGGCCCTGTACCTTATCGACCATGCGGCCGAGTATGACCTCAGCGTAGTACGCGCCGAGACCGGATGTCTTCTGAGCTGGGTAGGTTCCCACGACCTGTTGTATAGCAAGAAACTGGTCCATTATGGACGGGCGTTCGCAAGTATGGATCCGCACCGTTGGACCCCCAGTTGGCACATTGCCGAGGAGGCGTTTCTCCAACTGGAAGAGCGGGAGCCGGGTAACCGGTTCTCAGGCTACTATCTCTTCGGTAACCTCAAGGGGTGGGACTTGAAGGACTATCAATCGGATGTGGGTGACGCACCGCAGTGGGCGGTGCTTATGCGTGAAGCTTACAACCGTCTACTCGATCAGATCGAGTGGTGGGGTGAGCATCGACAACTGCCGGACGGGAGTCTCGGTGGTGGCTGGGGTGATGACGTAGAGATCGGCCTGGTCTGGGAGCTGATCACACTGCTTAACCCGGATGCCTCACCCCAGGCCATGGAAACCGTACGTGCGTTAGCGGAAGGCGTATGGTGGGGTGGCGAAATAGACCGCGATGCGGGCTTTTTTGACGGCCTCGCTGACGTTGAGCACACGGGCGAATGGACGGGCGACTCACAGGCTATTATGATTGGCCTGGATTATGGCAATCCGGTTTACTACGAGCGCGCCCTGCAAACGGCCCAGCTCATGCGCGATCTTTGGACCGATGTCAATAGGAAGGGACACCGGCACTTCAAGTCCATGGTTCTGGGCAATAAATCCACGGGCAAGACATATGGCGGAGTGCATGACGCAGAGATAGACCATCCGCTGAATATGCGGGCTGCCTGGCCGGCCTTCTGGGCCTGGTGGTATTCGCCGACTGATGAGCTGGACAGCATCTTCACCGAGTGGGCCCATGCCTGGCTTGAGGATACGAATCGCGCAGAGAATGGGAAACCCGCAGGCATCATTCCCGGTCCTATCGGTTTCCATACAGACACCTTGGGTGGCAACCATGCCACGGACTGGCGGCGCGGCGCTCCCCAGACCAACGCCTATGAGAATCCCACCTACGTCCAGTACATGCTGGATCTGTTTGCCCACATGTATCGACGCACAGGGCAGGCCCAGTGGCTCACGCCGCGTATGGCGCGCATCAGCCTGGATGGCAAGCAAATCGACCTGGACACAGGGCCTACGGTCAAGGACATGGTGGCGGACTTTGAGATAAACAATTGGCGCCGGTTGCTGATCAAAGAGCTGGATCTGCCCGGGAACCTCAAACGGATCCGGGAGGCCTGGCCCTCTCTGACCTCGGAGGTCGCCAGCACGGACCGCATTGCTCCGCCAGGATTGCACGAGCTGCTGTATGCCTTGCTCGGGCCGAATTTCCAGGGGGGACTCAACAGCGCTCCGTTTACGCTGGAGAAGACGTCGCGCCATGTTGCCTTCCTATGTCTGAGCTCAGGAGAAGACCGGGCCAAGGCCCTGTTTTATAACTTCAATCCTGGTCCGGAGCGGGCGCACATTCAGTTGTGGCGTCTGCAAATCGGCGCAACCTATCATGTGCAGGTGGCCGAGGATAAAAACAGTGACGGTGTGCCGGACAAAACGCTGGCAGGATTCGACTATCGTCACCTGCATCGCGGGGACGCGATCGCCTTCAATGTCCCATCCAGAAAACCGGTTCTGCTGAGTCTTGAGCGAACCTCTTCAGGAAAGGGAATGCCGAAACGTGTTGTTGACCTGGCGTTGGGGCCCCAAGACATACGTTATGATAACGGCACGCTACATGTCACCGTACACAACATCGGTAATCTCGACTGTGGCAGATTTACCGTGCTTGTTGAACAAGCAGACCGAACCCTGGCGGAATTTGACATCGACGGACTGGAGGCTCCCAATGACTTGGAGCCGCGCACCCTGACCAAGGCCATTCCCTGGGAGCTGCCCCAGCAGGCGAGTTTGTCTGCGCCGGTCCGCGTCACGGTCACGCTCGATCCAAACGACCGTTATTATGAGATCACCGAGCGGAACAATGTGGTGACACAAGTGTTTCCGCACGAGAAAAAGCCTTATATGATCCCCAAGGCCTGGCCCTCTCTTGCACGAGAACGCGCACACGAAGGCTATGAGAAGTATCAGCCTATTCCGGAATACCGATCCCGGCAGAATCCGGCGCCTGTGTGCCCCAATCAGTCCTTTGAAATCATCGAGGGATGGCGCGTGGCGTCGTTAGGGGGGAAGGGGCCGGACGCCGTCGACTACGATGACAGTGCCTGGGCCCTGGCTCGGATTCCTCATTCTGCCGGAAGTATTATTGCGCATGCTCATCCCCGTTTGCAGACACCCCTTTGGTATAGAAATACCTTTCAACTCCCGTCCCTGGCACCCGATCATCGTGTTTTACTCGATGTCAGTTCTGCCTGCCAGGCGCAGGTGTGGGTCAACGGCCGTGAGGTGACAACGGAATCCAAGGACCTGTATCACCTGCTGGTAGATATTTCAGATGTTGTCCATGAAGGCATGAACGGTCTCGCGTTGCACTGCATATCGCCGGGAGTCCAGGGCGGTGTGCGCATTCACGTGGCAGGGCCACAACGTCTGACTGCCCGGAGTGTTCGAATCGATACCCCGGATTGGCAGGGGGGGCCTGCACAGGTTCGGCTTCGGGCTGAAGTCATCAATGAGAGTGAAAGGCCATTCACCGGCCAACTCGTGGCCAGCTTCCATGCCCCGGACGATACCCAGTTAGCAACAGCCTCCGCCCTGGCAAGCTTGGCCCCTGGGGAACGAAAGCCGTTGACACTGATAACAGGTCCCATACGCGCCCCCCCTTTGTGGGACATTAACGATCCCAAGCTGTGCACAGCCTGTGTAACGCTCAAAGAGGGTGAACAAATCCTACATTTTGAAAAGGCGAGCTTTGGATTCCGATGGTCTCGCTTCGATCCGGAAGAAGGCTTCTTTCTGAATGGTCGCCGCGTGCAACTCAGGGGCGTTGTCTTTACTACGGGGCCCAAAAGACATGATTCCCACAATGCGGAGTATGCCTATGAAATCGGCCTGCTCAAGGAAATGGGAGTCAATTTTGTGCGTTTCAATCCCCAAATCGACCATGGCCTGATACCTGCGTGTGACAAGGCCGGTATTCTGACCACGGTGACAGTACATGCGTCCGCACCGAAAGAGACGCTCAGGCAGACGATTTACGGAGACGTCAAGGAGCTTTTTAATAGTCCTTGTATTATCGCCTGGAATTTTAATGGAGAGGGAAAGGGAGTCGACACTGCCCAGAGTTACAATGCGGCCGCGCCGATGCTGAGGGAGCTGGATCCGACACGTGCTGTTTTGTGTGTGGAACTGGGCTGGCGTTCTTCGGGAACCGTGGGCCTTATTGACATGGACGTCGCAGGTCAAGGTAATTATACGGGCTGGTACGAAGGAACCCTCGAACACATTGGGGCCTATATGGACCACTATCGGGAACTCTTACGCACCCGTTACCGCCGTAATGTCCCGATTATCATCTCCAACTATGGTGCAGCAGCCGGCTCAAAGGTCCATAGCGACCATCCCAGGCGTAACGACTATTCCCACGAGTACCACACGGCCTTTCACCAACGGTTTCTGCAGGAGATCGCAGCGCGTCGCTGGATTGCCGGGGCCACCCTGTTTTGCTGGCGTGACATACAAAGCCTTCAGCCCATTCCGCGCCATACCTGGAAAGGGGTGATCGATCTGCAGGAGGGCAAGCGTGACGCCTTCTATTTCTATCGCAGTAAGTGGACGGAAAAACCCATGGTCCATATTGCCCAACACGACTGGTCGCCCCGTGTTGTGTGGCCGCCTGAGTGGCCCACTCGGCTCAAAGTGTTTAGCAACTGCGATACGGTTGAGTTATGGCATAACGGGACAAGCCTGGGATCGCGGTCTCCAAAGGACGGCTTGGCGTGGACTGTAACGCTAAAGCAGGGCAGGAATACCCTGCGTGCGGCAGGCAAACAGGGTCGTACCCTGGTAGAGCACAAAACTGATATCGAGGCAAGACTCACGCCTCCACCGCCTGAGGTTCGGCTGAACCGATCTCAACAGTACGCCGACAAACTACAACTGACCTGGGATCCGATACCAGGCGTTAACAAGTACATCGTAGAGTACGAAGACGCCAAAAAAACCACGGAACCGCCGCGACGCGTCTTTGCAGTAACACGCACACCGAGCCTGACATTCTCCCCGCCGCTACGACCGGCTCGGTACTATGTCTCCGCTGTCGCACAGAACGAGAGAGGCGCCTGCTCGGAGCCGGTCGCCTGGGGGCCCGGCCTTTTACGCTGGCGTTTCGCCAACGAAGGGTGGCTGATGGCCTCGCCCGCGGTGGCGGATCTTGACGGCGACGGCAGGTTGGAGATTTTGGTGGGCTCCTATTCAGGAGAGGTCTTTGCACTCGATGCCTCTGGCGCACTGCTGTGGTCTTACAGGACAGAAGAGCCGGTAGAAACGATCCATTCGGCACCGGTTGTGTCAAGACTTGAGCCAGACGCTGAACCGTGTGTCATCTTTGCCTCGAGTCGCGCGCTCTACGTGCTCTCTGCTAACGGTGACCTGATCTGGCGCCAAGACGGACTCCCGCTCGTTGACCGAAATGTCTGCGCACCCGCGGCGGGCAACCTGGACGGCGGCAGCGACCTTGAGATTGTGGTTGCCTCGGACGACGGCCATATCCGAGCCTTCCGCCATACGGGCAAGCTGCTCTGGAAGTTCAGCACGGATGAAGGCGGCAACCGGGGATTGGTGCACGGCACACCCGTGCTCTTCAAAGAGTCACCTGATTGTGATTTGAAAACGCTTGTAGGTGCGGACAGTGGTCGCTTTTTTTGTATTGATGCCCAAGGCAAGCTCCGCTGGCGCACGGAACGGCGTCTGGTGAACTACTATCCCGGCCCCGTGCCCAGTATCGACGCTGCTGTGGGTACACTCGAACCGGGAGGACCGCAACGTATTGTGTTAGCAAGTGGACATAACGGGGTCTATGACACCAAAGGAAATATCATTCAGGCATTGCCCGGGCTGGGGGGAACGCCCCATGTCGTGGATCTTTTTGGTGACGGACGTCGGCAAGTCGTTTCAGCACGCAGCAGAACGCTGACCGTGACGGACCC
>Ga0209427_10005541_pt1 | contig 14495 bp, 12 predicted proteins | sample DeeMarSWOR136_30_FD_187465 | JGI IMG/M metagenome (GOLD analysis project Ga0209427, IMG submission 187465) | Marine sediment microbial communities from White Oak River estuary, North Carolina - WOR-1-36_30 (SPAdes) (version 2) | ecosystem: Environmental > Aquatic > Marine > Intertidal zone >... | reverse complement strand
CCCGACACGGGATCCGCTCCCAGAGTCACATAGATCTCACGCTGCAGCCTGCCAACGATGCTCAGATCCTCTAGATGCACGATTTCCACACCATCGTAGACACTGGCATAGAGCAGGTCACTTGCCGGATTCACGGCCAGAGCCAGGACGCCGATCTGGGCTCTGAGCGGCACTGTGGCAATCTGCACGCCGGACAATCCGTCGAGTACAGCCAAGGTGCTGTCACCACGTCCGCCTGCGTATAGTCGCCCGTCGAGAGCTGCGAGACAGGCCGGGTTGTGGGGTGCGGAGACTGTTCTGACCACTCTGCTGCCAGAGATGACCGAGATAGAGTCATCGCCCTCGTTCGCGACGTACACCAAACCGGTTCTTTCATCCGCGGCGATGGCGACCGGTGCGTCACCCACCTCAATCACGTCCCTGACCTTGTCGCCCTCGATTACGGAGACATTTTGCGTCGTACGATTCGCCACATAAACACGGCCATCCGATACCGCAATGGCCTGTGGAGCGTGCCCAACACCTGGCAGTGCACGCAAGGTGACCTCACGCACGGTCTGTGGCTTTGGCGGCTGTGTGGGCGAAGGGACGAGTGTTGCCGTAGGTGAAGGACCAAGAGTCGGGGCTCGTGTGGAGGGCTTGGCATGCGGTGTGAGAGTGGCTGTCGGAGCGGCTGGAGTGCAGGCCGTAGCCAGGGACGCCATGACAAGTCCCAGCAGCCCGGCAAGAAGCACTCGTCTTCTCATTGCTCACTCCCTCCTAAGGGCGCAGCACGACTTTTATGCAGCCCTTGGTCCGCGCCTGCTCGAATGCAGCCGCACCCTCTTCGAGGGGATAAGCAGCTGTGATCAGTGATTCCACGTCCACCAATCGCTGATCCAGCAAGCGCAACGCTGGCCCAAAAGGTCCACAGCGAGACCCCACTAGCTTGATCTCATCGACGACAAGAGAGGTCAGGTCTGCCTCTTTCTGTCCTTGAAACGTGCTCTTGAGCACCAGGGTTCCCTGCGGTCTTACCATGGCCCGGGCCGAAGCGAAACCATCCGGGTTGCCCGTGCAATCCACAACCACGTCCGCCTGGATTTCGAGGCCTGTGTTGGCCAGGCGTGTTGGGATTCCCTGTCGCTCGAGTATGGCCAGTTTCTCTGTATGTCGGCCCACAGCAAGCAGATCGCAGCCCGTCAGGCGCATCACTTGCGCTACCAGCAACCCCAGCTTGCCATCGCCAAGCACAACAACGTGCTCTGTAGGTCGCAGATGCACCTGCTCCAGGATTTGCAAAGCTGCTGCCAGTGGTTCCGTGAACACGGCCTGCTCATCCGACACGCTGTCGGGCACAAGGTGCAGATTCCGCGCCGGCAGCACACAATACTCGGCCATGGCCCCATCACGTGCCCAGATTCCCAAAGTGGTGCGTTGGGGACAGTGTGTTGGGCGACCTGCCAGACAAGTGGGGCACGTTCCGCAAGAGCAGTTGATCTCGCCAACTACCCGCTGGCCGACAAGGCTTGGATCGTCACAGTGCTCAACCACCCCCACAAACTCGTGTCCCAGGATGCCCTTGAAGCCCATGTAGCCGCGCATAATCTCGAGATCGGTGTTGCAGATGCCCGCCAGACTCACTCGCACCAGAGCCTCTCCCGGAGGCCGCACGGGCTGGGGATAGTCCGCCCTCAGTTTCAGCTCACCGTCATACACCAGGGCACGCATGGGAACGCTCCTTGTGACTGCTGGACTCGATTATACTGCTCTCACTACGGATTTCTAAACATGTTTCGCCGGACCTTTGCACCCAGCTAGCTCTGGCCTCAAGCCTGAGCAACTATCTTGCAGCACATGCTGCTGACAGGAGCACCGAGGCGCTCAAGATCGGAGATCAAAGAAAAAGCCCGGCTCGCACGGAACCGGGCTGGTGTCATTGGCTGGCTAGGGGTCACACCCGCGCCTGGGAACGCCGAAATAGGTTGCGAATCTCGCCCCGTTCCCAGACTACAAGCAGCGGTGCCGCGGTGAAGATGGACGAATACGTGCCACTGATGAGCCCCACCAGCAAGGTGGCGATGAACTGCTGGATCGTGGCCCCACCAAAGAAGAGGATTGCCACTAGGATAAAGATCGCGTTCAACTGCGTGGCCAATGAGCGGTGCACCGTCTCCAATAGGCTGCGGTTGACGATCTGTTCGTAGGGCTCTCCTCGTCTCTTGGGGATGTTCTCCCGGATGCGATCGAACACGACAATCGTGTCTTGCACCGAAAAGCCGGTTACGGTGAGCATCGCCGTGAGAAACAGGGCGTCGGCCTCCCAGCCCAGGAGTAGGCCCATGATGGAGAAGATGCCCATCGTCACCAGCACATCGTGCAGTGTTGCTATGGTGGCACAGACGCCATATCGCAACGCATGGGGCACCTTGCGCCAGGAGAAGATGATAAACCCCATAATCACGATCGCTGCCGCTGTAATGGCCAGCGTCGCACTGCGCGTGACCTCACGCCCCACGGTCGGACCGACCTGATCGAAGCGCAGCTCAGTCAGTGGGCCGAAGCTATCCCGCAGCTCGGCTTGAATCTCAGCTTTCTCGCCTTCCTTGAGCTCTTTGGAACGGATCAGCACCGTCTTCTCATCCAGCGTCGTCTGTACGACCGTATCCCCGTAGCCACGCTGGACGAAAACCTGCCGCACCAAACCTGGTTGTACCTCCTGTTCAAAGGCCAGTTCCATCAGAGCGCCACCGGTGAAATCAATGCTCGTACGCAGAGGGCTTCCAAAGCGCGCGACGGAGATGCCCATCGCCACCAGCCCCGGGACGATGACCAAGGCCGAAATCAGAAAATACCAGTGTCGCTTTCCGACAATGTCTGTCATAGGTCCTCCCCACGCCAGGAGCGATGCCCCTGGCCCGTTGATTCTACAGTCCGATCAGCCACTTGCTGTTACGGAGATCTTCCCCGCCGATGGCGTACAGCAGACGGATGACTGTGCGCGTGACTGTGATGGCAGTGAACATGCTGACGAACACGCCCAGGAATAGCGTAACCGCGAAGCCCTTGACCATACTCGCGCCGAAATTGGAGCCGAACCAGTAGAGGATGGCGCACGTAATCAGTGTAGAAAGGTTGGAGTCACGTATGGACGTCCAGGCGCGGTCGAACCCAGCCTGGATCGCTGAGCGGTAAAGCTTCCCTTGGCGCAGTTCTTCCTTCAAACGTTCAAAGATCAGGATGTTGGCGTCGACCGCAGTGCCGACCGAGAATAGAAAGCCTGCCACACCAGGCAAGGTCAATGTCACCGGGATCAACTTAAACAAGGCGAACGTAACCAGGCCATAGATGAGCAGTGCGATGTCAGCTACCAGGCCGTGCAAGCGGTAGTAGACCACCATGAACAGCAGGACGATCACCACACCGATGACGCCTGCTCGCGCGCTCTTGGCCACCGAGTCCTGGCCCAGAGTAGGGCCAACAGTGCGGACCTGGATCACTTTCAGTGGGACAGGCAGTGCACCGTAGCGTAGCTGGATGACCAGACTACGTGCATCGGCAAGCGTAAAGTCGCCGCTGATCCGGCCCGTACCCTCCGTGATAGCAGTCTCTATGCGCGGGCAGGAGATGATCACGCCGTCCAGGGCAATGGCCAGGTAGCGGCCGACATTGGCCTGCGTGTGCTCGGCGAAGATTCCGCTCCCCTCATCGGTGAGCTTAAAATCGATCTGCGGCCGACCGTATTCATCCTGTCCAACTTGCGCCGCTTCTAGATGCTGACCGGTGATGACAGTGCGAAAGAGGCGCGTCTCGGGAGTGGGCGCGGGCTCTGTCTCGGTGGCAGCCGTGGGCGAAACGACCTCCGTAGCAGTGAGAGCTGGCGTTGCTGTGGCCAAGGGCGTGCTGGTCGCGGTGGGCTCCGGCGTCGGCGTTTCGATGCCGAATTCACCAGTCTCCCCGAAACTCGTCCGCACCTCTGTGCCAGGAGGAAGAAAGGTGTTGCCGGCGTCTATGAATTCCAGCAGGCCCGTCTCTCGTAAGGTGTCGATAGCTAGCTCGGGGTCCGTGATGCCGGGCAACTCGACAACGATGCGGTTGGAGCTTGCCAGTTGCACGAGCGGTTCTGCTACGCCCAGGCTGTTCACTCGATTCTCCACGATCGTCTTTGCGGCGCCCATGCTGTCAGCGTCCACTTGCTGCCCCGCGGGCATGTCGGCCTCAAGTACGACCTGCATCCCTCCTTGTAGGTCGAGTCCGCGGTACACCTTGATGTCACGATCGATGCTGATAGGCCCGAGATGAATGTGCAGACCGGGGCTGCTGGGCCATACCACCCAGGCTGCCGCAGCGGTGAGCAGAATGATGAGCATCAACAGGGTCACGTCACGTTGCTGCATCGAGTTCTTCCTCCAAAGCCTTGGAGAGGCAAATAATAGCCACACCCGTGGCGGGTGTGGCAAGCACGCTTTCTACGTTGCACGATTATAGGCAATCACGGATTGTCTGTCAAATGCAGCGTCTTTTGGGGTACATAATGAGAGAGGAACTTGAGCGCCAGCTCGAGTACTTCTGATTCGGTCAGGTCGTCGGTCATGATGTAGAGGTCGCAGTGGGCCCGGGCGTGGGCCAAACGGCGTCGCTGCGTCTCGACATGTCTTTTCACATAATGGCGCTGCCCTCGACGCTCGACGACGGGTTCACTGGCGTCCAGGTAGATGAGAATGTCAGGCCGAGAGATGACCTGCCACATGTGTGGGACTTCCGAGTGCTCCTGGCCGCACTCACGCACTTCATACCCCAGGCGACCCAAGCGCCGGGCTAGAGCCGTCTTGCCGCTGCCGCATATGCCAACCAAGACGACACGCATCATTCGCCTCCGTCTGGTCGCGTCCCTAGAAGGGCCGTACGGGGAAGCGGACTGTCATGCGGCGCGTGCCGCCAATGTTCTCGTCGGGCAACAGCGCCAGCACCAGCACGCTCATATCGTCTTGCGGGCGCCCCTGATCCAGCTCCAAAGCGCGGGATAGTATCGCGTCGGCTAGTGCAGGAGCATCCCCCTCCGCCTCTTGTATGAAGGAGGCGACCAAATCTGCGACATCAAGTGACGATCCGAGCCGATGTCCGGCGTCTAGCACGCCGTCGGTAAAGGCGACTACCCAGGTATTGGCGGCAACCCGGAGCTCGGTGATCACTGGCTTGGTGCTGGCATGGATGCCAATTGCCTGGCTCGGTGCATCGAGTCTCTGCAGGCTGTCCGCATGAAAGACAAGCACGGGGCAATGGCTGTTGCGCGAGATGACGATGGTCCGTGTCACGAGGTCGAGCGAAACAATGTGCAGTTCAGCGGACACCTTGCCCTGGCGGTATGTGCGCAGGTAGTCATGGGCGGCTCGCGCCGCTGCACCGTCGCGAACGCCTTCGGCGAGGAGGGACACAGCTTTGCGCGCCACGAGGTTGCTGATGCGCTTGGCGGCGCTACCGCTGCGCTGACCATCGACCAGAACCAGCGACAGCCCGCCATTTGGGCGCTCGATCATCTCCAGGGTGTCGCCGCTTTCCCTGGTGGCGTATTTGCCAGCCTTGGCTACTCCAACCTGCAGTTCGAGTTCGACATCACCAGCTTGCATGTCATCGCAATTATACCGCCAGCTACTTGTCGCTCAAAAGCCCTCGCATCTATCCACAGGATGGGCGTGGCCATGTCCTCCCGGCTCATTTCGGCGGGCTCTTGACAACTGGATGCAGCCACCTATAATGGCGATGGAGGTCCCCATGAAAGTCATGATCGTCGCCTGTAGCACGGCTTGGGGTTGGATGGGCGTTGCCGCCTCTCGTGCGGGGCTGCTCGGGACCACGCTGCCGGTTAGCTCTCGCCAGAAGGCGTTGGCCTCCTTGCTACAGCGCTGCCCCCCTGCGGAGGAAGGCATCAGCTCGATCCTTGCCTCCATGCAGGAAAAGCTGCTTCGCTACTTCAATGGCGAGGGCGTCAGTTTTGATGACGTGGCCCTGGACGTGTCGGGCGCCACAAGGTTCCAGATTCGCGTCTGGGAGATAGTGCGATCCATTCCCCGTGGTGAGGTGGGCTCCTACGGTTGGGTGGCTGCCCAGGCTGGCTCGCCGCGAGGCGCACGGGCGGTCGGGCAGGTGATGGCCGCGAATCCTTTTCCCATTGTTGTGCCCTGCCATCGCGTCGTGGGGCAGGACGGGCGGCTGACTGGGTTTGGCGGTGGCCCTGACATGAAGCGGCGCCTGCTGGAACTGGAGGGAGCGACTTGGCCACTCAGCCCATTTTGACCCCAAGAGCATAACGTGGTAGGATAATGACATAGTGGGTCATCGTTGCCCCCCATTTCTCGATGTGGAAGTGGGGGGTTTACTGTTGAACGAAGGAGGAGAGCGCATTCTGTGCGCATTGGAATAGACGCCCGACTCGTCTACTACAGACAGGCTGGCATCAGCCAGTACACTCTTCGCCTGCTGCAGGAACTTGCTAATCTTGCGCAGGATGACGAGTTCGTTGTCTTTCAGAGCCGCAGGGACGGGTCCAGGTTAGTCGAGCGACCGAATTTCCAGAAGCGTGCCTTATGGACGCCCCCTCACCACCGGCTCGAGCAGCTCCTGCTACCCCTGGAGCTAGCGACAGCGGATCTTGAGGTGCTGCACAGTCCTGACTTTATCCCCCCGTTCCGTCGCAATTGCAGGTCAGTGATTACCATTCATGATCTCAATTTCCTGCTGTATCCGCACTTCCTGACTCCCCAGAGTGCCAGCTACTACGGTCAGATCGATCAGGCAGTGCGCAACTGTGACCACATCATTGCGGTGTCAGAAAGTACCAAGCACGACATCGTCCGTCTGACCGGCGCGCCGGAGAACAAGATAACAGTCGTCCACGAGGCGGCGCATCCCATTTACCGGCCTTTGGATGATTCCTTGCCTCAGCAGGTCGTGGAGCGGATGGGCCTTGACAGGGACTATATCCTCTTCGTGAGTACCATTGAACCACGGAAGAACGTGCCCACTCTGTTGATGGCCTACAAGAAGCTGCTAGACCACTACCATGCCGAGGTGGACCTGGCGCTGGCTGGGGAAAAGGGGTGGCTGTTCGAGGAGGTGTTCGCGCTGGTCGGGAAGCTTGATCTTGGCGAACGGGTGCACTTCTTAGGGCGTGTTTCACCGGAGGAGCTGCTGGGACTGTACAATGCTGCACAGTTGCTCGTTCATCCGGCATTCTATGAAGGCTTTGGCCTGCCGCCGCTGGAAGCGATGGCCTGTGGCACCCCAGTGGTCGTGTCCAACACCTCATCTCTGCCGGAGGTGGTTGGAGACGCTGCCCTGCTAGTGGATCCATCGGATGTGGACAGCATGGCAGTGGCGATCTGGCGGTTGCTCACTGATGAAGCATTGCGCAAGCAGATGAGAGAGAAGGGGTTCAGGCGGGCGCGTCGCTTCTCGTGGAAGAAGGCTGCGCTGGAGACACTGGACATATATCACCGCCTTGGAGCGTAGCCACGGGACGATGTGTTGCTTGCTAGAGCAGGTGTCTCGCCCAGCAGCCATGATGCGGGCAGGGGAGCTCAGCGCCGGGCATACGAAGGGGTAAGCATGGGCAAACGAATCCTCTTCCTCACTCCGCAGTTGCCATACCCCCCACAGCAGGGCACTGCCATCCGCAACTTGAACCTCATTGCTCAAGTGGCCAGACGGCATGAGGTACACCTGCTGTCTTTCACGGCTGGTCACCATCGACGAAGCGACCTGGGACCTCTGCAGGCACTGTGCGCCAGCCTGGACACCGTATCTATGCCCAGTCGAGGCAAGTTGCGTCGCTTGTGGACGATCCTGGCCTCGCCTGACCCAGACATGCACCACCGGCTTTCCTCCGTCCTGTTTGAGCAGAAACTGGAATCAGTGCTGGACGCAGCGCGTCCAGATGTGGTAGAGGTGGAGGGTCTGGAAATGGCGCAATACGGCTTGCGCGCCAAGCATCTGGCAGCAGACGATGCGCCACTGCTGGTGTACGATGCGCACAATGCTGAGTACCTACTTCAGCAGCGCATCTTTGAGTCGGATTCGCGACAGCCGCGGCGCTGGTTAGGTGCGTTCTACTCGTTGATCCAGTGGCGAAAGTTGCACCGCTACGAGGCAGCAGTCTGCCGTCGGGCGGAGCGGGTAATCGCCTGTTCGCATGCAGATGCGGATGCGCTCACCCGGCTGGTCCCTGCTCTGCAAGCCATCGTTGTGCCCAACGGCGTGGACACGCAATACTACCAGCCTGGCATCGTGTCCCCTGCCCCGCTGGGAGCTGACGCACTGGTATTCACCGGCAAGATGGACTTTCGACCCAATGTTGACGCTGTCCTGTGGTTCTGTTCGAAAGTGTTGCCCGCTGTTCAGGAGGCATCGCGCGGCGCGCACTTTTACATCGTGGGCAGGGATCCTCATCCGCGCCTTATGCCACTGGCAAACATGCCGGGTGTGACGGTAACCGGCTTTGTTGACGACCCTCGCCCTTACATTGCCGCCGCCGCAGTCTACGTCGTACCGTTGCTTACCGGCGGCGGCACGCGTCTGAAGGTCCTCGAGGCCATGGCCATGGGCAAGGCGCTGCTTTCCACCACGCTGGGTTGCGAAGGCATCCATGCGACGCCGGGACGTGATGTCGTCCTGGCTGATCGGGCGGATGACTTTGCTGCGCAGGTGCTTGCTCTGCTGGAAGATGACGCGCGACGCGAGCAATTGGGACGTGCTGCGCGGGCTTTTGTTGAGCGCCATTTCGGATGGCCAACGGTCACCCGTTCCCTGGAGCAGGCGTATGAGCGCTAGGCGCCAGCGTCTGCGCCTCACTCTGCTGCGTGCTTTCGCTGCGCTGAGTTCGCCGTTCCGTCTTCGCAGGCTCAGTCCGCTGTCTGAAGCGCCTCGCATTCTGTTGATCCGGCCGGATCACATCGGTGATCTGCTTTTTGCCACGCCGGCATTTCGCTTGCTGCGAAGGGCCTTTCCTCAGGGGCACCTGACGTGCATGGTCGGGCCGTGGGGGCGTTCGGTCGTGCAGGGCAACGCTTGCCTGGACGAGATCATCACCTGTGAGTTCCCTGGGTTCACGCGCCAGCCCAAGGGGTCACTCCTGGCACCCTATGGCACGCTGTGGGAGTGGGCCGGGCGCCTGCGAGCTTTGCGCTTTGATGCGGCAGTGGTGCTACGCTTCGATCACTGGTGGGGGGCCCTCTTGGCATACCTGGCAGCAATCCCCCGACGCGTAGGCTTCGCGATCCCAGAGTGTGAGCCCTTCTGGACCCAAGCGGTGCCCTATGTAAGGCGGCGCCACGAGGTGCAGCAGAACGTGGCGCTGATTGAACACCTGCTGCGGGAGACGGGTCAGGGCGTGCCTGAGGGGCCGTGGCCCCTGGAGTTCACAGTCACCGAACAAGACCAGGAGTATGTTGCCAACTACCTGGCGGAGCGTGGTTTGACGGCCGCGCACGAGGTCATTGCCATCCACCCAGGTGCAGGATCACCTGTCAAATTGTGGCGACCGGAAGCCTGGGCCGAGGTCGCCGATGCCCTCATCGGGCGCTGGCCGGTCCAGTTCGTCCTTACCGGCAGCCGCGGCGAACTCGATCTGGCGTGGTCGGTCTACGCGCGAATGCACTCAGAAGCCATTGTTGCCGCCGGCGACACCACCCTCGGACAGCTTGCCGCGCTCTTTCAACGCTGCCGTCTGGTCATGGGTCCGGACTGTGGCCCGCTGCACCTCGCGGTGGCTACTGGGACGCCCACGGTGCACCTTTACGGACCAGTGGATGTGGCCAAGTTCGGTCCATGGGGCGATCCGCAGAAGCACCGCGTGCTCACTTCCGATTGGGAGTGCATCCCCTGCGACCGGCTGGACTACTCCCCGAAAGAGCTTCTGAGCCACCCGTGTGTGCGCGACATCACGGCTGAAGCGGTGCTCGAGGCTGCGGAGGCTCAGCTTGGGCGCGCGTAAGAAAACAGGCTCAGCCCTCTCTTCCTAAATGCAGCAGCGTGAAGTATAATGGACACGCCGTGATGAACTGGCCATTCCTTGTAGCGAAGAAGTCCTGCTCTGTGCCACGCCGCTGGCTGTTGGTTGCGTTCCTGCTGGCGCTGGTGGCGGTTTTCGCGTGCCACGGGCAGCCACAACCTACAACCGTCCCGTCGCCGACCCCACCGCCGCCCACGCCATCGCTTGCAGGGGCTGAGGCGGTGGCCCGCGAATTCTTGCGTGCTTGGCAGGATGGTGCCTACGATCGCATGTACACTCTGCTTTCGCCCTCTGCCCAGCAGCTCATTCCGGCCGAGAGGTTCACAGGGCGCTATCAGGCCATTGCCGAAGAGGCGACCATTACCGGTTTGACTGCCAGCATCGTCGGCGCTCAGCGGGCCGTAACGACCACTGCCCAGGTCACTTTCACCTTGACACTGGATACTCACCTGGCAGGCCAGTTCCAGGTCGAGAATGCGCTTGATCTGTCCCATGACCAGCAGCGCTGGGGCGTCGACTGGACGCCCAAAGCCGTCTTCCCCTTGCTACTCCGTGACAACCTGGTTCACATGTTCATCCGCGTGCCGTCACGGGGCAATATCTACGATCGCAAGGACAGGCCCCTTGCCACAGAGGGACACATCATCGAAGTGGGTGTGGTGCCGGGACAGATCGAGGACGAGGCGCAGTTGCTCCAGGTGTTGAGTGCACTGTTCGGCTTGCCGCAAGAGACGGTAAGAGCACTATACGCCCAGGCTGCCCGCCCCGACTGGTTTATGCCCATTGGGAACCTAAGTCCCGAAGTAGCACAGGCTAATGAGGAGTTGCTATCCTCAGTGCCGGGGATCACTTGGCGGGAGACCCCGGTGCGCACCTATCCGCAAGGCTCTCTTGCTGCACAGGTGGTCGGGTACATGGCGGAGATCGACGCCGAGACGCTGGCGCGTCTGGAAACAGAGGGATACCAGCCAGGTGACCGCGTGGGCGTGTCGGGTCTGGAGGGCTGGGGTGAGGAGTACCTGGCTGGGAAGCGGGGCGGGACGCTGGCGATCATCAGTCCGGAGGGGCGCATCGTCTGGACGCTGGCTGAGAGACCCGCTGAGCCGGCACACAGCATCCACACCACATTAGACGTGGACCTGCAGCGCTCAGCAGAAAGCATCCTAGCCGAGCGTGTGGGTTCCATCGTGGTGCTGGACGTGAACGGCGGAGAGGTATTGGCTTTGGCTAGCTATCCTAGATTCGATCCGTCCATGCTGACCGCCGGTGCCACCGAAGCGCAGTGGCAGGCGCTGCTGAATGATCCCCGGCGCCCGTTTCTGAACCGGGCGACCGCGGGGATGTACCCGCCAGGGTCTGCTTTCAAGATTGTGACCATGGCCGCTGGCATGGAGGAGCTGGGCCTGACCGAGTACAACAGCTACTACTGCGCTGGGCGCTGGGACGGCCTGGCCGATGGTGCCACGCGCTATTGCTGGGTGCCCAGTGGCCACGGCACGCTCGACCTGTTGAACGGCTTGGTGCAGTCCTGTGACACTGTCTTTTGGGAGATTGGCAAGGCGTTGAACCAGAGGGATTCCCACGCTCTGTCACGGTATGCCCGCAGCTTTGGTCTGGGTGCGCCGAGCCAGCTGAATGCCTTAGATGAGGCGCCTGGTCTCATACCGGACCCCACCTGGAAGTCACAACACTATTCTGGGGCAGAGCAGGATTGGCTGCCACGTGATGCAGTGAATATGGCCATCGGGCAGGGCGACGTGCTGGTCACACCACTGCAAATGGCCAATCTGGTAGCGGCGGTTGCCAACGGCGGCACGCTGTACGCACCGCGATTGGTGCGTCGTATTCACTCGCCAATGTACGGCAGTACGCAGGAGTACGGTCCGCAGGTTCTAGGGCAGCTGCCCGTCTCAGCTGCCAACCTGGATGTCGTACGTCGGGCGATGGAGGGAGTGGTATCGTACGGTACGGCATCTCGTGCTTTCATCGGCGCAGCGCTGCGCATGGCCGGCAAGTCTGGCACGGCAGAAGCCCCGCCCCAGGAACCGCATGCCTGGTTTGTGGGCTATGCTCCGGCGGACGCCCCGCAGATTGCAGTGGCTGTCGTGCTTGAGCATGGCGGTGAAGGGGGACGCAATGCCGCGCCGCTGTTCCGGCAGGTGGTGGAAGCATACATGGCGCTGCCCAGGGGATAAAGACCATCACGACGAACAACTGTCCCAAGTTGCGCACCGTGGATGCCCGCCCGGTGATCCACGGGGGTCGGCCGGCGGTCCTGCTGCGGGATCCGCTGCGCCTGACCAACAAGACAATTGTTGTTCCCCAGCAACTCGCTCCGCTGCTGGCACTGTGCGACGGCACGCGGGACGCTTCTGCTCTCTCTGCCGCGCTGGCTGTTCGCTTTGGCGTGGGGGTGGCACCGAGCACAGTCGAGCAGCTGCTCGATAACCTCGATGATGCGCTGCTGCTGGACAACGAGCGCTTTTCGCAGGCCAAGGAGCAGGCGCTGGCAGAATACCGGCGGGCGCCCTTCCGACCGCTGGCCAACGGCGCACAATCGTGCCCAACAGACCGCGATGAGCTGCGGCAGTCGTTGCAGGCTTGGCTCGACGCTGCAGATGATGTGAGGTCCGATTCCGCCGCGGGCCGCGGCCTGATCAGCCCGCACATTGACTTTGCTCGCGGAGGGGCCGTGTATGGCCGTGTATGGCAACGCGCAGCGGAGATGACACAGGCAGCCGAACTCGTCGTCGTGCTGGGCACCGATCACTACAGTGAAGGGAACCTGTTGACGTTGACGCGGCAGCACTATGCCACACCGTTTGGCATCCTGCCTACGGCGCAGCCAATCGTGGATGTTGTGGCGCAGGCGATTGGGCCCGAAGCGGCCTTTGCTGGCGAGCTGCACCACTGCGGTGAGCATTCGATTGAGCTGGCTGCCATCTGGTTGCACTACATCCGCGAGGAAAGGCCTTGCGAGTTGGTCCCGATCCTGTGCGGTTCCTTCGAGAGGTTTGTGGGCGGTGAAGAGGATCCATTGCGGGCCCCGGCACTCAACGCCTGTCTGGATGCCCTTCGACAGACCGTGGCTGGGCGCTCGGTTGTGGTTGTGGCAGCAGCTGACCTGTCACATGTTGGTCCGGCCTTTGGTGGGCAGCCAGTGGGCCTGGTGGAGCGGGCTCGTGTGCAGGCGGCTGACCAGGAGCTGATCGAGCGGATCTGCGCGGGCGACGCACAGGGATTCTTTGACGCCATCCGGCGCGACGGTGATCGGCGCAACGTATGTGGCCTGCCGCCGGTCTATCTAGCGCTGAGGCTGCTACAGCCTGTAGAGGGCGAACAGGTCGCCTACGAGCGTTGTCCCGCCGACGAACGGGGGACGTCTTTCGTATCGATCTGCGGCATCGTGTGGAGGTGAAACACTGATCTTGCTCCAAGCTTGCGACGATCAGAGCAGTACTCCGACAAGGTGTGGCAACGTGCTCTCGTGTTTGCCCAGCCAGTGACCCTGCGCTATAATTGGCGATGTAGCGTGCGCCTGTAGCTCAGCGGATAGAGCGGCAGACTTCGAATCTGATGGTCGGGGGTTCGAATCCCTCCAGGCGCGCCTTGTGCCACAGGTAGCGTCACGAGAATGACAGCCCCTCCGACTTCCAAGTCCAGGTACGGCGCATCCCCCTGGCTGGGGACATGTGGCCAACACAGGAAACATCAAAGCCCGTCCGCTGCGCAGCATCTCGCCGATAGGCGAGGCTGCCACGCAACCCTCATGGGTTGCGCGGGTCTGCAGGTCGGTGGACGGGCTCTGTCATTCGCACAGGCCGCGGGCGTCGGCGCACTGCAGGCGCTGTCCCAGAAGGCTCTGTCTGGGCATGCCGCAGGGGGCCTGTCGGCTGATCAGTGACTGGGCGGCGAGCCGAGCAGGTCGTACAGGACGGCAGCGCGAACGAATAGGGCTCGGTTCGGCCACGGGGCAGTAGTTCCCACGCCAAGGCGAATCGGGCTACTGCGACCCGAACGGCGCTCCGACGGGGGAGCCGCAGGTCTGGATCTGTGAGGGCGTAGCGTGAACCGACAGCAAAAGAGGAGCAGGTCCATGGATGCTACAACGCTCGTACTGGCTGCCGTGGCCGCGGTGCTTCTGGCCATCGCTTTCTGGCGAGGGCGTGACCTGCCGCTGGCCGGACTGTTGGCTGCGGGACGCACGCTGTGGCGAAACATCCTGATATTGCTGCTGAGCTTTCTGATAGCCGGCCTGGTTCAGGTGCTCGTGCCCAGGGAACTCATTTCCCGCTGGTTGGGTGCCCAGGCGGGTTTCAAGGGGGTGCTCATCGGTTGTGTAGTCGGGGGGTTGGTGCCCGGCGCACCATACGCTGTGTTCCCTCTCGTGGCTGCGCTCTATCAGGCGGGAGCAGGCCTGGGTGCCACAGTTGGCTTCATCGCAGCGTGGTCGCTTTGGTCCGTGTCGCGCCTCCCTTTGGAAGTGGCGCTGGTCGGTGCCAAGCCCGCG
>Ga0209427_10005540_pt1 | contig 14495 bp, 12 predicted proteins | sample DeeMarSWOR136_30_FD_187465 | JGI IMG/M metagenome (GOLD analysis project Ga0209427, IMG submission 187465) | Marine sediment microbial communities from White Oak River estuary, North Carolina - WOR-1-36_30 (SPAdes) (version 2) | ecosystem: Environmental > Aquatic > Marine > Intertidal zone >... | reverse complement strand
TTTTGGAGGTAACAACTTACCCTAACAGGTAAAACATTTTGGAAAATTGAACCAGAGTCTGGACCAAGCCCAGAATGAGAGGATTCGTGATCCTCACATTATGAGAAAAAGGAGTCGAAAGGAGGTAATCTATGGAACTGAAAGTTGAGCGATTGGAGATTCCGGAAGGATGCAACGTCATTTTCGGTCAGACCCACTTTATCAAAACGGTTGAGGATCTCTATGAGATAACGGTAGGGACTGCTCCAAATGCTAAATTTGGAATCGGCTTCTGTGAGGCCTCCGGTCATTGCCTCGTCAGGGGAGAGGGAAATGACGAGGCATTGAAGGAAGTAGCCATGAAAAATGCCATGAAAATTGGGGCCGGCCACACCTTCAATATTATTCTGAAGGATGCTTTTCCAATCAATATCCTCAATGCGGTGAAGATGTGTCAGGAGGTTTGTAGCATTTTCTGTGCTACCGCCAATCCTTTAGAGGTGATCTTAGCCCAATCGGAACAGGGAAAAGGAGTCCTCGGCGTCATTGACGGGTCCTCCCCAAAAGGAATGGAAAAAGAGGACGGGATTGCCTGGAGAAAAGAACTATTAAGGAAATTCAAGTATAAGTTGTGAACTTAGCAGATTTAGGGAATAGGGAGGCTCTTTGGAGGATAATAACCAAGCACCAAATCCCAATAACCAAACAATAACCAATTTCCAACGACCAAAATTCCAAACCCCTCACCCCGTCCCTCTCCCTAAGGGGGAGAGGGATACTTTGTTTGTTCGGACATTGGATATTGGAAATTATTTGGAGCTCGCCTGCCTGCCGGTAGGCAGGGAATTTGGTTATTGGAATTTAGAGGATTGTCCTGTCATCAGCTTTCATTTTTCACTAAGCACTCCAACGCAGTGATATATTCCTCCGTCATGCACGTGGGAATCTGGTGCTTCTTCAAACATTCGAAACATTTGCTCGGTTCGTAAAGGGGTGTACTCACATACTTCTCCCCGCCATCCGGAAAGAGGGTAACAATCACGCCACGATCTAATTGCATCGCTTTTTGGAACGTTCCACACATGGCCGCACCCGAACTGATGCCACAAAAGATTCCTTCCCGAAGGGTAAGAACTCTCGCCATTTCAAAGGCGTCTTCATCCGTGACAGAAATCATTTCATCCAGACAGCTGGGTTCATAGATTTCAGGGACATATTGATGACTGAGGTTCTTCAATCCCTGAATCTTTGAATTAGGGTACGGCTCCACACCCACAATCTTAATCTCAGGATTGTATTCTTTAAGCCGCTTGGAAACACCCATCAGGGTTCCCGTCGTCCCCAAACCCCCAACAAACATCCTTACTTTTCCTTTTGTTCCCCTCCAGATTTCCTCACCCGTCGTTTCATAATGGGCAAGGACATTGTACTTGTTTTCGAATTGATGCGGCATGTAATAGGTCGGGTCTTTCGCCATTTCCTCGGCTAAATCGATCGCACCATCCATTCCTTTTGATCCCTCACTTAAAACAATCTTTGCTCCAAAGGCCGTGAGGATCTTGCGTCTCTCCATGCTCATCGTCTCTGGCATCACCAGCTCCAACCGATATCCCTTCACGGCACAGACCATGGCCAGAGCAATTCCCGTGTTTCCACTCGTTGGCTCGATGACGATCTTATTCTTGGTGAGAAGGCCTTCTCTCTCTCCATACTCAATCATATATTTCACAATCCGGTCTTTGACGGAGCCCGCGGGGTTGTACCGTTCCAATTTCGCATAGACCTTCACCTTCTTATTGGGAACGATATGATTGATCTTCACCAGGGGCGTATCTCCCACTAAATCAATCATATTCTCAGCCACTCGATACATAGTTCCCTTGCCTCCCTAAAGAAGAAGTCAGTCGTCTAAGGGTTAGGGTAATGATGCCCGTTTCAATAACAAAAAGAAGGCTACGGCTCTCGTCTTTTAATTCTCTGTACGTAACCGTCACCGGTAACCGATACGGGCTTCGTAGCCATAACCTTAACCGATTTCCCCCTGGACGAAATGGGCTTCCTAACCTTAACCCAAGAAGACTAATTTCCCCATTTGTATCAAAGGGTGCTCAAGATCTCCGCCCCTTTCTCAGTGATGGCAATACTGTGCTCAAAATGGGCGGAACGTTTTCCATCAGCTGTCACTACGGTCCAACCATCGGAAAGAATTTTAACCTCATAAGTACCTTCATTCACCATGGGCTCCAAGGCGAAGACCATCCCTGTCTCTAACCTCGGCCCCTGGTGAGGAGATCCAAAATTGGGTATCTGAGGTTCCTCATGCAGGTCTCGACCAATGCCATGCCCAACGAAGTCTCTGACAACAGAAAATCCTTGGCTTTCCACCCAAGCCTGAATCGCATGAGAGATATCGGAGAGGCGGTTCCCAATCTTTGCCCTTTCAATCCCGATTTGAAGGGCCTTCTCTGTCACTTCAAGAAGTTTTCTGGCGTCCCTGTCCACCTCACCGATGGGTAGCGTGATGGCTCCATCCCCAAAATAACCATTGAGATTGACCCCCACATCCAGGCTTACAAGGTCCCCCTCTTTCAACTTCCGTTGACTCGGGATTCCATGGACAACCTCTTCATTAATGGAAATACAGAGGCTTGCAGGAAACCCCCGGTATCCTTTAAAGGCAGGGAGGGCGCCTCTTGAAAGGATGACCTTTTCCACAATCTGATCTAACTCTTTTGTGGTCATCCCTGGCCCGATCACTTTCTGCAGCTCCTGAAAAACCTCTGCCACGATGACATTGGATCTCTTCAGATGCTCAATCTCTCGAGAAGATTTGATGATGATCACACGAGTAGTATGCATTTGAAGTCATGAATTGTCAACCTTTCCACTGCCCTGACCTAAAGGCAAGGACTTGCTCAAGGTTGACCCCTTCGACTGCGCTCAGGGCAAGCTCTGAGAGGCGCTCTCCTGGGTCGTTTTTTCAAAAAAAGAGGCCGAACGCCGTCGAACGGGTCAATAATCAAAAACCCTGTTTTCTATTGACTTTATCGCTCTATCCAGTAAAATAAAATTGATTTGAGCATGATGAAGGGGATGAAATGATTCCAAGATACACTCGCCCGGAGATGGCAAGGATCTGGACGGATCAGAGAAAGTTTGAAACCTGGCTTGAAATCGAACTCATGGCTTGTGAAGCCTTGGCTGAACTGGGTGAGATTCCTCGAGAGGCTGTTCGAGAAATCAGGGAGAAGTCGAAATTTGACATTCGCCGAATCGATGAAATAGAGAAAGCAACAAAACACGATGTCCTCGCCTTTTTGACCAATGTGGGAGAAGCGATCGGTCCCCTTTCGAAATACCTTCACTATGGACTCACGTCTTCCGATATTCTGGACACCTCTCTCGCTTTACTTTTGAAAGAGGCCTCTGAAATCATTCTTCAGGACCTCCATCGCCTTCTGGAAGTCTTGAAAAAGAAGGCCTTCGAACATAAAGAGACCTTGATGATTGGACGGACGCATGGCATTCATGCGGAACCTATCACGTTCGGTCTCAAAATGGCCCTCTGGTATGATGAGATGAGACGAAATCTCACCCGAATGGAAAGAGCGAAAGATGCGGTGAGCGTCGGTAAACTCTCAGGAGCCGTGGGAACCTTTGCCCACATCCCCCCTTTTGTGGAGGAATATGTCTGCAAACGATTGGGACTCAAACCGGCACCCATCTCAACCCAGATCGTCCAGAGGGATACCCATGCCGAATTCTTCAGCACGCTATCCATCATCGCCTCTTCGATTGAAAGAATTGCCGTGGAACTGAGACACCTCCAGCGAACCGAAGTTCTGGAAGCTGAAGAATTCTTCTCAAAGGGCCAGAAGGGTTCCTCGGCCATGCCCCATAAGCGGAACCCCATCTCGGCTGAGAACCTTTCCGGTCTGGCGCGATTGATGCGTTCTTACAGCCTTGCTGCACTGGAGAACATTCCTCTCTGGCATGAACGGGATATCAGCCATTCCTCCGTGGAAAGGGTCATTGCTCCTGATGCCACCATCCTGATTGACTTTATGCTGAATCGGCTCACCTCTCTTGTCGATCATCTCATGGTTTACCCTGAAAACATGAAGGCCAACCTAGAAAAGATGGACGGACTTATCTTTTCAGAGGCCCTCCTCCTCCTTCTGACAAGAAAAGGCCTTTCGAGGGAAGAGGCTTATGGTGTGGTGCAGAGGAATGCGATGACGGTTTGGGAAAAAGGCGACGATTTCAAAACCCTTCTCTCTCAGGATGTGGAGATCAAACGTCTCCTCACCCACGAGGAACTGGTTGCCATCTTCGATATCCGGAGCCATCTCAAACGCGTGGAGGATATCTTCCGAAGGGTATTTGGAGATTCATAAGATGAAAAAGGAACAAAAGCCTACTCCCGACTTGAGAGACCTCCTTCGGATGAAACAGCCTTCAGATCGGGGAGGAGGTAAGAAACCTATCTTGAAGAAAACTAACTTCACGATCTGGTACTTCGTGATCGCTTTCCTCATCGTCTTGCTCCTCCAGAGTTATATCACCCAGAGAAAGGTTGAAGATGAAATTCCCTACAGCGAATTTAAGCATTCATTGAGGGCGGGCAAGATCAGGGATTTGACCATCACTCAGGAATCGATCTCCGGCGAAAGGGAGACGGAGAGAGGCCCCCGGAAGTTTCGGACGGTCCGTGTGGAGGATTCAGATTTGGTGAAGGAATTGGAGGCCTCCCAGGTAAAGTATGAAGGAAAGGTCGAAAGCAAGTGGCTGACCAATATCCTCTCATGGATCATCCCTCTTGTCTTCTTCTTCTTTATCTGGAGGATCCTCTTCTCTCGGATCGGGCCGGAGACCAGCGTGATGTCCTTTGGAAAAAGCCGGGCCAAAGTCTATGCGGAGAAGGAGAAGAAAGTGACTTTCGCCGATGTGGCCGGGATCGATGAGGCAAAAGAAGAATTGAAGGAGGTTGTCGAATTTCTCAAAACCCCGGGGAAGTTTCAACGCCTTGGTGGAAAGATCCCCAAAGGAGTCCTTCTAGTAGGAACGCCCGGAACGGGAAAGACCTTGTTGGCCAAAGCGGTAGCCGGAGAGGCCAATGTCCCCTTTTTCTCCATCAGTGGTTCCGATTTTGTGGAGATGTTTGTTGGAGTGGGAGCCGCCCGGGTCAGGGACCTGTTTGCCCAGGCCCAGAACCATGCCCCCTGCATCATCTTCATTGACGAACTCGATGCCCTGGGAAAGGCCCGGGGGGTCAATCCCTTGGGAAGACATGACGAGCAGGAGCAGACCCTCAATCAACTTCTGGCAGAAATGGATGGTTTCGATCCGAATACGGGGGTGATCATCATGGCTGCCACCAATCGGCCAGAAATTCTTGACCCTGCTCTGCTCAGACCAGGCCGCTTCGACCGTCATGTTTTGGTGGACCGACCCGATATCGTGGGTCGCGAGGAGATTCTTAGAATCCATACCCGAAATATAAAACTTTCCCCCCAGGTCGACCTAAAGATCATCGCCTCAAGAACCCCCGGATTTGTAGGTGCCGATCTCGCTAACATCGTCAACGAAGCAGCCCTGCTGGCCGCCCGCAAGAATAAAGAAGCAGTTGAGATGCCCGATATCGAGGAGGCCATCGACCGTGTGGTGGCGGGATTGGAGAAGAAGAGAAGGCTCATGTCGAAAAAGGAAAAGGAGATCGTGGCCTTTCATGAGTCAGGCCATGCCATTGTAGCCTCCCTTTTACCGAACGCTGATCCGGTCCGGCGAATCTCCATCATTCCAAGAGGCATCTCTGCATTAGGCTATACGCTTCAATTGCCCACAGAGGATCGATACCTAATGACCAAGACGGAACTCCTAGACCGTCTGGCTGTCCTTTTGGGGGGAAGAGTGGCTGAGGAGATTATTTTCGGAGAGATCTCGACCGGCGCCCATAATGATCTACAGCGGGCCAGCGACATTGCCACCAGCATGGTGAAAGAATATGGGATGAGTGAAAAATTGGGTTATGTCACCTTTGAGAAGGAGAAGAAGCCTCTCTTTCTGTCCTCTGCCTTTGGCTCATCAAGGGAATATAGCGAAGAAACAGCCAGGCAGATCGATGAAGAAGTGAAAAAGATCGTGGATGAATCCTATCATAAGAGTAAAGGACTCCTCACGGCAAAGAAGGACAAACTGGAAGAACTCGCCCGTCTCTTACTGGAAAAGGAGGTGGTCGAGGAAGAGGACTTGAAGAAAATTCTCCAATTGGAAGTCGCCAAAGCATGATCAAAAAACTTTTCAGACACCTTCGAACAAAGATGTTTGCCGGCATCCTGGTCATCCTGCCCCTCGGGATTACCTTTCTCGTCTTGAATTTCATCTTCAACGCTTTACATACTACCCTTGACCCGCTGATGCCCAAGGTTTCTGTCTATCTTTTCCAACGGGAGATGTCCATCCCCGGGCTGGGAATCATTAGTTTTTTCCTCTTGCTCTATCTGATCGGTATGATCACCACCAATGTCTTGGGACGAAAACTGGTCCATTGGACACACAAACTCTTCACCAATATCCCTGTGGTCAAAAATATCTATAGTTCTTCAAAACAACTGACCGATGCCTTCTCGGCCACCCAAAAAGGTTCCTTCCGACAAGCCGTCTTTGTTGAATTTCCGCGGGAAGGGAACTTCGTTCTTGGATTCATCACCAACGAGTTGACCGATCTCGAGAATGAAAAAAAGATCACCGTCTTCATCCCGACGGGATTCGCCCCTCCGGCTGGCCATCTCCTCTTCCTCCCGAGAGAAAAGGTATTTCCTTCTCAGTTGACGATTGAAGAGGCCATTAAAACAATCATGTCCGTGGGTATTGTCACCCCTTCTCAGCTCACCGTCTCCTTAACCCATGCGAAACCGAATAAGGAATCGATTGAAAATTTCGAAAAGATGAAGTATCTTAATTCAAAACTTGAAGGAGGTCCTTAATCATGGAAGCTATCACGCTTCTCATCGCAGTGGTTGCTCTTATCCTCTCTGTTCTCGCTTACCAACGGACAGGAGGCACTGCTGAGCTGAAACGGCAAATCGAATCCAAGACTTCCTCTCTTGACTTGAAGAAGGAGATGGATACCTTGGCGGCCATGACCGATGCACTGAGAGAGAAAACGGCCGATGCCCTTGAGCGTCTGGAAAAAGCTATCCGGAAAACGGAAAAGGACCAAACGTAATCTAAACATCATTGAAGAGATCCTTTTCTCTTTTCGCGAACACCCATAGTGAAGACGCTGATGTCTGAACCAATCAAAGCCATTTCGTCCTGGCTCACCACCTCTGGAATCAAAATAATCGGGATTCTGATTGCACGCCTCATCCTATCCCAGATGTCGAGATGGATCATCAAAGGGTTGGTTCCGGAGCCCAGCGTCGAGGAGGATTAAAGTTCGATTTGATGAAAAGGGTATACAAATTCCTTTTCCTCACCGGGTCCTTTTCTGGGGAGACAAAGGAAATAAGTAAATGTCCAAATTTTGGCAATTGGAATTTGGTGATTGGATATTATTTGAAACTTGGAATTTGGTTATATTGAATATTAATTCGCTATGAATCAACCTCTACGTGTCCTTTTCCCCACGCCGGAAGCCGTTCCCTTTGCGAAGACAGGGGGATTGGCAGATGTGGCGGGCGCCCTCCCTAAATATCTTCAATCCCTGGGGTGTGATCTAAAGTTAGTCATGCCTTACTACCGGATGGTCAAAAACACAGGCCTTCCCATCCAATCCCTGGGGAAGGAATTGGAAGTTACGGTCGGGACTGAGGCCATCAAGGCCGATCTCTATCAGGGCCAGCTTGATCAGGGACTCCCGGTCTATTTCATCGGACAAGAAGAATTTTTCGATCGCCAATATCTCTATGGCACTTCCAAGGGAGATTATTTTGACAATGCGGAGCGCTTCATCTTCTTTTCGAAGGCGGCCCTTCTCCTCTGCCAGTACTTGGGATTCTCTCCCGACATCATCCATCATCATGAATGGCAGACAGGACTCATCCCCGCCTACCTCAAATCGATTTACCGGGGAAATCCCCTCTTCTCTCGTACCGCGGTCGTCTTTACCATCCACAATATTGCCTATCAAGGACTGTTCAAAAAGGAGAAGTTCTTGGTCACGGGTCTTCCCCAGGAGATGTACAATCCGGAAGGGATCGAATATTGGGAGAGGATCAATTTGATGAAGGCGGGCATTGTCTATGCCGATTCGATCAATACCGTGAGCCACAAGTATAGCGAGGAGATCCAGACTCCCGAATTCGGCTATGGACTGGAAGGTATCTTGAGGAAGAGAAAGGAAGATCTCTATGGGATCCTCAATGGGGTCGATTATAAGGAATGGGATCCTTCCCATGATCCCCACTTGGTGGCCCGATATGACCTCCAGGACCTTTCCGGAAAGAAAACCTGTAAGAGAGATCTTCTGAAGGAGTTTAATCTTCCTTCATCCCTTGAAAAAACTCCCCTCTTAGGTACGATTTCTCGCTTGGCTGATCAAAAGGGGTTCGACTTATTGGCCGAAATTCTAGAGGAGCTTTTCGCCCTCGACATCGGATTTGTTCTTCTCGGAACAGGAGAACAGAAATATCACGATCTTTTTCAACAGGTGGCTCGTAAGTACCCCCAGAAAGCCGGAATCCGAATCGCTTATGACGACCGCCTGGCCCATAAGATCGAAGCCGGTGCTGATCTCTTTCTGATGCCGTCGAAATATGAACCCTGCGGTTTGAACCAGATCTATAGCCTGAAATATGGAACGATCCCCGTCGTTCGGGCTACCGGGGGACTGGACGATACCATCGTGAATTACGATCCTTCGAAAGGGACCGGGAATGGCTTCAAATTCAGTCGATACGATGCGAAGGAATTCCTGAACCAGATTAAAGTGGCGATCAGTTTCTTTTCGCAACCGAAGCATTGGAAACAACTTCTTCAAAATGCCATGACGGCAGATTTTTCCTGGCAAAGGTCGGCGGAGACCTATCTTCAGCTTTATCAGCAAACCTTGAAAAAGAGAGAAACGTCCTGATCGGTCTTTTTCAGAGAGTTTACAGCGTGAACCCAATCTTAAATTGTCTGATCCCAGGAGTTCTGTGTCTTCTCTTTTCCCTTCCAAGCACCCTCAATGCCAAAACCCCTCCCATTAGAAATCTGGAGCATCCCAGACTCATTGAGACAGCAGAGCTGGCAAATGCCGTGAATCACCCGTCCGTTCGGATCGTAGACCTGAGGTCCTCCTTCTCCGATTACCTTAGGGGCCACATTCCAAATGCCGTCTATCTCCATTTCCAAACGCTTCAGGTTCCCCGAAATGGCATTCCTGCCCAGTTGCCGGATCGAATCTCCTTGGAAAAGATCATGGGAAACTATTTAGGCATCTCTAATAATATGTGGGTCATCCTCTATTCGGAAAAATCGGACCCCAATGCAACCTACCTCCTGTGGACTCTCGATTACTTAGGACATAAGAAAGTGGGCGTCCTGAATGGAGGCTGGGAGAAATGGACTGCGGACAAGCTCCCCCAAACCCAGCATTATCCCTCTCTCTCGTCTAAGAAATTCTTCGGGAGAATCAAAAGAGAAAGCCTAGCCGAAAAGAAATGGGTTCTCAATCGACTTTCTGCCCCGAATGGAGTGATTGTAGATGTCCGCTCACCCCAACAGTATAGTGGCGAAGAGGGCGAAGAGATCCGGAGAGGTCATATTCCAGGGGCCAGGAATATCTTCTGGGAGAGGACTCTTGAGGGAGAGGAAATAAAAGTCTGGAAGAAGAAGGAGGACCTGAAAAAAATTTTTGTTGAGGCAGGGGTAACAAAGAATAAAGAGGTCATCGTTCATTGTCGAACAGGAAGGGAAGGGAGCCATCTTTACTTCACCTTAAAATATGTCCTCGCCTTTCCAAATGTTCGCCTTTACCGGGCGTCCTGGGTTGAGTGGTCTGCGGATCGGAATCTACCGATCACAGTAGGCACGGAGCCTTAAGAATTGTTTTTGAAAATTTTTAACTTGACAAACCTCGGATAGTTATGCCACTTTAAAAAAAATACAATTAAGTTGAATTCTTCCAATTCTGTTGTGCCCTCGGGAGGAATTCTTTATCATGCACAAGATCTGTTGGGTGGGGATCATTTTACTCCTCTCCTTAACTTGTTTCCCCCACCTGAACCTCCTTCCCGAAAGACGCCATATGGCTCTGGCCTCCAATGAGGAGGAAAGCCCTTCCCTCATGGTCGAGCCTGAATCGGAACTTTTCCCTCTTCATCATCCCTCTACCGAAAACTGCGAGCCTTCTCTTGCACCTCTCCCAACGGAAGAACCTATCGTAAAAACGGACCTCCCTACCGGGGACGAACCGAATGAAGACTTCACCCTGGAGAAACTACCAGCCGATTCTCCTAAGCAGGCCCAGGAGTTTGACATTCCCATTGTGATCAACGAAAGGGTGGAACACTTCATTCAATATTTTCAAACCACAGCAAGGAAGGTCTTCGTCAATTGGCTCGCCCGGTCTGAAAGATACATTCCCTTCATGAAGAATTTGTTGAGAGAGAGCGGGCTCCCGGAGGATTTGGTCTACATGGCCTTGATTGAGAGTGGCTTCAACCCCTATGCCTATTCCAGAAGGAAGGCCTCTGGTCCATGGCAATTCATTTACTTCACCGGTAAAAAATATGGTCTTAAAGTGAACTGGTGGGTGGATGAGAGGCGGGACCCAGAAAAATCCACGATTGCCGCAGCTAAATATCTAAAAGATCTTTACGACCTGTTTGAATGTTGGTATCTCGCCGCAGCCGGATACAATGCCGGGGAAAGAAAAATCATTAATGCGATGAAACGTTATCGAACGGAGGATTTTTGGGAACTGACGAAATATCGATATCTGAAAAGGGAAACAAAGGATTATGTCCCTCAGATGATTGCGGCCGCCTTGATCGCTAAGGACCCGGAGAAATATGGGTTTGTCGACATTGAGTATCAGGAACCTTTGCGATACGAGAAGGTGACTGTGCCAGCGGTCACAGACCTCCGTCTCATTGCCAGAGCCTGTGAGGTCTCAGTAGAGCAAGTGAAGGATCTTAATCCTGAATTGCTGAGATGGTGCACTCCTCCCGATCGTCAAGAATATGAAATCAAGATTCCCTTCGGAACGAAGGACCTCTTTTCGAAGAATTTTGAGGCCCTTCCCCACCAGGAAAGATTTCAATTCAAGACCCACATCGTGAGGAAGGGGGATACCCTTGGAGGAATTGCGAGACGTTACCGAGTTGATTTGGAGCCTATATTGGAGCTGAACCGACTCAAGAGGTCAAGCCTCCTATCCATAGGGATGAACCTCATCATCCCCGTCCCGAAGGATGCGAGAATTGCTGGGGTGCCAAAGAGGAAGATGGAAAAAGAAGGCCAACCGTTCAGGAACGAAGAGATCACCTACATCACCTACACGATCAAGAGGGGAGATAGTCTGTGGAGCATTGCAAACGAAATGGGAGTGAACATCGGTGCTCTCAGCCGCTGGAATAATCTCCATCCAGACAAGAAACTCATGCCTGGCGATAAATTGAAAATCCGGATCCTGACTTCCCAACACCCGTCGAATGGACCTCCAAAGAAAGAAGGTAAAGAGATCATCTATATCGTGAAAGAAGGGGATACGCTCTGGGACATCGCCCAAAAATACAATGTCACCATTGAAGAAATCAAGAATTGGAATTCCCTTAACGGCGGAGATCGAATCTATCCTTCAGATCGGCTGAAACTAAAGGTGGGAGAGATCAGATCTTCAACTCTAAATTGATCATATCTCCTCTGGTAAATCCCATGGCGTGGAAGAACTGAAGAAGGTCCCAGTCGTTCCAACTGACCAGTGTATAAATAGTCCTTACGCCCATGGCTTTCAGCCTTTGAATCAACTCGTGGGCTAAAGCCGTGGCCAATCCCTTCTTTTGATGAGTGGGGTCGACCCCGATCGTGTCAATCCATCCGATCGTGTCTGGAACCCCGAATTCCCACCCGCTTATATCCCCGAGAATGAATCCTAGGACTCGCCCTTCTACTTCGGCCACGAGCGAAACCTGGGAGGCTTTGTCATTCATCATTTGTAACTTCTTTTCCCAATAGTCCCTTCGTTTTTCTCCCAAGACCTTTTTGTCAATTTCAACAATAGCTTCCAAATCTTCCTTGCTCAGAGATCGAATCTTCACGTTGTCCAATAGGTTCATGATTTTTTTCTTTTCCCCTTATTCATTAAACAAGAAGCCCAAAATTTGTCAAGGGAAAACTTAGTCCTTCCCAGAAAGTGTTCTCTTGACAGAGAAGGTTTATTGCGTTTATATAGATTCGGTAGCTGGTCGTTGCTGTATAGAGCGGGAAACCCTCAAGAAAATGTCCTGGGGTAGAGCTAGACCGCAAGGAATGAAATGAACTTGCCTGAGTTCGAGCTTGTCCATCCGCAATCTCTGCAAGAGGTTTGTTCCATTCTTGGAGAGCATGATACGAAGGCCGTCCTCTTGGCTGGAGGCACAGCCCTCATGGTTGGCCTTCGTTACAGACTCAGCAGACCCGCCGTTGTTGTTGACCTGAAGGGATTGACTGCACTGAATTATGTGAGCCGAAACGAGAGCGGCGGACTCGCTATCGGTTCTATGGTTACATTGGAGACCCTGGAGAAATCCCTCTCAGCTTTAAACGGTCACGCCCCCCTGGCTCAGGCCGTCCAACTTGTGGCCGTTCCTCCTATCCGCCATCAAGCCACCATCGGAGGTAACCTCTGTCTTGACGCCCGATGCATCTACTACAATCAGTCCGAGGTCTGGAGAAGTGGGCTCAAGCCTTGTTTCAAACTGGGAGGGAACATCTGCAATGCCGTCGAGAAGGGCCGGCGTTGCCAGGCGGTTTACCAGGGTGATCTTGGTCCAGTTCTGTTGGCGCTGGGAGCCGAGGTGAAAATAGCCTCGGCGAAGGGCGAGAAGATCATTCCTTTAGCCGAGTTTTTCACCGGGAGAGGAGAGAAACCCAACGTACTCAGGCGTGACGAAATATTGGTGGAAGTCCGAATTCCACCTTCTGGCCACGGGTCTGCAGGGGTCTACGAGAAACTACGTGTGCGCGAAGGCATGGATTTTCCAATGGCCGGAGTAGCTGTTTTGGTCAAGAGGACCCCGAGTGGCACCATTGAACAGGCCAAAGTGGTACTGGGAGCGGTGGGATCTTCCCCAACAGAGGTGCCCAAGGCCGCAGCACTTCTGCATGGCCACAAACCTACAGACGATATCCTTGAGTCTGTGTCCCGAGAGGCAGTGGATAGGGCGCAGGCAGTAGGAAACCTGGCTATGAACGCGAGCTATCGCAAGAAAATGGTTGGAGTGCTTGTACAGCGGGCACTGCGCCGAGCCCTGACGATGGCCCCGGAGAATAGGTCTTAATGAAAAGTTTCCCGGTTACGGCAAGGGCGACGATGCCCGTATCGTCATTCGGTGACGTTGTGTGTCCAAAAAATCTCGAGGGAACCAACGTTTGTCGTTGTCGAAGCTCGTATAGATGCTCGACCGTCGAAACTGGAGGCTCGCGTCCATTTTTGCCGAAATTCGAGCATCGAGCTTCCTGCTTCGATACCGGCGTCGTCACCGTTAAACGATATTAATCTCAAACGAAACGGGCTTAAGGGAGAACCATGGCAAGGATTCCAGTTTCACTAAATATAAACGGACGAGTTGAAATCCTTGATATCGCTCCTCAGAGGACCCTTTTAGAGGTCATCCGGGATGATCTACAACTTACTGGAACCAAGTGCGGGTGCGAGGATGGGACTTGCGGTGCGTGCACGATCCTGCTGAATGGGGCACCCGTGCGTTCCTGTTTACTTCTTGCTGCGGAAGTCCAGGGGCAAGAGATTGTCACCATAGAAGGATTGTCCGACGGAGAGAAACTTCACCCGGTACAGGAGGCGTTCGTCAAATACGGTGGCAGTCAATGCGGGTTTTGCACCCCGGGCATGATCCTTACGGCCAAGGCGCTGTTGGACAAGAATCCTTCTCCCACGGAAACGGAAATTCGGCAAGCTATCTCTGGCAATCTGTGCAGGTGCACTGGCTATACCAAGATTGTCGAATCCGTGATGGCCCTCTCCGGTCAGCGAGCTTCGTCCTCGCAAAAAGAAGATGTCATTTCGGACTATTCCGTAGTAGGAAAACGAGTATCACGAACTGACTCTGTCTCGAAAACGAAGGGCGAAGCCAAGTTCTCCGCAGATCTGTATTTACCAGGGATGCTTTGTGCTAAAGTGCTTCGCAGCCCCTACGCCCACGCTAGGATACTGAACATCGACACAAGTCGAGCGGAGAAGCTTGCTGGAGTGAGGGCAATCATCACCGGCAGGGACGCCATACCGTACCAGTGGGGCGTTTTTGCCTACACCCGGGATATGCAGCTCCTTCCTACGGAGAAGGCCCGCTTCTTTGGCCAAGAGGTTG
>Ga0209427_10005538_pt1 | contig 14496 bp, 9 predicted proteins | sample DeeMarSWOR136_30_FD_187465 | JGI IMG/M metagenome (GOLD analysis project Ga0209427, IMG submission 187465) | Marine sediment microbial communities from White Oak River estuary, North Carolina - WOR-1-36_30 (SPAdes) (version 2) | ecosystem: Environmental > Aquatic > Marine > Intertidal zone >... | reverse complement strand
ATATATCGTGGAGAAATCGGATTAGAAAAAAAAATATTAGCAACATCAAGTATTAATGAATTTAATGATACCTCTGCTGAGATAGGAATTCAATATTACTATGTCGTAAGTGCGGAAAATTCTATTGGAGAAAGCCTGAATTCTTCGGAAAGAACTGCGATGGCTTATAATGTTTCTTTTGTTGAATGGAAATCACCTACAGAAAATGAATGGGTTATTTTTGGCACAGGACTAGCTTATTTCAATTTCACTTTCGATAGAGCAAGAATTGATGATGCAACTCTCGAAATTAATGGAAAAAATTATGGGAGTGTTATTAATAGATCTTATGTTATCATCTTCCCATATAATGATACCACAGATGGCAAAGTGAATGCTACCATACATGGATATCTCGATGAAGTAGAAATTACTAATGACACGATTCATTGCTTCTTTAGTAAGCTAACATCCGATGAGTATGAATTACTCAAGGAAGATAGACAATATATTGGACAAAAATTATATCTAATTATGCATGATCCTAGCGGAGATGATAGTCATAGTTTTTATGAACATGAAACCTTATTTTCAATGGCAATTGGTATGGAAATTTCTGAAACTGAGGCAGAAAAACAGACTATAGGGGAGATTGTGAGCATATCCGTAGGGGAAATCGTTACTGGCGGTATTGATGTGGGAGGGACAAGTTCACTTGAATCAAAAATAGAAACAATGCAAGGTTTTGATTATAGATACGATTTTATGGATGTTAGTTCAATTACATCAAGTATTGATTCAAATAATAAGGATTTTATTGGCCCTGGCTATGGAGATCGATATTGGGGTGAAGCTTGGACATTAGATTGGAAAATGAGAGCTTATCATAGGACATACTGGAATGGCACCGATCGTTATGAAGAAGCGAAGTTAACATATAATATTATTAGGGGCGCAGAAGTTTTTCTCCCTGATGCGGAAGCTCCAGAAGAATGGAGAAATTTAAATCCAGTTCATAATAATTGGCAAAATGTTACATGGATTGAGAATAATACTCAGATATATGGTAATCAACTTCGTACAAATAGTCATGAAGTAACCGCATGTAATACACTGAGTACTTCAGTAACTATTACATTAGGATCTGAAGTATATATGAAGCTTCCAGGTTTTTCTGAAACATTAACATGCGATTTAAGAACTCAAATGTATAGAGAAACTTCAATATCTGCATCCTATACAATTGGGTATGTTATTAATGATGATGAGAGCACTGATTGTATCGTTCAAGATATTGGGATTGATAAAAATTTTGGAACCTATATATTTAGAACAAATAGTTCATTAACAAAAACTTCATATCCACTTGAGTATAATACTTTTGATTATCTTCCTCCTATCATTGATTTCCCAAATATACGATTAGATTCATCTCAAGATGGGGAAGGTCCTTGTTCTGATGACTCTCCGATGGTAACTGTTGATCTTTTCGATGAAGGTGGCATTCGTTCAGCTTTACTTTTCTATTCAATAAATTATGGCTCCACTTGGTTCACTAAAGTCTTTTCAGAACAAATGGCTAATCGTGGCACCTGGGAGGCATCGATTCCTTCATATCCGCGTGGTACTACAGTGTCATGGTATATAAAAGTTTGGGATTTAGAAGGTTCTTCTTCAAATAGAACAGATCCTTACGGCAATCCATATAGGTATACTGTAATCAATCGTCCACCGAAAGTAAGACTTCTGAACCCCACTGGTGGTGAAGCTTATCAGGACGTTGTCAATATCGAATTTTCAGGTTCCGATCCGGATGGTGATTCTCTCACATATTCACTTGCGTATAATATGGACAATACAGGATGGCATTTAATAGCAAGTGATCTTACAGATACATCATATAATTGGAGTGTATCTCATCTCACATCAGACAATGTTCTATTAAAAGTAATTGCAGATGATGGAGACCTTCGGGTGGAAGATATTATGGATTATGTATTTGTAATAAATCCATCTGAAATATCAGGATATTTACAAATTGAGATTACAGATCAAATATTCTCCAAAGAGACATTTAATATAAGCTTTTATGTATGCAACGAATTAGGTTATGAAATTGATTTTGCCTCATTTAAAATGTGGTGGAATGGAATTGAAGTCTCTAATGATATACAGAATCTTGGAGAAGGGGAATATTTTGTATCTTTAAATCCAATAACAGTTTTATCTGGAGAAGATCCTATTCTTCTAAATATGACTATTTCTGCAAGTGGTTTTGAAGATAAATACTTTGAAGTGGAATTAGCTGTGGATCCTAAGTTAATAAATAAGCCTAAAGGTAAAGAAGGCCCTCCTATTTTAAATACAGTTATTATTGTTGGATCTGTAGCAGGAGGAGTAGGGATTAGTATTGCCCTAGGATGGGTGTTAATGAAAAGACGGGGAATAAAGAGTGAATAAAAAGATAATGATCAATAATTAAATTTTTTTTTTTACTTTTAGTTTTTTTATAATGCAGGTAAAACCTTAAAATAAAAAAAGTTAATAGAATCTATTTTAATTGCGTTGTTACGTTGTTTTGTGTCTTTACTCTTACTAGTTTCATTCTTTCTTTATATTTAATGTTTCTCTGCTTATTCCTTTTTTATTATTACCTAGAATTGTACAATTTGTATTTCAAGGATTTACGGGTTAAGGTTTAACATGCAGCTCATATATCCTATGAATATTTAATAGGATACTATGAAGAATCTCTTGATATTTCAGACAAAATAATCCAATCCCAAATGGTTTTGGAAGGTAGACTTAGAAGATTATTATTTAATGTTACATCAAAAAAGAAATTGATCATAAGATCTAAATAAGGTTGTACTAATTTAGATATTAGAGAATAATATGCAAAAACGGGATGGATTAAAAACTATAGTTCATATAGCAGAAAAAGAGTTTAAGGAAAAAAGACCTCGAATAGTTAAAGTCTTACAAGTTAAAAGCAAGAGTTTACTCACTAGAGGATTTCTTCCTGATCTTCATGTGCGACAGGTTGGACCCATATATTACCTTATTGCGTTGGATTATGGCGATACTCTTAGAATAATTTTTTATAATAGGAGTGGAGAGTATCTTGGGAATAATTATTTTGACCCCACACCCAAATTCTTAAAAAAATTAGACAAATCAACCATCGTAAAGCATAAATTACCACGAGCAGAACGAAAGATTGTAGAAGATGATACAATTCTCTTTCAAAAAAGGTTTACCAAACTTTTTCAAGAAATATCTCACCGATTCGGAATTATACTTCGTTATCCTCGCACTCTTCTCATAGATTCCAAACTAAAGTACCAGCAAATTCCCTCATTAGGGTGTAAAAAAGAGAAAGATAAGATTTATATACCCTCAGAATTACAGACATCTAAGAATTTTGAATTATTCGTAATTTATGAATGGTTTAATATCTTTCTCCATGATAAAATTCAAATTATAGACGAGATAGATATGAATATCTTCTACGTGTTGTCACTACTCTTGACAGCTATATACCGGCCAGAATATATTGAGATTATCAAAAATATTTATCAATCTTCTGCCTTAAATGATACCTACAAAACTGCCAATATTGTATTGAAATCAATTCCAACTAATCCTCCCAAAGATACTTTAATTATGTTATTAAAAAGGTATTTGGAGACATTACAACTTCTCAGACAATATAGGTTCTACTTTTCCACAATTGAGTTTGTGGAGTTATTCTTACATACATGTGAACTATTCGATACCAATTCTGACTATTATGCCTACTATACTCATTATTCTGATCAAATCACAGAGTCCTTTTTATTCACGGTGTTTTCTCATGCCAACGAAATTGCAAAAAAGAGTAATGATACTCGTTTAAAATATAAGACCTATCTATTGTTCATTCTTTTCGGACTTCAGATAAGGAAATTCAAAATTATATTTAGCAATTTGATTACAGTAATAAAATACTTATTATCATATCCTCTCGTGTATGAACAAGTATTACGGATTGAAGATTTTGTATCTGATATTTTATCGAAGTATATTGCTTTATATATAATCCAAGTTCAAGAAAAGCACTCTTCGGATGAAAATGTAGTAGAGATTGTGTTACAAATAGATAATACAAGTGATTATATATTCCAAGATTTTGAGTATAACCTTAAATGGAAACCAAAAACTAGATTAGATCTTAGTTCTACACAAGATCTTATGAAATCTTTTGATTTACACAACACACTAAAAAGGCGATATTTATTTTCCCAGCTCACTCCAGGGAAAATCACATTATCATGCACGATTTCTTTTATTAATCCGATATTTCAGGATAAAATAATGAAAGTAACTATTAACATTAAAAAGATTGGTTAGTGCTTTTAACTCTATTAAGTTTTTACTACATTTTAGTCAAAAAATTACTTAAATCAATGAATTATTTATATTACAAATTTTCTATCTTAGATTATGAAACCAATTCAAATTAATCCAATAGGTTATGTAAAAAGGACGTCAAAAGAAGAAAATGACAAAAATAGGAGTCTAATTTCAAGGATTATAATTAATAAAAACTTAACTAATGCTTTAGATAGCCTTGAAGATTTTTCTCATATTTACATAATCTTCTGGATGAATAAAATAAAAGCTACTAATTATATACATCATCCTAAAATGGTGCAAAATTCAAAACTAATAGGGATCTTCGCTACCCGAGCACCAATTCATCCAAATCCAATTGGTTTAACAATAGTAAAGTTAATTAAAAGAGAGATGAATATACTTTGGGTTGAGGGACTTGATGCTTTTGATAATACTCCTGTGCTAGATATTAAACCTTTTCCAGATTGGGAGCATGGAAAATGCATTATTGTCACTGATTTTAAGATTCCAAATTGGTTAAAGAAGGAATAGAAAAGTAAAAATTATACAATAATTCAAATCCTAGAAATTATTACTTATTTTGACAATTAAACGTTCTATAATAGTTTAAGTAGCGTTTTCTATGTTTAAAAGGTTTTTCTGGTCTATTAAAGTAGCATTTGGGGCAATAAATAGAAATTAGTGCATTATTCCATAGATCTTTCGCTTTTTCTGTGCTAAGGGTAGCATTAATTATACAAAACTCAGAAAAATCAATGGTTTTATTACAATCTACACAATATTTAACTTTTAACATTTATCAAATCATTTTAATGAATGCTTAACAGTTATGAATAAGAAATAATATTTGTAATATATAAGCGATAGAGACAATAAGATTTTCGAAAAAAGATTGAACCTATAAGGAGTAAGTTAATACAGATTAAAATTTCATTCCAGAAATTAAATTTGACTTTTTTTTTATAAAAATTAGGGGTTTAATTAATTTAAGTGAATTTTCTCTTATAAAATGTGGAATTATCATTCCAAAATGAGGTGAGAATATATAAAAATAAATTGGAAATTATTTGAGACAACATATCCATATATTTGTGATAAATGCGGAAATTTTCATTATGAACTCAAAATAATTTGTGAAGTGTGTGGAGCCAAAAACACATTACGAAAAGTAACTAAAAAAGATTGGAAGAAAAAAAACTCTTTAAAAGAAACTAAAACATTGGAAACACATCGAATTAATGAATTATTCCTCTGATCTTAGGACATTATTTTCCTGATCTTCTGTAATCGCATTAGTCTTAAATAATTGCAAAATTAACTTCAAAAAAATTTAAGCTAGATTTAATAATACTTAATAGATTTTAGATTCGAGCATATAATTAATCCGATTTTGAGAAAAAAAATTTGAATATGCATCAGGTCAAGTGTATACTCATACTTTCGTAGATTTTCCAAAGATTGGGCATAGAAAATCATTTAGATCACGTTCTCATTGTGAAAAAGGCAAGTAAGATATTAACATCTAATTCTTTCATCTCAAAAACATCCTAAATTTTACATGAAATTTATATTACCAAATTTTTATTATTAAGATAACTCTTAAACCTGAAAACTTAATATGACAATAACAATTAGTGAAGATTGTCTTATTTTTTATGGTTTTTCCTTTAAAACTACGAAGTTAGTGGAAGCAAATAAAGCAATTTCTGATTTTGTGAAGAAAAAACGCAAAATTGATCCTTCTGGTAGATTTAATTTCATTTTATTTCTCCAGGATGGACCAAGTTATTTAAATCATTTTACTCTCGATACAGAATATGTTTTAAAGACCTTAAAGTTAGCAAGTAATAATGTTATAAAAGCTGATATTGCTGGTGGTATTATAATAGGTATATCTCTATTAATTGAGAATTTTAAGAAAACTTCAAAAAAATTATTTCGGTTATTATTACTGTTAGATGAAGGTCCTTATGAAATTCCCCCTGAACAAATTCCTGTAATAGAAAATTTAGTTAAGGATGTTAAAAATTTACCATTTTATATAGATATAATAAGCATTGAAAATAAGAATAAAGAAGAGAGTGAAATGTTAAAAAATATAGCAATCTCATGCAATGGAGAATTTTATCAGATAAAAAATGTTCAAGATTTAAATTCATTATTAAACAAACTCGCGGAAAAAAAATTAGAAGAAGAATACCTTTATTCAAGATATAAATTAAAAATGAATCAGAAAGAAATACAAGCATTTTACGTTAGTTTGGCAGATAAACCTTCTACCTTTCATGAATTAGCTAATTGCTCAATTTGCTTTCAGGAAGCTAATGAGGATATTGTGCAATGTCCTTCATGTGGAACAGTCGTACATAAAACATGTTGGGCAGAATGGGCTATAAATTCTAATATCAAAGTACCATATGTTTTTAGATGCCATAATTGCTTCTATTTATTAAAACTTGACAAGAATTTTGTATTTGATGTTCAATTTGGGAAAATTCCTACAATTACAAAATTAAATAAAATAAAAGAGAAAGATATCAACGATTATTTGCAGGATTTGGAATCTAAAATCAAACCTAAGATTGTTAAAGCTGAAGATCCAGCGGTTACGGAGTTTAGAGAGATAATCAATTCAAAAAAGAGTAATTCAGAAAGCAAGGAAAATGAAATAATTGTGAAGGTTAATATATGCCCCATTTGCAATAATATTGTAACTGGCGATAAAAAGTATTGCCAAATATGCGGTTTTTTTCTCTCTTGAAAATAATGTCAAATAAGTTCTAAATTAAAATAAAAAACTTCCTCAACTTGAATTACTCGAAAAATCCTCCTCTAATTCATCATCGCTATTTTCAATAGGAATCAGATGCGTATGACCATGATATATTATAATTTTATATTTTTTTTTGTTAGATTCTATTTCCTTTTCGAGCATAAGAACGTAAGATATTATGAAATTTATAAATTAAACAGTTTATAAGTTTTCAAATTTTATTAAAATTCTCTTAGGATCCTTCTAGTTGATTATATTATTTTTTTTCAAAATCCAATCCTCAATAAGGAATACTTGAACTAAATCTTTTGTACTTTCAAATTTAGAGTGTATTTTAGATTTAGGAATCCAAACTTCTGAACCATTATTAAAAGAGATGAGTAAAGCCTTTTCAGATTCATTTTTTATGACTCCGTGCATTTTTTGGGCGCGATCATTAAAACTTATCCCATTCTCTTCAGTTATATATTCTTCTTGGATGATAATATTATTGGTGCTCTTTTGTATGGTTTTATTTGGATTGATAGGGATTGTAGCAAATTCTATTTTTTCGTGCAAGATATGTTCAAATAGCAATTCTAGAATTTTCAATTGGGCGTAATCAAGCATTTTAGAATATTGATCAATATTTATCCATAACCTATTCTTTCCATTATTTTCCCATTTAAAAGAAATCTGTGTTTTATTATTTTTAAAAGTATGAAAGCTTGACCACGAGTTTACTTCTTTTTTTAACACTTGTAATATCATTACCATCTCTTCGAGAGAGAATTTAATCACTTTACCCTCCCCTTTGCTTGGTTTCTCCCAAATACCGTTTTCTTTACTTTTTATTAGCCTAAAGAAGATAAACAAGTCAGTTATAGAAGTACTTTGAATTGTTAAGCCGACTTTCTTGCCAAAAAAGCTATAATTATGGACATTTGCCATACTAAAATCAATTTTTTAATGCTTTTAAACTAAAACTGTGTGTGAATTTAGTATATCATTTAGAATACCATTTTTATTTACTAAAAGGATGATTAAGAGAATTTTCACTTTATAGAATTCAACAATTTAAAAATTAAACCAGAAAAGATTTAAAAGACCAAATAAAGGAAGTATATAACTTTGCTTTCCTTTTGTTCATTTTAATTTTTTGAATTCCAATATTGTGCTAAAATCCTAAATTTTGAGAATAATATAAAATCAAATTAAAAAAAAAAGTAATATTAATTTATTTTTTCTTTATTTGTTGTAGTAGTCTTCAATGAAGATTTTTCATATCTCGCTCTTATTAATATCATAAATCCACTTCCAATAGTACCGCCTAAAGCTCCAAATAGTATTCCTAATAGTATAACTATAATGAAAATCACTACACCATAACCAGATCCACCAAAAATCAGTCCAGCAAATTGATCTAAATTTTTATAGGCATTATTTGAAGCCATCTGGTATACCATAAATATAAACCACACTACAAATACTGATAATGCAGCACTATATATTCCTCGCCTCATTGTTTTATTAAGCATACCTGCTATAATTCCGGGAATTATAATTAATTGCCATACATTAGTAAAAGTAAGAAGGTAAGCAAGACTTGAAGCAAAAAGAAAAGAAATTATAAAGTTTCTTGTATCCGTACTTATTTTTAATTTGTCTTTGATGTTCATTCTATTCACCTCTTACCTTTTGTTTTAGTTCTTTATATTTTGAGCGAATTAGATCTTTCTTATTCAGTCCAAAGATTACACTAGTTATACCTATCAAAAATACTAAAATTAAGACAGCAGGTAGATAAGCTGGGATATCAAATCCTGTTCCTTTTAGAAGCTTAATCGTGGATTCAATATGTTCTTTTGGAAAATCGTCTAGTTCTCCATAAAAATACCGTCTATGATATTTTCCTTTTATAAATAATTCTTCAACTTGATCTGAATAATGCTTTGAATTAGCTATTGCTCTTTGTCCAGAAGGTATTACGCTTAATGAATTTTCCAAGTTACTAAAATCAATTATCATACGTTCGGAAGCACCACCTCGAGCATAGCCCACACCATCCCTTATATTTACTCCTGAAGGGTTAACAGTATATCCTGACCCATCTCCATCAAATGGACCAATGGTTAAGCTATCGAATCCAGGTACTAAATGAGGAAACAAAAGTTTATGTATATCACCCCATCTCCATGCAGATACATCATTAGTGCCATAAAATTCAACTATAGATTCAATCGCAGAACTTAGCGCTTTAATTATGACATCAGTTCTATTTTCAATTACAGAGGTTTCAATATCATCAAACCATTTTGAATTAGGGTCATCTCGGGTTAATTTTTCTAATACATTCAATGAAGGTCGCATTGAAGTTCCTGCTTTCTCAAATTCATCATTGAACGTGTAATCTTGATAATAATCACGCCATTTACGATAAATCGTCGGTGCAGCTAAATCTTTGTCCATATCATAATTCCAATTTTTTAGTTGTGTTTCTACATTTACTATAACAGAAGTCTTTTCATCAGAAGGAAGTCTTTCGATAGCATCGATAAGATAAGGAACAAATGCTCTAGCATCAGTAGATTTCACATCAAGCTGAATCTCCTTCATTTTTTCTACACCTACAGTACCATCTGCAGAGTTGTTGAGTAATTCGTTAATTCTTCTACCTCTATAACCTGTAGCCCAACTATTTTGTAGTGCGTATTTTTTATAATTAGGACCAACAACTATTTGATTTGCCGATGCTAAGTAATGCTGAGATGGATTTTCAGTATTAGGCAGTTCTTCGAAAGGTACATATCCAATCCACTCACCTTCACCTTTAGATCCGTTATAAGGAAGTGAACCATTTCCAAAATGCCAGCTAGGATTTAAAGAATCATCTCTAATGGGTACTAATCCAGTAGGTCTTATCGCTATATTTCCATAAATATCAGCATATACATGATTCTGGGCAGGATTCTGAAAATAAGAGGAAGATTCATTGAAATCAGCTCTGTTTTTTGCATGACCATAACCATAAATTGCTCTAAATTCAGTAGTAATATTATTTCCTGTCCATTTAGGTGCTAATACAATTTTTTCATTATCTAAAGATTCAGGGAGAGTGTTGTCTAAGAATTCGCTAAGAACAGGACCATGAACTGTTTCTTTAACTGTGAATTTTTCATACTCTTGATCTTTTACCTTTATATTGTAGGTCCGTGTTTTATATTCTGTGCTTTTTCCATTATAGACATAATGATTAGAATCTATTTCTTCATAGTAATACCAATCCATCACATCATATCCAACATTAGTGAATCCCCATGCCAAATATTCATTATTCCCGACAATTGGAATTGGTACTCCAGCGAGGGTAAAACCATATACATTATAATCATTATCTTCAACAACCATATGCGCTTCATACCATATTCCTGGCATATTCCAAGCTAAATGCATATCATTGCATAAAATTGGTTTTCCTGTACTACTTTTTATACCATCTACAACCCAATTATTAGATCCGATTAAATTTTGTTCCTGCGTTTCTATTAAATATTTTTCTGAAGTTAATTTTTCAATATTATCCAAGAATGATGAAATTGTATTAATCACATTAGAACTGATATGTAAAGGACCGCCATTATAAGTTAATTCTGAGCCATCATCATAATTCCCAAAGTTAGGACATATTGGAACTTGACCGTAAGTGGAATAAGATCTAAATAATTCAGTAAAATTTGCTTCACCTAAAGTTTCTAAAGCCTGCAAGTTATATAAGTCAGAATATTGCCATGTTAACATTTTACTCATATATTTTGAAAAACAAAACGTATCTAATGGGGTCCATTTTGTAGGTTTGAATCCTAAAATAGTATATTCAATAGGGAGTTCATTTTGGTGTGTATCTATATAATGATTGACTCCATTAGCATAGCTATATACAGCATTCATAAAATCAATATCTCCAGCTTCTTGTAGTTCGATAGCATTGTGCAGCGTTTTATTTGCCCAATACTCCATTCCCATAGCAAGATTATACTTGTCTTCTTCTAAAGCTATGGATCCTAATACTTCAGATAGTTTTCCTCTTACATTTCGACGTGCTAAGTCCATTTGGAATAATCTATCTTGAGCATGAACATATCCTAGTGCAAAACTCATATCTTCTTCAGTAGAAGCATAAATATGGGGAATTCCCCACTCATCTCGATATACAGTGATTGAATCATCTAAACCTCTTATATGTAAGGTTTCATGCTGAGGAACCTCTCCAGGAACACGCCATATACCATCCCCAGGAAGTAAAATGTCTCCAAGTGGAGCTATAAGGCTTATCAAAGGAATTGAAAAGATGCTAAAGATTACTATAGTAAGTATAATAACCGCTGATAACTTTATTGTTGTTTTTTTATCTGAAATTCGCATATTTTACAACTTAGAGGTTTTTTATTTTTGTTAATTAAAGTTTTTTTAATACTTAATTTGATCCATTGTTATATATATAATCTCCCTCTAAATCTATCAAATATAAAAACAAGAATCATAAACAATATTCAATATTGTTATTAACAAAACAATTAAAAATGCATTAACCTCTGGCGAATGTCCCAATAGCATAGAGATTTTCAATCTGTCCTGTGATAGGATCGCCATAAATCATTTTTAGATTAGGAGACTCTTTGTTTCCAATAATTTGCCTTAAGATTGGCATTGTTAATCGTAAAGATGCATGTTTTGGGATTATTATATTATTTGCACCCATCGAAATACCCTTCTTGATAATTTGTAAGGCAGAATCTGTATTAGTGGCTATTAATGGTCCAATTCTTATATTAGACATTACTTTAGAGATTATTGCATACCCTTCATTTTCAACAGCTATGAATTTATGCCCTAATTCTGCTCTTAACTTTAAATAATTACTTCTATCAAATCCTATAGTTTTATTGTCAAGATCTATAATCCAATCTGGAACAATCTTGAGATTTTCTATATTTTTATTTTTAATTGGAATCTGTGATATTTTTTCTTTTAGATGATAGAGTGTGGTGCTGTACATTCCTCGAAATCCGTACTTTTTATAGATAGGCTCTCCTAAATTTGAGGCATAAAGTATAACAGTATTGCATCCTGATTTTACTGCTATTTGCATTAATTTATTAAAAAGATCGGTACCAATTCCATTTCCTCTATATTGTTCTAATACTCCCATATAACCAATGCTAGCAACTTTTTGATATATAAACACACCTCCAACACCGAAGATCTTTCCATCTTCTACGGCAATAAGGTATTTAGCAATATTATTGTTTATTAAAACTTCCCATAATTTTACTTCTTCATTAATGCCATCATATGTTAATCTACCAAAAGAAAGCAATAACACTTCAATAGTATTAAAAATTTCATGTTTTTCTAAATCCCTAATGATATAGGATTTCATAATTATTTTTTCCTTCGGAGATATTTTTTTTATTTTACACTTCTTTTATTCTTTTTAAATTAAATTGTTTACTATAAGAATCAAATATAATTTGAGATAATATGAACGAACAAAATTGGTCTTTTGATGAGGTAATAGATCGCTCCGAAACTCAATCTGTAAAATGGGATTTTCATGAAAAAGACTTATTACCTTTATGGGTAGCAGATATGGATTTTCGGGCTCCCAACCCGATAATCGATGCCCTTTCTAATCGTGTAAAACATGGTATTTTTGGATATTCATATTTTCACAATTCTTATTATGATGCCCTCTTAAATTGGTTTAAACGACGTTACAATTGGGAATTAAATCAAGAATGGTTACTTTTTACACCAGGGGTGATACCGGCAATTAATCTTGCAATTCAAGAATTTAGTAATCCTGGAGATAATATAATTATACAGAATCCTGTATATTATCCATTTTATGGCGTTATTACAAATAAAGGACGGCAATTTCTTTTAAATCCTTTGAAATTTTCAAAGAACTCTTATAAAATGGATTTTGAAGATCTTGAGAAAAAAGTAAGCGATCCACGTACAAAAATTGTGATTCTGTGCAATCCACATAATCCAATAGGACGTGTATATACCAGTCAAGAGTTAACTCATTTTGGAGACATATGTATTGAACATGAAAAGTTAATTATTGCGGACGAAATTCATTGCGATTTAGTTTATCCCCAATATAAACATATAAATTTTTCTTCAATAAATGAGGATTTTGCTCAAAATTCAATTACATGCACTTCTGGGAGTAAAACATTTAACCTAGCCGGTTTGCAACTCTCTAATATTATTATTCCAAATCAAGAAATACGAAAAACTATGCGTCTAGCAATAGAACGTCTTTTTCTTCCTGAAGCACTCGGTTATCTTCCCAATACTTTATCATTTGTTGCTTTTAGGGCAGCTTATGAAAATTGTGAAGAGTGGTTAGATTCGCTTATACAATATCTCCAAAGTAATTTAGAATTTCTTAAATCATTTATTAGGGATAACCTTCCGCTGATTAGTGTTATTGAACCTGAAGGAACATATTTAGTATGGCTTGATTTTAGGAAATTAGGGATGGGTCATGAGCAATTGGAACATTTTATGAAAAAAGATGCAAAAGTGGCTCTTGATGAGGGATATAATTTCGGACAAGGTGGTGAAGGGTTTGAACGGATAAATATTGCCTGTCCACGATTAATATTGGAAGAAGCCTTGAACAGAATCTTTAATGCAATTACCAATTTAAAAAATACTAATTATTAATATTATTCAATAAAACCAATCTTTGAGCTTTTTTCTACTCTACAAAAATTCTAAAATTTTAAGATTTAACTTGAATTTAATAATAATATTACAATCTTCTAGTAATTGTTATTGGTTACAAAATGCCAAAACCAATTTTTGTAGTGGGGAATCAAAGATCAGGTACTACTTGGTTAGCTAATATTTTATGTCGCCATAGCAAAATAAAAGGAGTCCAAATAGAACCCTTTGGGATATGTGAAAGTCATTATTTTAACCGTATTGAAGGATATTTTGGTAATTTGAAAGACGATAATAATTTCATACATTTTATCGAAACCTTTGGAAGTAGTGACTATTTTAGAATAACTGGTGTAAATAAAGATCTTTTCTATAAGAAAAGACCAACAACTTATGTCCAAAGTTTTCGACTATTAATGGATACCTTTGCTAATGAAAAAAATGCGGAATTTTGGCTTGAAAAAACTCCAGAACATTCCTTATTTTTAAATAAGATTTCAAAATACTTCAAAGAAGCTAAATTTATAGGTATAAAAAGAGAAACGCTTGATACCATAAAATCATCTTTAAGGAGACAAAATGTTCTAAGGAACAATTTAGTTAAGAGATTAGGTATTTTAAGAAGG
>Ga0209427_10005537_pt1 | contig 14496 bp, 9 predicted proteins | sample DeeMarSWOR136_30_FD_187465 | JGI IMG/M metagenome (GOLD analysis project Ga0209427, IMG submission 187465) | Marine sediment microbial communities from White Oak River estuary, North Carolina - WOR-1-36_30 (SPAdes) (version 2) | ecosystem: Environmental > Aquatic > Marine > Intertidal zone >... | reverse complement strand
AGCATAATTTGAAATGCTGCGTCTTGTCTTTTTTGTTTGCTGACCTGCTGCAGATTTTGGTTGTGTATACTGAGCAACAGTTGTAAATCATGTGGATTCCACATACAAATTCGGTTAGGTTATAATGGTTTTTGGGCAACCACATACCGAAAGTCAGGATAAAAATTATTAGATGAAATTTTGATAACGTTAGATTGAAGTTTTTCAGAAGAGGTTGGGGATTATTGGATAAAAAAAAGAGAGAAAGAAGGTAAAGCAACTGATTTGGTAGAGAAGCTAGAAAGAGGAGAAATCACTTTAAAAGATGCCCTCATAGAATCTAGAAAAAGAGGACTTTTAGAATCTAAAAGATGGGAGACTATTCCGTGGGTGGTTTATTTTGTAATTTGGTTGCTTCCTGTAGTTTCAAGCCAATTAAAATTAGATTTTTTGGCTTTTTTCCGTAGTTACCGTCAATCTCCTTTCCAGCGATTGTAATCTATATTTCGCTTGCCAACTGATTTTTCTGGATACTTGTTGGTGTTTGGGCAACTCGGATGCATCAGAAAAAGGAGGACTTAACATGATGAGACAGTCATACTTTTTAATAAAAGCCCTTATCGCATTATGAGACACCCTGCAGCCATATTTATGCTGTTGCCCATTTTGTTACCTATTATCCTCAGTCCACTCATTCATTTACCATTCTTTCAATTGCCGCCACCATCACGATGATTGTTTATCTTTACTATGGATGCCATCTGGAAGAAAAGAAGCTTGATATACCGAAGTGCGGCGTTGAATACAGACAATACATGAAAGAAGCACCCAGATTCAACTTAGTGCTTAGAATATGGCGATTGAGACGGCGGAAAAAAAGGATAGGATACTCTAACTCTTGCTGATTAGTTGTTTTATTCATGAGAGTAGGTGTGTGTTTCCAATTCGTCAGCCGCCGCCGACGGGTGGCAGAATAGCCAAGACATCACCATCTGTCAGCTCTGTTTCTAACCCTTTCATGGTTGAGGCGCTTTTTCCGTTAACGAGAAACTGAAGAAAACCCCGCACTTCTCCAGTCTTACTGTCGTAGACGTATTCGACAAAACTTTCACCGTGGCATTGCGCCAGCGTCTTAAGAACCTTGTCAACGGTGATTATCTCGCCTTTTGGAAACTTGATGGTTTCCTCTTTTTTGCCGACTGTCTCTCTTAGACTGGTGAAAAAGCGAACGTAAACTTGCAAAGTATAGGCACCATCAAATAATGAGAAAAACTGGTGAAATTAAACTGTTACGCATCAAAACACACTATGTGGAGACCAATATCAATATGCAGTCTGCAGAGAATGGCTGAAAGCTCAATATATAAGCTTCGCTTCAAATGTGGTTTTAGTCTTTAAATAAGGGGGGTATAGTCTTCTGTGAGTACTAGAGTAAAACCGTCAGCTATAAGGTAAAAGTTTATATTTTCCGCTGGTTTTTCCATATTTCCGATTGAAAAATAGATTTGTCCAAAGAGAGGTTTGACAATATGGCGTATTTAACAACAACTGGTTCAGGACAACCAGTCCTAATCTTGAAAGAAGGTACATCAAGAAGCAGAGGAAAAGAAGCCCAGAGAAACAACATAATGGCAGCACGCGTAATTGGCGAAGTCTTGAAAACCACGCTTGGTCCACGCGGCATGGACAAAATGCTCATCGACTCTCTAGGCGACATCACCATAACAAACGACGGCGCAGCAATTTTAGACGAAATAGACGTGGAACATCCAGCAGCAAAAATGATGGTTGAAATTGCTAAGACTCAGGATGACATGGTTGGCGACGGAACAACCACAACCGTGGTTTTAGCCAGCGAACTCCTCAAAAAAGCTGAAGAACTCCTCGACCAAAACATTCACCCCACCATACTCGTGAGCGGCTACCGAAAAGCAGCCCAAAAAGCCATCGAAACCATAAACAAAGTCGCAGTGCCAGTCGACGACAACGACCGCAAAACCCTTCTCAAAGTCGCACTGACTTCAATGGGCAGCAAAGCAGTCGGCGCAGCAAGAGAGCACTTGGCAGAAATCTCCATAGACGCTATCAAACATATCACCGAGCGCCGCGGAGACAAGAAAATAGCCGACATCGACAATATCCAGCTTGTAAAGAAAACAGGTAAAAGCCTCCTCGAAACACAGTTGATAACAGGGGTAATCATTGACAAAGAAGTCGTTCACTCTGGTATGCCAAAGAAAAAAGAAAATGCAAAAATCGCCCTTTTGGATTCCGCCTTGGAAATTGAAAAAACCGAAATGAGCGCCGAAATCCGCATTCGCGACCCTACGCAAATGAAAGCGTTTCTAGATCAAGAAACCAACATGATGAAAGAAATGGTGGACAAAATCAAAGCCTCAAAAGCAGACGTGGTCTTCTGCCAGAAAGGCATAGACGACATGGTTCAACACTTCTTATCTAAAGATGGTATAATCGCAGCCAGACGCATCAAAGAATCCGACATGGAAAAACTTGCACGAGCAACAGGCGGAAAAGTAATCTCCGACTTAGACGACCTGAAAACCAAAGACTTAGGACAAGCGGGCTTAGTGGAAGAACGCAAAATCGGCGACGACAAAATGATCTTCGTGGAAAAATGCAAAGACCCCCACTCCGTAGCCATACTCATACGTGCTGGGCTGGAAAGAATGGTAGACGAAGCTGAAAGAGCCATGATTGACTCGCTATCAGTGGTTTCAGACGTTATCGAAAACAGCAAAATAGTTGCTGGCGGCGGCGCAGTGGAAGTTGAAGTTGCCAAGGAACTTCGCAAGTACGCCACAAACGTGGGCGGCAGAGAACAACTTGCGGTAGAAGCCTTCGCAGACGCAGTCGAGATAATACCGAGAACTCTGGCGGAAAACGCAGGCTTAGAACCCATAGACATAATCGTAGACCTAAGGTCATCACACGAAAAAGAAAAGGGCAAATACAAAGGCATCAACGTCTTCAACGGTAAAGTGCAAGACAGCCTCGGTAACGGCGTAATCGAACCTGCAGTAGTCAAAGAACAAGCCATAAAATCAGCAGCTGAATCAGCAGCCATGATACTCAGAATAGATGATGTAATCGCAGCCACAAAACCAAAAGAAGGCGGGCCAGGCGGAATGCCTCCAGGCGGTCCTGAAGGCGAATATTAAACCCCCACTTTCTTTCAATCCGCTTTTTTTTAAAAATTATTTTTCTCCTTAGAAAAACTCATTACTCCCAATGCTCTCGTACCATACTCCGGTCGCATAGAGAAGAAAGTGGAGGTTTCTCTCGCAAACTCTTCCCTTTTCTAATAAAATTTTAGTCACGAAACCCAGGCAAAATGTGCGCTACGTTTTGCTATGTAGTTCGATCCACACCCCGTCTGGGTCTCTCACAAAAGCTAGTGTAGAGCTACCTTCATCCCAAGGCGCAATCGCTGATTTAGCACCACCCTCGAGTGCTTTCTTGTAGCATTTTCGAACGTCATCACACGAGAATGCTAGGTGATCCAACTCTGAACCTGAAACATACTTCTCGTAGAACTTGCTTCTAGGCGGATAGTAGTTCAGCTCCAGCGGGTGATCTGATTCTTTACTCTTCAATTCCACCCAGATACCACCAGCCTTCATTTTGCCTCTTCGAACTTCCTTCATCTCCAATGTTTCAGTGTAGAACTTGATTGATCGTTTCAAATCTTTAACTCGAATACCAGTGTATATGAATTGCATATTTCACACCTTTATTCCTAATCACACCAATCTCTATCGCGAAAGAAGGATTAATATAGTTTCTGTTTGACCTTTAACAGTCCACTGGGACCATGTTGGAAGAGAAAAACAAATTAATAGAAGTTGGATTTGAGTATGTTCGCTACAGCGAACGAGACGAAGTGGCAATCTATAGAAAGCCAAAGTAGTCTAGTCTAGAGCTCCGGTAGTATAGTCCGGTCAAGTATAACGGCCTCTCGAGCCGTGGACCCGGGTCCGAATCCCGGCCGGAGCACTACACTTTCTGCAGACTTTGTTAAAAAAAAATCTGGTGTATAACCGGTCTAGCACTTTCCCTTTTCAAAATTTGGTTCAAAAATCGTACAAGAAATTTGAAAAAAGAAATGAGGTTGTTTATAGACCTAGCATACTTAGTAGGTTGTATTGGACAACTAGCGCAGCAAATAATGAAGCAACCAGCGACATCACTGTGATCATTGTGTTCAATGAAGGTCCTGCTGTATCTTTGAAGGGGTCGCCAACTGTGTCACCGACCACAGCAGCTTTGTGTGCATCTGAACCTTTTCCGCCGTGTACACCTGTTTCAATGTATTTCTTTGCGTTATCCCATAATCCGCCTGAATTTGACATTAACAATGCTAGCAGCAAACCTGAGAATATTGCTCCAGCTAAGTATCCGCCTAGAGTTTGAGCTCCGCCTATAAAACCCACAACTAAGGTTACACCTATCGTAACAGTGCTTGCAGGTAGCAGTTCGCGCAATGCACCCGTGGTAGCAATATCAACGCATCGGGCATAGTCAGGTTTTGTTCCTTCTTTTCCTTCTTTCAAGCCTGGGATTTCCTTGAATTGTCGACGGACTTCTGCAATCATTCTTTCAGCGTTTCGTCCAACACCGAGCATAACCATTGCTGAAAATAAGGCTGGCATAGCTATGCCTATAAAAGCCCCCAGCATTACTTTAGGATTCAAAAGGTTGAAATCTATAAGTGTGGCGATTTCTGCTTGTGTTTTTCCTACTTCTACTAGCGCTGCTGCGGCTTCACTTTGGAATGTGGCAAGTAACGCGATGACAGTTAGACCAGCTGCGCCTATGGCAAAGCCTTTGGTTATTGCTTTAGCTGTATTTCCAGCCGCGTCAAGTTCGTCGGTTATCCTTATTACTTCGTCTCCCAATCCTGCTTGCTCGGCGATTCCTCTTGAGTTGTCGACTATTGGACCGTACGCGTCGTTGGAGATTATTAGTCCTACAATTGAAAGCATGCCGATTGCTGCCATTCCTATGCCGAATACAGCATAGCCTGCGCCTAAGGGTTCACATAGGAAATAGGCGATTACAGCTGCTACACCTATTCCAAGTAGTGGTGGAAAGACACTTTGAAGTCCGTAAGAGAAGCCAGTGATAATGTTTGTAGCAGTTCCAGTTTTTGAAGCTTCTGCAGTGTTAAGGACGGGTTTTTTGCTTTCTGAAGTGAAGTAGTCTGAGGTTGTACCGATTACGATTCCAGCACCCAAACCAACTATTGAAGCACCCCACAATCGCAAGTCATATCCAATGTAGTAGGATGCAATCAGCGTTAGTATGCCAAAGATTATGCAGGTCACGTAAGTTCCCATGTTTAGTGATTTTCCAGGGTTACCTTTTGCTCCGATTCTTAGGGTCGAGGCGCCTATGATTGAAGCAAATATACCTAAACCTGCGAAAACCAGAGCTATTTCGATAAGTCCCAAGGCTGTACCAAGTATCATTACCGCTACTATGCTAGCTATGTACGAGTCAGCTAAGTCTGCACCCATGCCTGCGACATCACCTACATTGTCACCTACATTGTCTGCTATTACTGCTGGGTTTCTGGGGTCATCTTCAGGGATGCCGAGTTCAACTTTTCCGACTAGATCTGCGCTTATATCTGCAGTTTTTGTGTAAATCCCTCCGCCTGCCTTAGCGAAAAGGGCTAATGCGGATGCACCGAAGCTGAAACCTAGAACTGCTCCCGCATCTCGAGTTATGAAGTAAACGATGCTTATTCCTAACAAAGAAAAACCGACTACTGCAAGTCCCATTACTGCTCCGCCGCGGAATCCTACTGGGAAAGCTTTGTTTAAGCCGCCACGTGCTGCATAAGCGGCTTTGGTATTTGCTTTTGTGGCTATATCCATTCCTACGTAACCTGCCAAAGCTGATAAAAAGGCGCCGAAGAAGTATGAAAGAGATAAGGTTAGGTTTTTAATGGGTTCCGCGGTTGTCCATACGGGTGAGGGTAGGAAGATTCCTACGAGGGCTCCTACGATTACTACGAAGATTGCTAGTATTGTGTATTCTCTTTTTAGGAAAGCCTTTGAACCTTCTTTGATTGCATCAGAGATTTCCTGCATTCGTTCGGTTCCAGAGTCTTGCTTGTCAACGTAACGGTAAAAGTAAAGCCCAGCTAGAATTGAAATTAATGCGGCTATTGGTGCTATTAACCACGGTTCAAACATTTCAAGCATTCTATCTACTTCTCCTTAATTATTGTCTTTTGTTTTTTGAATTGAGTTGGGACAGTGTATAAACTTGTTTATTAGCCTTTGTTTTGCAAAATCCTAAAGGGAAAGGATTATAACCATTATTCTTATGATAATGGAGCTAACATATTATAACCGAAGGGAACGGAATCCCAATACTAGAAAAAACTTAATGGGCAAAAATGGGCGGTTGCTATGGCTGACACGTGGCACAGCATGAAAACTGAGCAAGTCTTCAGTGAACTAAAGGTTGACCAACAAGGGTTAAACAGTTTAGAAGTAAAACGCAGACTGGAAGAGTATGGTTACAACGAACTTAAAGCAAAGAAGAAAGTAACTCCACTTCAGATTTTTCTCAGGCAATTTAAAGATATCTTTGTAATCATGCTTCTAATAGCCACTGCCATTTCCTTATTAGTTGGGGACCCAATTGAAGCGGCTATAATCGCTGTCATTGTAATTCTCAATTCTGTTTTAGGTTTCGTCATGGAATACCGGTCAGAAAAGGCGATGGAAGCCATGAGAAAACTCACTGCGCCCAAAGCCCGCGTGATGCGAGAAGGATCCGAACAATTAATTGCTGCAAGAGAGATAGTGCCGGGAGACATCGTTATTCTGGAGGCAGGCGACAGAGTTCCAGCCGACGCCAGATTAATCGAAGCAGTAGAATTGAAAGCTGATGAAGCAGTCTTAACGGGTGAGTCTACCGACATTACCAAAAACTTAGATGTAGTCAGTGAAAATACCCCAGTCGCGGATAGGAAGAACTCAGTTTTTATGGCTACCCACATGACCTACGGTCGAGGAAAAGCCGTAGTCACATCTACTGGAATGAAAACGGAGTTTGGAAAAATCGCAGAAATGGTTCAAACCATGCAGGAGGAGGAAAGCCCTCTCAAGCAGAAACTGGAAAGATTCGCCAAGAAATTAGGCATCATAATTGTCGTTATCAGCGCCATAATATTCGCTCTCGAGCTATACGAAATTCTCGTCCTCGGGGTGATGATCAGTCCTGGCAACATAATTGCTAATGTCATAGATGCGTTTGAAGTATCTATTGCTCTCGCGGTTTCTGCGGTTCCAGAAGGGCTACCAGCAGTAGTTACGGTTTCGCTTGCTCTAGGTGCCAGAGAACTTGCTCGACGCAACGCGATCTTGAGGAAACTTGCTTCTGCCGAAACCTTGGGAGCAACAACCTACATCTGTTCGGACAAAACCGGAACCTTGACTAAAGGAGAGATGACAGTCCGCAAACTCTACACAACGGGAAAACTCTACGAAGTTACCGGAGCGGGTTATGAACCAAAAGGCGAATTCTTAGAAAAAGGCGTCTCCGTCAACCCCCAAGACATCGCCGAACTTAAATTGCTACTGAAAGCCAATGTATTATGTACTAATGCCCATTATGATGGAAAAAGAGTAATTGGCGATACCACAGAAGGAGCCCTTATTGTTGCTGGAACTAAGGCAGGTCTTACAAAGAAGAAACTAGAAGAGGATCATCCTCGGATACATGAGACACCATTTACCTCCGAAAGAAAACTCATGACAACAGTCCACAAGAACCAAGAGAAAAACATGGTCGCATTTATAAAAGGAGCCCCTGAAATCGTCTTAGAACGTAGCACTCATATTTTGAGAGACGGACAGATTAAGAAATTATCCTCTGAAGAAAAACAAGCAGTTCTCAAAGCCAACGAAGAAATGGCTAGTGGTGCCTTACGTGTACTTGGGACTGCCTTCAAGGAATTGCCGAACAACCCCATCGACAAGTTTGAGGAAGAAGAGTATGAGACAGGCTTGGTGTTCTTAGGTCTTTCTGGAATGATCGATCCACCGAGAGTCGAAGCGAAAGAGGCCAACGCGAAATGTAGACAGGCAGGCATAAAGACCGTAATGATTACGGGAGATCACAAACTTACTGCTGTTGCCATAGCGAAAGAGCTGGAAATGTTGCATAGCGACAAAGTACTAACAGGTAACGAGCTGAATAATCTTGATGAGGACGAATTCAAGAAGGTTGTAGAGGAAGTTTCTGTCTACGCGAGAGTGTCTCCCGAGCACAAATTGCGAATTGTGAAAGCGCTTAAGGATAAAGGTGAGATAGTTGCCATGACAGGTGACGGGGTAAATGATGCCCCTGCCTTAAAACAGGCTGACATTGGGGTCGCGATGGGAATCACTGGCACAGACGTAACTCGAGAAGCAGCTGATGTTGTGCTAGCAGATGACAACTTTGCCACAATTGTTAATGCGGTTGAAGGTGGCCGAAGCATTTATGATAATATCCGCAAATTCTCATTCTTCTTGTTGCGTTCAAATTTTGATGAGTTGGGAATCATAGCTCTTTTTGCCTTGATGGGGTTGGAGCTTCCGCTTCTTCCAGGCATGATACTTTGGCTCAACTTGATGACCGATGGATTACCTGCTTTGGCATTGACTATGGATCCTCCTGAAGAAGATGTAATGAAACGTCCTCCTCGTAAGCCAAACGAAGGTGTGCTATATGGTAGATTTGCGTCAATACTTGCCACTTTTACGCTGCAGTTTGCCTTAACTGGAGGCATATTTTATTGGCAATATTATATCTTGGGTCAACCCTTGGTGTATGCAAGGACAATGGCTTTTATGCGTGCAACATTGCAGGAACTTCTAGTGGTATGGAACTGCCGATCTGAAAAACGGAATGCTTTCAGAGTTGGATTCTTATCAAACAAATACCTCTTAGGGGCTGTCTTGTTTTCTGCGGCGATAACAGTGGCAATACCTTTCTTACCCATGCTTGGACCTGGAATGGGTACGGTACCAATCTATGATCCTCTGGATTGGGGAATAATAATTGCGGCATCGCTTTCAGGTTTGTTTATATTGCCAGAGGTTTTTTATGGTAGAAAGATCTGGAAATGGAGATAATTCTGACAAAACTTAATATGCTAAGAATCATCAGATGATAAACTCTGATATTGGTGTAGAAAATGAGTGAAAAACCGGCGAACCCTGCACCCCTTGGACTGCTTGGTTTCGGGCTGACAACTGTTCTGCTTAACCTGCACAACGCTGGCTTATTCCCCCTTGACACGATGATTCTTGCAATGGGCTTGGCGTACGGCGGGTTAGCACAAGTTATCGTGGGGGTGATGGAGTTCAGGAAAGGCAACACTTTCGGCACTGTAGCGTTTACGTCTTATGGGCTTTTCTGGTGGTCTCTTGTGCTTCTTCTTGTCTTGCCCAACACCTCAATATTTGCTGGATTGAGTGCTCCAACAGAGATGGCGATGGCTGCGTACTTCTTCATGTGGGGCCTGTTGACGTTTGTAATGTTCTTTGGTACACTAAAGACGAACCGCGCATTGCAGTTCGTGTTCATGAGCTTGGCGATTCTTTTCTTCATGTTGACGATAAGAGAATTAACGGGCAACCCAACGCTGCTCGGAACATTCACTTTCAACAATCTTACAGGAATCGAAGGCGTCATCTGCGGACTAAGTGCAGTCTATCTCGCATTCGCAGACTTACTGAATGAAGCACACAAAAAAACCGTGCTGCCTATTTGTCCAATAAGCTAAACACGCCTCAATTCTCCTTTTATTTTTCGATAAATAGCTGAAAAACTTTATATCCTCTGAATTAGACTTTCCCCCAGCAAATTAATGGAATGAGAGTAAATGTCTGAAATTAACTTGCCATTTAACGAAAAATACTGTCCAAATAAAACGCAATCATCTTCCGGAGAAAAACTGAAACAAGAATGGGAAAAAGCAATAAGAAATCCAGAAGAATTCTGGGCTGAAAAAGCAAAAGCCATCGACTGGTTCAAACCATACGACAAAGTACTAGATGACTCAAACCCACCATTCTACAAATGGTTCTCTGGTGGAACCCTCAACATATCATACAACGCGTTAGACAGACACGTGAAAACCCACCGAAAAAACAAGCTCGCCTACATCTGGGAAGGAGAAATGGGCGAAGTCAAAACCTACACTTACCAGCAACTTTACAACGAAGTCAACAAGCTCGCGAAAGTCCTCAAAGATTATGGGCTGAAAAAAGGTGACCGCGTAGCCGTTTACCTTCCCGTAATTCCCGAACTGCCAGTAACGTTGCTCGCAACAGCACGCTTAGGTGGAATTCACACTGTAGTCTTCTCAGGCTTCAGCGCCGAAGCACTAGCAGACCGAATAAACGACAGTGGAGCAAGAATACTCGTGACAGCTGACGGATCATACAGACGCGGAAAAATAATTGCAATTAAAGACAATGCAGACGGCGCATTGCAAAACACGCCAACTGTCGAAAAAGTCATAGTCGTGAAAAGAACGGGTCAAGACATCCAAATGAAAGAAGGAAGAGACGTCTGGTATACCGATGCATTGGCAAGTGCAGGCGCAGACGCTTACGTTCCACCCGAATCTATGCAAGCCACAGATCCGCTCTTCATACTCTATACATCTGGCACAACGGGCAAACCGAAAGGAGTCCAACACGGAACAGGTGGCTACAGCGTTTGGGCATACTGGACCCTCAAATGGGCTTTCAACCCAAATGATGAGGACGTCTGGTGGTGCACCGCAGACATCGGCTGGATCACCGGACACACCTACAACGTTTACGCGCCACTATCACTCGGCATAACATCGCTCCTCTTCGAAGGCACACCTGACTACCCTGAAAAAGACCGCTGGTGGGACATGATTGAACGACACGGCGTGACAATACTTTACTCAACGCCGACAGCCGTTCGAATGTTCATGAAGTTTGGCGAAGAATGGATAAACAAACACGACCTCAGCACTCTGCGGCTTCTGGGAACAGTAGGCGAACCGATAAACCCTGAAGCTTGGAAATGGTTCTACCGCGTAATCGGAAAAGAACACTTAGCTATAATTGACACTTGGTGGCAGACAGAAACAGGCGGTTTTATGATCGCGCCGCTGTCAGGAATAGACTTGGTTCCGCTTAAACCTGGCTCAGCAACGTACCCGCTTCCAAGTGTTAAAGCAGAAGTCTACAACGAGAAGGGACAACCCGCACCAGTAGGAACCAAAGGCTTCCTCGTAGTTAAAACGCCATGGCCAGGAATGCTGCAAACCCTCTGGAAAGACCCAGAGAGATTCAAGCAAACATACTTCGGAAGATGGCCCAACATCTACTATACCGGAGACTACGCCATTCAAGACCCAGAAGGATACCTCTGGCTCCTTGGTAGGGCTGATGAAGTTCTCAAAGTGGCAGGACATCGTATAGGCACCGTTGAGCTTGAAAGCGCCTTGGTTTCGCACCCGGCAGTTACAGAAGCAGCAGTCATGGGCAAAGAAGACCCAGTGAAAGGCGAAGTACCAGTAGCATTCATAGTATTGCGAAGCGGCTTTTCGCCATCAGACGAACTGCGCATCGAACTCGTAAAACACGTCCGAACCACTATAGGGCCAATAGCCACACCCGCCGCCATCGCCATGGTCAACAAACTGCCGAAAACACGCAGCGGCAAAATCATGCGCAGAATACTTAAAGCCGTAATAATGGGAGCACCCTTAGGCGACTTATCAACCATAGAAGACGAGGCCTCCGTTGAAGACATAAAAGCAACATACGAAGAGCTGCGCAAGCAACTTTCTCAGTAGCCTCTCTTTTCTTATTTCTACGTTTCTTACCTTAGCTTACCTGTTTTCCATAGCGTTTTCTGAGCTTTCTTGCAAAAAATAGTAGTGCAAATCAAGTGAAACGTGTTTATGGCAAAGCTAAAAAGGGAACGAAGCTTAGATTAGCACTCAAAAAAATAAGGGCTTTGGAGAAGAAATAAGTGTTTGACGCCAAAAAATTCATTGAAAATTCCCTGAAAGATATCCAAAAAATTGTTGGTGAACACAAGGTAATTTCCGCTTGTTCTGGAGGTGTTGACAGCACTGTTACAACAGCTTTAGTTCACAAGGCTGTGGGTGACAAGTTGGTGGCTGTTTTCATAGATGATGGGCTTCGGAGAGAAGGAGAACCTGAATTTGTGGTGAGAACACTCAAGAACTTGAATATCCGAACTAAGTATATTGACGCTAAAGCGGAGTTCTTTGCTGTTTTCAAGGGGAAAACTGACGCTGAAGAGAAGCGGAAGGCTTTCAGAGACAAATTCTACAAGACTTTAGGCAAAGCCGCCAAGGAAGAGCGGATTGAGTTCATCGCGCAAGGAACAATTAAAGCCGACGTTATTGAAACAGTAAAGGGGATAAAATCCCAGCACAATGTTTTGGAGCAAATCGGCATCAACCCTGAGATTTACGGCTACAAGATTCTTGAGCCATTAAAGGAATTGTTCAAGCCCGATGTTCGCAAAGTAGGTCGCGAATTAGATTTGCCCGAGGAAATCTCTGAAAGAATGCCTTTTCCAGGTCCAGCTTTATCGCTGAGAGTCCTTGGCGAGGTAACCCCAGAGAGAGTCGCAATTGTGCGGAAAGCTACCGAAATTGTGGAAGAAGAAACCAAGAAACTGGGGACTTTCCAGAACTTCGCCGTGCTTCACAATGACAAGGCAACTGGAATAAAAAAAGGAGAAAGAGTCTACGGAAACATAATCACTGTTAGAATTGTGGACTCAACAGATGCAGTAACGGCTAAGGCTAGACACGTTCCTTATGAGGTGTTGATGCGTATTTCTGAGAGGATAATAGGGGAAATACCCAGCGTTATCAGATGTCTGTACGACATAACCGACAAGCCGCCTTCAACCATAGAATTCGAATAAAAAAAGCTCCTCCAATTTCGGCTTAAAAATTAAAACCCAAACGAGAAACACAGGCAAAGTGCATCTGTGAATTTTGCCTTGTCTTTGCTCACTAAAAGTCTTCCTGAAATCCAAAGAACTGGCGCTATAATAACAATGTTGACAACAATCTATACTATCAGGTTCACTATAGCTACGTCTAGGCTGATCAAGCATTTTCTACTTCCTATGATGCTGTATTATATTCGCATGCCGTTTCGTTTAAAATCGTTCTATGGTGTAAAAAATCCGTGCTGTCAGCGGTTTAAATTTGCGCCTTAGAAGCGGAACACGCTTTTTTTGTGTTTAACATCTTGGTCGAACTCTTCTGCCAACTGCTCCAACAGCTCTCGTTGCTTGGAAGTCAGCTTCTCAGGCACTGAGATTCCAACGCGCACCAAGAGGTCCCCTTTGCCATAACCCCTGAAACGCGGCATGCCTTTCCCTTTCAACCTTATGGTTTCGCCTGCCTGCGTTCCAGGCTTAATCTTCACTGTGGCTGACCCGCCCAAAGTGGGCACTGAGACTTCTGCGCCAAGCGCTGCCTGCGGATAGCCGATTATTAGCACGTGCCAGAGGTCGTCGCCTTCACGCATGAATAATTCGTGAGGCTTTATGTGAACGAGAACATAGAGGTCGCCGGGTCCGCCTCCGTTGGGCGCCATTTCGCCTTCACCTCTGAGCCTGAGCTGATATCCCTCATCTATGCCTTCAGGTATCTTCACGCTTATCTTTCGCCGCTTCTTAACTAGTCCTGTGCCACGGCATTCCTTGCAGGGCGATTCAATCAGCGTGCCTTTTCCTCTACATTCAGAGCAAGAAGTCACCTGCACGTACATGGCGAAGCTGCTTCTTCGCATGTGCTTGACTTTGCCCGCGCCGTTGCATTTTGGGCATATTTTGGGTGAAGTGCCGGGGCTGGCGCCTGATCCGTCGCAAACTTCGCATTTCTCGGTTCTCGGCACTAAGATTTGCTTCTCCGTTCCTTTTGCGGCTTCTTCAAGTGTTATTTCAAGGTCGTATACGATGTCTTCGCCTTTGTTGATTCTTTCTCTGAAACCGCCACCGCCGAATCCGCCACCAAAAAAAGTGCGGAAAAGGTCTCCGAAGCCGAAGCCTATGTCTCTGAATATTGATTCAAAATCTGCGCCGCGGAAAATGTCTTCAGCCGTATAGCGCTGATCGAATCCCACATGGCCTAACGTGTCGTACTGTTGTCTTTTCTGGTCGTCGGATAAAACGGCGTATGCCTCGGAGATTTCCTTGAACTTATCTTCTGCGTCAGCAGCCTTGTTCCTGTCAGGGTGATACTGCATCGCCAGTTTCCTGTAGGCGTCTTTGATTTCGCCTTTGGAAGCGTTTTTGGATACGCCGAGAACCTCGTAGTAATCTCGTTTTTCAGCCATGCACTTTACCGCTAAATTCGAAATGCAACTTCCTAATCAAAACTCTTTCGGCTGTCACTTCACTTCGTAGTCTTCCGAGTCAACAACTTTTTCGTCGCCAGTCGCTCCAGAG
>Ga0209427_10005536_pt1 | contig 14497 bp, 14 predicted proteins | sample DeeMarSWOR136_30_FD_187465 | JGI IMG/M metagenome (GOLD analysis project Ga0209427, IMG submission 187465) | Marine sediment microbial communities from White Oak River estuary, North Carolina - WOR-1-36_30 (SPAdes) (version 2) | ecosystem: Environmental > Aquatic > Marine > Intertidal zone >... | reverse complement strand
CGGCGACAACGCAACCGGTACTAGCGTCGCATCGGCAGCTCGCAAAACCGATCGAAAGGCCGAAATCACTGTCATAGACAAAGCCAAGTATCCTGCCTATTCTCGTTGCGGGTTACCCTACGTTCTGGCAGGCGAGATCCCTTCCTTTGACGATCTGACAACCTTTCCCCTTTCTTTCTACAAAATGATGAAAATTGACCTCCTCTTAGAAACCTTAGTCACCACCGTTGATGTCAAGAAGAAAACCGTCACTAAGGAACACGATGGAAAAACTGAGACGATTCCCTATGATTCCCTCGTCTTGGCAACCGGCGCCAACAATTTCATACCCCCCGTAAAAGGATATGATAAAGAGGGCGTCTACGGGGTGCGAACCATCGAAGATGGCGAGCAAATACAGAAAGCCATGAAAAACGCCGAATACGCGGTCGTGGTCGGTGCAGGGTTTATAGGATTGGAGACGGCCCACGCCTTCGTTGAAAACGGCATTAAGACGACGGTGGTTGAGATGTTGCCCTACATCCTGCCGGCGATGTTTGACAAGGACATGGCAGACTTCGCGCAGAGCAAGTTAGAAGAGAAGGGTGTGCAGATCATCGTAGGCAGCCCTATCGGCGAGATCGTTGGAAAAGACAAAGTGGAGGGCGCGGTGATCGGCGATAAACTCATTGATGCCGACATGATCATTATGGCCACGGGCGTGCGGGCGAACTTAGAGTTAGCGAAACAAGCGGGTTTAGCGCTGGGTGAGCGGGACCGAACCATTCGGGTCAACTCGCGGATGGAGACCTCGGTTCAGGACATCTTTGCAGCCGGAGACTGCGTCGAATCCAGAAGTTTTGTAACGGGCTTATCCACGATTAGTCAATTAGGAACGACGGCTGTAAGGCAAGCGAAAGTCGCGGGAATCAATGCGGCCGGCGGCTACGCGATCTTTCCAGGCGTGCTCAGCTCCGCAGTGACGCGGATGTTCGGGGTAGAAGTTGGAGCGACGGGGATCACGGAATTTCAAGCCAAGAGAGCGGGGCTTCAAACCGTCGTCGGCAGGTTGACCACCACGACGAAACCCCACTACTTCCCAGGTGGAAAGGAGATACGGGTCAAAATCCTTGCCGAAAGAGAGCTTGGAACCGTTATTGGTGGTCAGATGGTAGGTGGGGAAGACGTAGCGCACAGAGTGAACATGGTGTCGCTTGCGATTCAAAACCGGATGACGGTGATGGAGTTAGCCAAAGCCGACACGTGCTACGCGCCTCCTGTGGCGGACACGTGGGAAGCCGTTGCCCTAGCAGCCGAAATGGCGGCGTCAAGACTTCGCAGATAGACTCTTCCTCTTTTTTTAAAAAAACAATATTCTTTTTTTAAGCCTGAAATGGTTTTTACACGATCCACGAGGCGCTACAAGCTATTTCTTGACACTAAGTCTCTTGATCTGCATCCTCTCGTTCTATGTTCTGCGTATTCAGATGGCTATCTACCCTTAGTACGTGCGCATCCAATTTTCTTATGTGCGCATCCAATACCTCCATGTGCTCTTCAACTCTGTGTTCAAGCCTAGAATGACGCAATAGAGCGTAAATTTCGATTATGATGAAGATGAGAACGATTATTTCCAACAACATGTTTATTTCCATTCAAGTTCACCATTAAGCCTCAAGTGTATCCCGCGTGTTTATTTAAACCTAATCTAAACGAATGCAGCACTATTCAAGCTTTTCACTCTATTGACAAAGAACCTATGGGAAGAAGGTGGCTTCGCTGGAAGCTTTAAGACGCGTGTAACTAGCTAGCTAGCAAGCTAACTTATGTAAAACTCTAGATACAAGGAAGGTTGGCGTTGCTATGAAACACAGGTCTATATTTAAAAATTAATTAAAAAAATAGTGCTAAAACATTGATGGCTCCAAGTTTTTCGAGCATGTTATCAATAGTCGGTTCCGTGTCGTATCAGATCTGCGTGTTTGGCTTGAACATCTAAGGTTAGAGTCAGTATGTCTGCTAAAAACCCTGGAATGGGTTCAGGTACCGTTCTGTCAATGATCACTTTAAGATAATTCTTACATTTAGTACAGAAATCGATTTGAAATTCAGGTCTTCCTTCAATTTGCAGATACTTGAGGGTGTACGGATCCTTATTTTCGCAGTTGACACAGAGGAAGAGGTCAGAGCGATATTCTGCGCCACAATAAGTACACGTCAAGTAGCGTTGACGATTGCGAAGATGAGCTATCCTGGGCATCCTACCACAGATGGGGCAGCAGGCTTGCCACCATCGGTCATAGAAGGAAGAAGAAGCCCTACGAGCCAGCTCCTCGATGAAGGGTTGAAGGGGCGCGTTTATCAAAAAGAAGAGAAGGGATGACTCTATCTCGTATTTATCTGCCCACTGGATAATCGACTCGCCTTCCTCGGATAAGGCCGCTTGGAACCACCTCAAAAGATTTACGGTTCCATGATCCAGTTGTTCCAGAAGTGTTTGTAACCCCTTCTGTTCAGGATACGTTGAGATAAAGATTTCTAAGACATCCCTGAATACAGCTTTGAGAATGTCCACGTCAAAGAGTTCGGGATTCAGGAAATGAATCATTGGCTTTTTGGCTTCAAGAGTTTTCTGTACTAAAGAGGAAAACGGTTGTTCCTTCCAATCACATTTGGCACCTTTGTTAGGGGTTTCATCTATTTGCAGTTGAGCGAGTAAAACCTTCTGAAGTAATTCCAGGTATTCACGGATGTCTTTGTGTGTTTGAATTGTCTCAGAAATAATCTGCAGACGATCGGATACAGACGGATGCCCCACAGGTAATGTCCCTCATAGAGTAGGTTGTTTTGCGACGATGTTGTAACGGTCTCTTTTTTCGCTTCGTCTGAGATGAGACTTGTTTGTGTTTAAAAATATATTCTGTGTGTTTGGGTTCATTTATGCGTCATTAACCCCATGCGGGGTCAACGTCTCGGTTAAGATAACAGTAGAAGTCGTGGATGACAGATTCGCTGTCCATTACTGTGAGAAGTGCATCAGTGTCGTCGTATTCAGGTATCGATGTGGACAGGTTATAGGTGCCTGCAGGGAGGTTATCGAACGCATAGTAGCCCTTCCCGTCGATGGTTGCATATCGATTGGATATGGGTTGAATGAGGATGATTGTTCCACCACGCGTTATTGGCTCACCTGTCTCTTTATCATATACCTGCCCGCTGATAGTTGCAGAACCGAAAGCTTTTGATAGGTGAAAATCGAGAACAGCAACCTCATTCTCTCTGGTTAACACTGTCTGAGTTGCTGATTCAAAGCCTTCGAGGTCAACCTGTACCTCATGTCGTCCTGGTGGTAAGTCTTTGAAGGCATAGAACCCATCAGCGAGAGATAAGGTTTCCCGATCATTGCAGGAAACTTTGGCGCCGTTTAAAATGGCTCCCTCGGTGGAATAGAGGTGACCGTGAATTGTAGACCCGGCCGAGACAGCGATCGCCTCGTTCTCAGACATTATTATTCCAGCCTTTCTTGAAAAGTAGATAGTATAAAAAATCTATGGATAAGAAAAAAAGGGAGTAGGTGGCAGTTTAAGCTTTTTCGATGCTACACAGACAGGTTTTAGTTTCAGGTATTTGTGCGGATGCATCAACGGCGTCTATGGTTAGTTCGTTTGCACTCGGTCCTGTGCTAAGGCCTTTGAAGCCCCAGTGCCATGGCATCGCTGCCTGATGAATCGTCTTTCCATTCACGGTCACTGGCCTCATCCGGGGCGTAACTATGGCTTTAACGGTTACTCCCGCAGGTTTCCGTTTGGTCTTGACCTTAACGAGGTCTCCGTCTGTGACGCCAATCGAGCTTGCGAGTTCACTACTGATCTCTACAAAGACTTCAGGGTGCGTTTCAACTAACCACGGTAAGTTTCTCGTCATAGCGCCGGCTTGCATGTGCTCAGCCAGTCGATTCGTGGTGAGTACAATTGGGTATTCGTCTGGATCGCCCTTTTCAACCGCGAATCGGTCGTCCCACATCGTGGGGTATTCTGTGGCTAGTGTCGTGTCGGGGCTTTCAACGGGTTCATTGTGCATAGGCATTCCATGATAGTAAGGATTTGTAGATGGTTTCGTTGAATCGTATAAGGCCTTTGACCAAATAGCAGCTCTATCAAGACCTAGCCACGTATCGGGGGCCATAGCGAACCAGACAAAGAAGGTTTTAAGGCCTGGATTGGACTCGTTAATATTGTACAAGACCCGTTGATTGAGCATCCAGCTGAAGGCCCAATTCTTATAGTAACCGTACATTTCGTCTTCCAAGTCAGCAGGCGTTGGGTCTCGTCGCTTCGGAAGAAACCCTCCCACATCGGCGTATTGGGGGTCGTCTGGGTTATAGCCTGTCTTATAGAGTACGTTTGCTGCGGCTTGAGGAAGCGAAACGCCACCCACCGTGATGCTTGTTGCTGCTGTTTCCTTGAAGACAGCTTCCGCTAATTCCTCAGAATTAAGTGCGTCGTCTACCGTCAGGGGTAGGAAGCTGGAAGGCCATGTTGCTTCCGGATCATTCTCTATCACGGTTGTCCCGATCATCCGATTGATCTGGACGGTGTTTTCCTCCTCATATTTTTCAGAAGGAAGCATAATTCCCGCAGCCTTCAACGTTGAACGAATGTGTTGGTAGAGTTCGGTCATGTATATTAGTTCAGGTTTGCGTTCGTACGCGGGGTCAACAGCCTTCCACCGCCACTGGATCCATCGCCCCGTGTTCGTGATGCTTCCCGATCTCTCAATCTGGACGGTTCCTGGCAACAAAATATCAGCATAAGTAGCAGTTTCTGTCTCAAAGATCTCGTTTACCACGGTAAACAGGTGTTCGGAGGACAAGGCTTCCCGCACAAGATTGACGTTTGCCACTGAAACAGCTGGGTTTTCACCATTACATATAAGGACTTTGATCATTCCGTCTTTGATCGCTCGGAAGAGCTGAACGATTGGGTTTCCTTTGACCGTGGGTAGATCACAGACCACGGGTTCGTTATCCGGATCCATGCCTGGCCAGGTTCCGACATAGAGTCCCCAGTGATATTCGAGGGAATTCCACGTTGGGAAGTGTCGCGCATCATATTGATATTCAATGACCTTGCCAGCTACGTTAGCGTCATCTACACTTGCCCAAGGATAGGCGGTACCGCCTGAAACCCCGCCACGTGTTTCGTGAGCGGTATTCTTCCACTTCTGATATCTCCGAATCTCCTCAACAGTCGTGGGAGGTGCGCGATACCCCATGATGAGGTGGGAGAGCAGATTCATGTCTGTGGATCCCTGTACGTTGCTGATGCCGCGGAGAGCATTCACGCCACCGCCCGGTTTACCCATGTTTCCAAGGATCAACTGAAGAATCGCGTGGGCTCTAATGGCTTGAGTAGCGTTCGAGTGTTGTGTGGTGCCCATGGAGTAGTAGATGTTGCCCGGTTTTAGGGAGGAGAAGGTGTCTGCGACCTGTATGAGGGTTGCCTGGGGGAGACCGGATATTCTCTCCACTTCTTCCGGTGTATACGTATTCACGAGGGCCTTTAACTTCCCAAATATGGAGTCAGGATTTGTCTTCCAATCGGTTAATGGACCGGTGCCATCGGTCGCATAGGGCGCGTTTGTCCTCGTTTCTAGGAAGACCTCGTCTATACGTTCCGGTTTTTCGTAGAGAACGTATCGAATTAGGCCGAGGAAGATGGCTGCCTCTGATCCTGATCGGTATCGTGAGTAAAGGTGGGCCTTCGCCGCGGTACGGGTGAACCTCGGGTCGAGGACGATGATCGTGGCCCCGTTCTCAATGGCTTCTGTAACCCATTTAAATTCCATGGAGTGGGATTCGGTGGGGTTGCTCATGATGAGGAAACACTTGGAGTTCTTTGCGTCGATGATGTGGTTAGTCATGGCGCCAAAGCCGAAGGTGCTTCCGAGGGCGGCTACCGTCGAAGCGTGGCATTTTCGAGCTTGATGCTCGACGTTATTGGATCCGAGGAGGGAAATCAGTTTTCGGCCGAGATAGCATTCCTCGTTGTTCCAGTAAGAGGAACCTAGCCAGGCAATGGGGTTATCTTTCCCGTTGTAGTAGTAATCGGAGCCATGCTTGTACGGAACGCCCGTCAAAGCGTCTTTCACTTTGTTGGCGATGAGGGTATATGCCTCAGTCCACGTAATTTGTTGCCAGCCCGGGTCTTCATTCATTCCTTTATTGGGGTTCGTTCGTTTCATAGGATAGCTAATGCGACGTTCACTAGTAAACAGCTGGTACGCTGCAGCGGCTTTACTGCAGGCGGATCCCCGATTTATCGGGTGGTTTGGATCGCCTTCAACTTCGATGATGTTCCCCTCTAAGGTCGTTACGATAAGTCCGCAGCCTCCCGCGCAGTAGGGGCAGATAGTCGGAATCTGCTGGCCAATCTTATAATTATCGTACTTTGTGCTCGTTAGTTCTGCATGTGCCTTGGGCGTTATTTTAGCTAATAGATCTGTAAATGCGAAGGACGCGATTGAGGCGGTTCCAGCCAGTTTAATAAATTCTCTTCTATCCACTTGTTACACCTCTTTAATTTGACGCGCAATAGCGTCGGCGAAATCAAGCACGGTTATACTGGATTTTGCACGACGTGCAGATTGGTAAAGGTTCATGATGCAGGACGGACACGCAGATACAAGGGTCTCTGACCCAATGGTTTCTGCTTGTCTAATTCGTCTCGTCGCTATTTCGAGAGAGTTTTCCGTGTCCACACCTTTGTACAGGCCGCCCCCACCACAGCAATGCGTGTTAATCTTGTTTTCGGGGAGCTCAAGAAGTGCCGTTGACGTTTCGGCGAGGGCACTCCGGGGTTCATCGATCACGCCAAGGAGCCGCGATAACTCGCACGGATCATGGTACGCTATTCGCTCGTCCAACTTTTCCTTGAGACTTAGTTTTCCTGTCTTGATGTATTCGCTGGCAAGCTCAGCTATATGTACCGTAGAGAATTTGAGGGGTCGGCCAAGAATCTTAGGATACTCCTGTTTGAACATGCGATAGCATCCGGGGCAACTGAACACAACCCTCCTCGCACCGGAAGCCTCTATCAGGTCGACGTTATGAGTCACAAAATCTCTTAGGCGTTCCGTGTCGCCTCCGAACTTCAAGGGAACACCACAGCACCATTCATCACCCAAAAGCGCCCAATCCTCCTTCGCTGCATTCAGAATCGCGGTCACGCCGGTCGCTGCGGGTCGAAGCGACGGAGTGTACGAGAGTACGCAGCCTACGAAGTAGAGGGTTTCCGCGCCCTCTTTTTCAGGAACATCGAGTCGTCGGGCCCATCTCGTACGGTGCTCATGAGGCCGTTTCAGGAAGTTCTTATCTGTAAACGTAGTGTCCATCATCTCACGAATTGGGGCTGGTTCAAGCCCGATCTTAACCGCGCTTTCCCGCGCTTTTTCCCAGAGGTCAACCAGGTCATATTGGTAGGGGCATACAGATACGCATCGACCGCATAGGGTGCATTCATAAAGGCCTTTTGCCAGGTTTTTTATTTCCCTTTCACTGGGCATCGACGTAAAGGATATCAGACTCTTCGTTATAATGGGCCGCATCTTCTTAATTTTGAAGCCGGGCGCCGTATAATTATCTGATGTCTGCTGATATACCGGGCACTCATCAACACATTCTCCGCATTTGGAGCAGGCATACATCCACGACACTTGCTTTTTAGTAAAATTGCCTAGAAAATCTTGGGCACTCAGTTTAATCACGCTCTCCTTTGATCGATATGAGGTATGCTGTCGCAATTCCATGGAGAAAGCCACCAGGCAGTAGAGTGGAAACCAGTAACCAAACGTACGTCGTCACGGTATGGATGGCGGGAGCATACTGTCTGAGGCCGCTGAGCGCGTCTGTCAGCCAAGGCAGGGTATCTACCCAGATTTGGTTTGCAGAAGCAACGGCAACTCCCGTCACGATGAGGACGGTGTAGAGCAGAAAATCGAGGTAGTTTATCCCGGTCATCAGCATCCTCGTTTTGCGTGTGACCAGAATTTTGATGAGGTAAAACGGATAGATGATGGTGAAAACGGCTCCAAGATAGCCGTGAAGGATCTGTCGGATTGGGGCTAACGCGCCTCCCAAGAAACCGCCGAGCAGATCTATTGCCAAGCCCGTAATCAACAGAATGGCCATGAGACTGTGGAAGAGTAGGTCTAACTTCGATGTCTGCCAAAGACCCTTTAATACGCCGGTTAAGGTAACTTTGGGTGGATACTCAAATTCTTTGACTTCCTTTATTTTCGACAACGTCATTCCTCCTCCATTCGTCTCTTACGCCAAGCGGCCAAGTAAAACAGACCTCCAGCGACGGCCGGGACCAGCAGCAGCTTCGAATTCGCCATGATAGGGATGTCCAGAGAGGTTTGTTCACTGACATCTGGCAGCCCTAGACTCTGTAAGGGCACGTCAGCAACATAGATGAATCCGGTGCCGCCAAGCGGCTTGTTGTCGACGTCCCCATAGATGTATCCGTTTATTTTCGTTTTTCGTTGAATAGCCTTTTGAATTATCGTCGTCCGTTCACCGAATTCCAATGCGTCGGTAGGGCATGCTTGAACACACGCGGGCTCTTTACCATCGTGAATTCTATCGAAGCACATATGGCATTTCGAAACTTTTTCCAGTTGGGCGTTCCACTGTGGAATGCCAAAGGGACAGGCCGAGATACAGTACTTACAGCCAATACACTTCTCGGTCTGAATTACGACAGCACCCTCACTGGTTTTCACAATGGCGTCAACAGGACAGGCGTCCAGACAGGCGGGGTTGTGGCAATGCATGCATCGCCAATTGAGAAAATGCCAAGTGGTAGTATCAGAACTTTGATTATAATCAAGTTTAAATTGGATATGGGTATAGGTGTCATAGGAAAGAGTGGGCGGGTTCGTCCAATCCGTTTGGAGTGACGTTTTTTCGCCAGGCAGATCATTCCATCGCTTGCATGAAACTTGACAACCCCTGCACCCAATACACTTTGTGACATCAACTAAGACAGCATATTCCATATGGTCCTTCCTCGCTTTCGCTTCCTATAGTCATAATATCCATATAAAGTTAACTTAAGAAACTGGAGTACGCTTCCATACTCCATGACATCACAAAACGCTACGATGGGGCCATTATTACCGACAGCCACGGAAGACGCATTTCCTTACTATCAGTATACACAACATATATTGGAAACGAATCGACAGGCTAAGCGATTACCACTATGTGGGAAGCACGCTTCTCCAGTGACCTCCAAGTAGCGATAATGTTGTTCCATCTCAAAGGATAGGAAGAGGATTCTGCATCATTCCTCGTTCTCAAGGCCTCGATGTTAGAAAAAGTGGAGAAAGAATCCAGAACTATCATTACTGAAAAAGAGAAGCACACACCCGTCATTCACCTCAAGTCATAACCCTCACCTAGCTATTATCTGGTCGCGACCTCCGACAAGTGGATAGAACTTAAATACCTGCAGATTGACCTGTTCACCTTGCAGAAAGGCTGTGCTACGCAACTGATCGAGGCTGCCCCATGGATCGACTGAAGGCTTTGCTGACCCTGATACGTGTCAGGCATACAGGGCAAGTTGTGGGTATTGTTACGGTGTTGAGTGTTAAGCGTCATGGTTTTTCCGTTCAATCCCTGCTGGCCATTACCGCCTTTCTCTTTTTAAGCATTGCACTATTTTCCTTGGATGATGCCCACGACAGCGTAGGCGATAGACTGATTCACCCAAAGCGCCCCATCCCTTCAGGCGCCTTCACGATCAAGCAAGTCTACCTGATCGGCACCCTGTTTCTTTGCCTGGGACTAGCATCCGCTTCCAGTTTATCGTTCCAACAATTCGTCGCGTTTCTTGTCGTTGCTATTCTCGGATTCGCAGTAATTTTCCTGAAAATAACCTCCATCCTGAGAGCCATATTAACGGCATCCATGATTTTTCTCTTATTCCCGTTCAGCATGGCTGTAAGCTTTAAGAGTCTACTTTTTGGCTTGATTGTCGCACTGCCCCATGTTGCAGGTTCGATCACTAAGGACATTATCCATCGAGAGGGTGATGAACGAGTTGGCTTACAGCCGCCAGCATATTGGACGCGATATGTGGCAAGCGGTCTGTTTTTTCTCTGCGGAGGAGTCGTCCTGTTACCGTTTGTCTTGAAGTTAGTCTCTTGGCTTTATGTGCTCTTGATCGTTCCTACCTTTGTAAGTTGTTTAGTGCTGGGCTACAACGTATTAAACCGGCAATACCCGAAAGTATATATTTATGGAGGCATCGGAATGCTTTCAGCGCTCGTAGCCTTTTCCATAAACAGTTAATGGAAAATTGGATAAGGGAATTCGAAATGATTGGTACACAAGAAATAATCTTAATTTTAGCGATCCTCTTGATAGTTTTTGGTCCGCAAAAACTGCCAGAACTAGCAAGAGAACTGGGACGAGTGATTCAGGAATTTAAAAAGGCAAGTAGAACTATCGTCGATGCCACAAGCGATACTTTAAAATACGATGACGATGTGGGAAACACAATCCTTAAAATAGCGAGAAAGCTCAATATAGATACAGAAGGCAAATCAATAAAAGACATCCTTGACGAAGTGGGGAAGAAGAGTTAAGAACGAGGAAATTCGTAACATGCAACAGAACTAGGTGAAATGGATGATAGGTTGGCCTGAATTAATTTTAGTTCTTGTGATATTGATATTCATTTTTGGTGCAACCAAGATGAAGGATTTAGCAAAAGGCCTCGGTGAGGGTGTACGGGAATTCAAGAAAGCAACGTCAGAGCCCCCAGATGACAGCGAGGACATCAATAAAAATATCATCGAAATAGCCCAAAAACAGGGAATAGTCACTGAAGGAAAGGATATCAAGCAAATCCTTAAAGAAATCGAAGAGCTGAAAAAAGAAGAGAGCTAACAATCCTTCGAAAGTATGGGTCGTCCATTAGGCGTTGTTATGTCCGAGAAAGATACTGTAGGCATGACCTTTTGGGATCATCTTACCGAATTATTTGATCGACTCCGGAAAGGCTTGTTGGCATTTATCATCTCCACGATAGTCGTAATGATCGTGCCCATCAGTCTTGATCCCGCGAACGTGGATCTGTCCAATCCCTTCTATCAAACCATCGCGTCCTTTGTGATCCAAAACTTTCAAGACCGTTTCTTACCTCAAGGAATTACCCTCATCCCCGTGAACTTCTTTGCTCCTTTGGAAGTATACTTTTTCGTATCCCTTGTAATGGGTGCAATAATTGGTTTACCCGTTGTGTCATACGAACTCTATACCTTCCTTCAGCCGGCTCTACGTAAACATGAGAAGAGGTTTGCTCTTCAATTCATCGCGTCCTTCACCACGTTATTCGTCTTCGGCTTGGTCTTAAGCTATCTGTATGTTGTGCCCCTAACCTTCAGGACCATGATCTTGTTTTCTGAATTCCAGAATCTGACTCCCATCTACAACTTCTCAGAATTCTTTTCCCTGGTTGGAACCGTTCTCCTGATCTGTGGCCTGATCTTTACCTTTCCCACCTACATTTACCTCCTCGTGAGAGCAGGCATCCTGAAAACGGAGCAGTTGACAAAAAACCGCAAATACCTGTACGGGATCATTCTGATAATAATAGCCCTTGTAGACCCCGATCCCACCCTCATTACGGAGGGAGTGACCTTCATTCCTATAGTCCTCCTCATGGAGCTAACCATTCTCATCTCAAAGCGAATCGAGCAAAAAAGAGAGTCCCCAACTAGTTGAGAACAATAACACAACTTGCTTGGACCTCAGGCATGACTGCTGAGCGATACACTGCTCTTCGTCTCATTCAGGAGGGTAGAGAAGCGTTCCGCTCTTCGTCCCCTACGTTTTCGCTAGATATAAAAACGGAGCTGGAGGTATTAAACGGTAACAGTGACGCCGATATGTCGATAGAGTACCGTGTTGAGAAAATCAATACCCGGTCTAATACTCGCCGCATGGTCAATGAAGCCATTGCCATCGAGACACCGGTCAACCTCTTCTTAAACGACGAGTATGTGATTACCTTACTTGCCACGCCTGATCTCCAAAAGGAGTTGGCTCTGGGTTGGTTTTTCGACGAAGGTGTTCTAGACTCAATAGATCAAATAACGCAAATTAACGTAGACCACGAGAATATCAACGTCACAACCAAACAGGTAATACCTGAAGAGAAGCTCCGAGTCGTTAGCGTGTCACGACTTTTAACGACAGCCTGTGGCCTTTCAGCGAAGCAATTTGTTACAATCATGAGTGACATAGGCCAGAAGCCCGTTGAATCCGAGTATGCCGTAACGGCTGACACCATTATCAGCATGGTGAACCAACTTAACGAGAGCCGCCTTTTCCGTTTAACGGGAGGTGTTCACGTAGCAGCATTATTTGAGAATGAAAGACTCGTCGCGTTTGCTGAAGACGTTGGCCGCCATAACACGGTGGACAAAGTCGTTGGTCTGGGCATTCAATCGGACGTGAATTTCTCGAATTCCGTTATTGTTAGTTCCGGTAGGCAACCAGCGGATATGATCCTTAAAGCTGCTAGGATGGGAATTCCGATAGCAGTCTCTAAAGCAGCACCGATCCGTTCAGGCATTATAGCTGCTGAAAAAACAGGTATTACGCTCGCCTGTTTTGTACGAGAGTACAAGATGAACATCTACACTTATCACAATCGAATATTATTAAATTAGTGGCTTAAGCCTGCCTTTTTTTAGAACAAAATATTAAAATGACAAACGGAGGAAATTTTTTTCTATGGAGGAAGTAACCGGTTAAGCTATAAGCCCAATGGTTATCAATCTGCTAGCTATTTTTGTCTGTATTTAAAAATAGGAATTTGCTAGCAGAAGAATACGGGAAGTTTATTCACAAAAAATGGGGTTGAGGGGATTCTAGAAAAAGGGTGGATCGTATAATTGCGCGTGTGTCGTTTTTTACGGATTATCTTCTGATTCAAGTGGTATTTATAGTAAGATATAGCGAAAATATTACGTTTTCAAGCCTCTTCGGTTTATTGATCTCCTCCCAGAAACTTATTCTACCCGCGCCATATGATAAAATTCAGTCCGTTCTTATTCCAATAACCCTATTACGTCTAGCCTTTCTTGTCTCTGGATTAATTGGCCCCATCCTTACAACCTTGATATCAGGATCGTTATCTACCTCGATGCGAGGAAGACTGCTAATGATAATCTTCTCCTTTACCCGCCTTTATGGTGTTCTGGTCAGCTCTTTTAACTTTCTTTTTATAGATCAAATAAATAGGCTCATAGGCCGCAGAATTACAAATCTTAAACATCATTAGTTAAGAAAGAAGAACGCGTTAAGAGAGTGCGGTTTATATATAACTGTAAAGGCATAAGAGTAAATTCCTTTTGAAATGCTTGAATAAGACGGTGATTAGATGGGCAAGATGAAGTTCGCTTTCTACTGGGCGGCCAGCTGCGGGGGATGCGAGATAGCCGTGCTTGACATCAACGAGAAAATCCTCGACGTCGTTGGCTTGGCCGACATCGTCTTCTGGCCGGTGGCCATGGACATCAAGTACAAGGACGTGGAGGCCATGCCTGATAAGGGCATAGATGTCTGCTTCTTCAACGGTGCTATCCGAAATGAAGAACAAGAACACATGGCAAAGGTGTTGAGGAAAAAGTCTAAAGTTCTTGTGGCCTTTGGGTCCTGTGCCCACGAAGGATGTGTGGTTGGATTAGCGAACTTGTGGGATCGAACGACGATCTTTAACAGAGTCTATATTGAGACGCCTTCAACCATCAACCCGGAAAACGTCGTCCCGACGACGTCCGTCGACGTGAAGGAGGGGACATTAACCCTCCCCGAGTTCTTTGATACCGTGAAAACCCTCGACCAGACCGTGGACGTAGATTATTATCTGCATGGCTGCCCCCCCAGGCCAGAATGGATAGTCAAGGCTGTTGAAGCCATCACCAGGAACGAGCTGCCCCCCAAGGGAAGCGTGCTAGGGCCTAATAAATCCGTCTGCGACGAATGCCCGCGAGTCAAGAAAGATCGACAACTGGCTGACATACATCGGATCTACGAGATTGAAGATGATGGCGAAACCTGTTTCTGGGATCAAGGGGTCGTGTGTATGGGGCCCGCAACCCGAGCGGGGTGTGGCGCGCAGTGCCTACAAGTCAACATGCCGTGCACAGGCTGTCAAGGTCCAGGCCCAGGCGTAACAGACCAAGGGTCCGCCATGATCACGGCCCTCGCCTCAATCATCACCGACGAGAAGGTGATTGATCAGCTTCCTGATCCCATCGGCACGTTCTACAAGTTTTCCCTCGCAGCATCCATACTTCGCAGGAGGAGACTGAGGAAGAAATGAAGCGCATCGAAATCGATCCGATAACGAGGCTGGAAGGCCACGGGAAAATCTCGATCTTTCTGAACGATGAGGGCAACGTGGAGAACGCCTACCTCCAAATCCCCGAGTTGAGG
>Ga0209427_10005535_pt1 | contig 14497 bp, 12 predicted proteins | sample DeeMarSWOR136_30_FD_187465 | JGI IMG/M metagenome (GOLD analysis project Ga0209427, IMG submission 187465) | Marine sediment microbial communities from White Oak River estuary, North Carolina - WOR-1-36_30 (SPAdes) (version 2) | ecosystem: Environmental > Aquatic > Marine > Intertidal zone >... | reverse complement strand
CTTTCGATGTCGGACTCCTCTATCGCCTTGAGTATGGAGGGCTCCTCCTCACTTTCCTCAGGCTCTCTTGAGGCGACTTCGAGTATCTCCAGCACCTGATCCATGGACTCCTCGGGCCGGCTCAGTTCCTCATCGAGCGTCCGAAGTGCTGCCTCTCCGGACCTTATGTTAAGCAGGTCGTCAACGTTGTCCTTGACGCCAGGACGGAGCACACCGATGTCAAAGAGAGCTTGGTTGATAACACCAAGACTGTGAATCAGATTCTCTTCGGTGTCAACCGTCCTTATGGTGAGTTCTGCATAGACCATTGGCAGATTGCCTCTCATGTCATCATCAGACAGGGGACCAAGCTTCTCAAACAGTCCAATGAAACGTCTCAGCCCATTGTCCCCAGAGACGGATTCGCTCAGTGCGGGTGAGAGTCGAACACACTCATCGAGCACAGAACGAAGGTCCTGTGCAGCACTCTCTATGTCACCAGACTCGAACGCCGCCGCTGCAGACGCGACCAGTGGTGATAGTACGAAACTGAGGTCCATGATGAGGACCGTGGACTCCTCGTTGTCATACTGAGATTCCATTAGCCGCCTCCCATCTCCCACCTCCAGAAGGTCTGACTCTTCCTTGGTGACCATTGCTTTGAACTCTTTGAAGTTCCGGCGAGAGTCCAAGAGAAGCAAGAGAGCAATAGGGATTCCTAGTCCAAGAGATGTCAGTGGAAGGAGTAGAGAACCGGCGCCTTGTACGAGCACCATGATTGATCCAACGAGTCCCGACATTACCATGATGACGGGGAGAATGGCAATCCATCCCACCTTCATGACCCTCTGGACTGTGTCCCATTTGTCACTACCAATACTGTTCTGAAGCTCTGCAAGAGTGGACCTCACGTCACTGGTCCTGTAAGACGAGAACTCGTTAATTGTCATGATCCTAGAGTCGTCAGTGAGCCACGATAGGTCCTTGGACGGCCGAGCATCATTCACAATGGCGTAGACTGTCCTCGTCTCGTGAATCATTGAAGCGCCAGAATCCGACTTGTTTCTCAGAGCTGGCATTGATAGTCTTCCCCAGACTGCAGACATAGAGAGAGCCGTGAGACGGTCACTAAGACCTATATCGTAGAGGACTGACTGCAACGGCCTTCCTATTGACTCAAGGACTGCGGCCTTCATGGCTAGTGACGACTTGCCGAACCGCGCTTCCCTGAGGTCCAATACGTAGGCGATGTCAGCATGCACTCCTCTCTTCCCAGGTACTCCTGCCAGCCTGAGTCCCACTGTCAGACCGTTTGTGTACTTGTGGACCTGATGACCTGTTTCGACAAGAGCTATCTCCACATCTCTGGTCTTAGCCATCTCAGGCTCAGTCTCGACCTTTTCCTTAGGCAGAACTCCGGTATCCTCACTCAATGTCATCTTGGGCTTCTCTCCTCCTCTCAGTTCGTTCGTTCACTCTGTTCAACAGCAGCTCAGAGAGCTCTTGGAGTCTGGCAAGTCCAGTCAGGTCAGCGATGACGCCAATACTCTGTAAGATCCAGACCACTGTGTCTAGAAGGGCATACACATCTCCAACACTCATGTCGAGAGCCTTCGCTATATCATTGAACCGCATCTTTGTGGTGACCACCATTCCTACCATCTGCTCGAAGTCCTCGTCTAGCTTCCTACCCGTCTCAATGGATACAATGTGACGCAGCAGTGACATCAGACCAATACTGTCATCCACGACTGGCATCGTTGCCAATAGCTCCCTCACGGTTCGGATACTCAGATACAGTCGATTCACCAGCCTTCCCAGACGAGTGGGACGGATGTTGCTGCCCTCGGCCCCCTCCACAAGTCCCAGGCGAACCAGTGTTCCCAGTGGACTGGTCTCACTCAGAGCCAGTGGAATGATGTAGTCAGCATGTACTCTTGCCTCTCTCGCAGCGGCATAACCGAGGGCAACAAGATGCGGACACAGCAGCCCATCACGGTCAACGGGCGTGACGCACGAACACATTGGACCTTCTATCGCTCCGCTGGGCAGATATCTCGCCGAAAAACGACACGTGTAATGACCGCCTCCTTGGGCGTCTACGATGCCACCAAGGACCTCCTCACCCCTCTCCCTGATCTCAACACTCCCAAGGGCACCCTGTCGTGCGGCTCTGACCGTGTCTTGGAGAGCATGCTTCTCTATGGCGCTCTCGGCCGTTATCTCCCCAAGATGGAGTACCCTCATAGGGGACCTTCCGTCACGAATCGCAGTATGAACTAGATATGAGTCGCTGAAGAAGTCATTCTCTAGCTGTTCCAGCGTAGCCTCTCCTCTCTGACATAGGGCAACCAGAAGCTGTTCTGTCATAGCACTTGATGTCCACAGCGTACTCTGTACAGGTTCGTATCTGGGTTCAAGCACCTCAAGCTCAGTGTCAGGGTCAGTCGTAATGTGGAAGTATGCCTCCTTTGCCTGTTCAGCCTCACCCTTGCTACCTGTGAGTATGAGCCCGAAGCCCTTCCGGTCACGGCCAGGACGACCTGCTCTCCCCAGCATCTGATGCACCTGATTGGTTGGCAACGCCCTCCGATAGTCACTAGGGGATGCAATGCTCGTGAGTACGACAGTTCTAGCCGGCAGGTCCATTCCAGAGGCCAGAGTAGTAGTGGCGCATAGCACTCTTAGAAGTCCCTTTCGGAACAAGGACTCTATCAATCTGCGTGCCCTGGCACTCAGGCCTGCATTGTGATATGCCACTCCGTTGTGCATCAGAGCTCGGAAACCCTGAGGTAGAGAGACTCCCCAGTTCTCTACTGAGTCCATCTCATCGTCAAGCTCGACCTTCTCTCTCTGAACAAGCTGCCGCGATACGCTCTCAGACAGACGCTCGGCCTCCGCCTCAGACTCTCTGCGTGTCCTATGAAACACTATGACTTGCCCATTCGCCTGTACAGTGGTCATGACGGCCTTGAGAATCATCCTATCCCTGTCTACTGTTTCAATCACATCACAAACAAGTGGTACAGGCCGGTCATCGGACTCGATGAGGTCGGCATCGAGCCAGTCAGCTAGTAGCTCTGGCATCCCAACAGTGGCGGAGAGTGCGACTATCTGCAGGTCTTCTATCAGGGCCCTAAGTCGGATGATAACGCTCTCCAGCCGTGCCCCCCTTGACACATCGGACAGGTTCTGGACCTCATCAATGACCACAGTCCCCACTTTGCTCAGCCATTTGCACCTGTGTCTGAGGAGCGAGTCTGCCCGCTCGTAGGTTGTGACTAGGATGTCCTTGTCCGACAGGATATCCAGATCTAGGTGAAAGTCCCCTGTGGAGACCTCGACTCTGATGGAGTGCTCCTCATAGCGGTCCTTGAGTACGCCTGCGACCTGAGTGGCCAGCGCCCTAAGGGGGACCAGATACATTCCAGGTCTTCCATTCTCGATGGCTCGAAGCAACCCCATCTCTCCCACCAGGGTCTTCCCGGACCCAGTTGGAGAGCAGACCATGATGCTCCTCCCTTCCAGCAGACCCTTGTTGATCGCATCTATCTGTACTCCTCGCGGTGTGACCCCAATCTCTCTCAGAAGGCCATGGATACGGCTGTGAGAGTCGGACGCGTATGTGGTCATCCCTCAACAGACACCTCCTCAATCTGCCGAAGCGCCATTGTACCCTTCATTGTGACTCTGAAGTTCGTATATGATGTGCCTCCATGAGTCTCATGCCCGCGCAGTATCAGGCTTGACCTCTCAAGCCTCATCAAGACGGCTTGTACATCTACCTCCTCGTCCCCACTGGCATTGAGAAAGCGATAGACCGACTCCTCGGTGAGCGGTTCGTATCTCTGAAGGAGTCTAAGAACCTTGACGGCCGCCTCTGTATCCTTACCGGCAACTCTATTGATGAGAGTCCGTGGTACATCAGAGTCGTCAGGCGTCACATTATGCTCCGCCTCAAAGGCTCGATAGCCCTCTCCGCTCTCAAGGACAGGTTCAGGGTCTAGCTTCAGAGGGATGCAGGTCTTGGCCTCTTCATGGCTCATAAGAACGACCCCGGGCTCCAGGACTCGAAGGTAGGAGCTCTCTCTTGGGGACCTTCTCTGCTTGCTGTGTATTCCAGAACCAACAACGTTGAGTCCGAGTATGTCAGCCGCCACTCTGATATCATCTGAGTCACGCAGCCTGAGTGAGATGCATGAGGACAGACCATCAATCACGTTGGGAGGTAGGTCCGAGGGCTGGCCCACGCTAATCACGAGCGGTCCTCGTCTGCACAGGTCCTTCAGGGCCCGTTCGGAGATCGGGGCACGCTTCCTGTAGCGTCCCACCTTACGCACCCTGAGGTTCTCAGGACAGTCTAGTATCACTACGGCATCCTTGTCGGCCTCTGTTCCAAGGAGCTTTGTGGACATCAACTCCCAAGCGAACATCTCAAGGGGCAGTGAGCCAAGGGCCATCTGTACCACTGTGAGTCTGTGTTCCACAATCCTTGCAGTTGGTATTGTCTGGTGACCGTAGAAGGCCTTTCCACCCGAACCCTCCTGAAGGATTCGAATTGCCTCCATTCCATCCTTGGACCTCTTCGAGGGTTGCGAGCCGGGTGGTCCGCGCGTGTGCCCACCCACATCATCCCCCTCGGAGAAGGCAACGTCTGCCACTGTGGAGTTACCTAAGGCAACCGCTCTGTTTAGAGCCAGCTCGAGATCAGCAGCTGCACTCAGGTCCGTGTCTGCTAGTGGCTCAAGAGCTGTCTTCAGGTGGGCTACGTACTGGTCACGCGGCATTCCCTCAGCGTCTACTGGGTTCAGAATGAAGTCCCTTCCGAGGATGATGCCAACACTCTCCTCTGAGAGTCTCGTCAGGTCGAGGGCCTCCTCTCGGTTGCTGAGTATCAGAACACGCTTCCCATCATCAAGCAGGCGATTGATGAGAAGCATTAGCACATGGCAGCGTTGTCTCCATTGCCCACCACACACAAGCAGCCCAGATTCTATGTCAGTTCTTGAGAGACCAGCAGGCGGACCTGTAAGGAGGGTCTCTGGGTTCAATACCTCGCCTAGAGTGTACTCCTCAGTCCTCGGGCGTATCGGTGCAAGGAACTCCCCGGGTACATTGCTCCCGACCTCAGCAGACAGCTCTGAGGGCATCTGTACTACCCACTCGGCAAGCTCCTCACCAGTGGCGTAGAATCTTGGTGCGTCCTTCCAGAGATCCCATGCTCTGAGTCTCTTGGCAAGGTCCTTCGGGTCAAGCCTCTTGAATCTCGGCTCGGGAATTGCCCCCTTTAGTGACGCCTCGAAGGGTCTTATTGCAGACTCTTCTCTTACATGGCCAAGTATGACAAGGTTGGACCTCCAGAGGTCTCCTCTCTGCTTGAAGTACGTAACGACCTGTTCGTGCGTCTTGGAGTCAAGGTACCTCTCAATGGTCGGGGTGATTATGCTATCATCGATGATCTTGCTCGGCTTCTGACGCCTCAATGATACAAGGATTGAGACTCCGTGCTCAGTCATCATTGCACGAGTGAGCTTCCCAAGACTGCCGTGTAGGATGGCACTGGCCCTCTCAAGCCTCATGGCCGTGACGTATCGAGTACCACCTATCCCTCTGCAAGCCAACACTCCATCACTGACCTGACAGATCAAGTCTGGACTTGAAACCTCGGTCCACTTGCCCGTCTCAATCCCCTTGACCTCAAGTGCCCCGGTCCTCGTTAAGACTATCAGAAAGGCCGTCGCGATAAAACTGGCAAGCACGATGGACCATGGCGACCAGACGGTGAGAATCACTATACCCGTGGACAAGAGAAGGACCTCGGCCCACGGAGGACGAATCTGTCTGTTTGTCCATCTGAGTTCGCTTGTTGATCTGGCGGCCATGTCAGGTCCTGTGAGCTGTTCCATCGGGTCCTCGGCGGGGTAGGACCCGAGAATACTACGTCTTCCCACTCTAGGGCACCCCCTGCCTTGAGAGCGTGCTCAGCATTGCGGACAGGCGTTCTACGACTCTGGAATCAGCGCTCTCCACAACAATAGTATCGCCCACGATGAGAAGGTCAGGCATTCCTCGGTCAGGGTTCTGACCGAAGATGACCTCTTGATTGAGTTTCATCCACTCATAGCCATGGCCTCGTTCCAGAATCTTGGTCACGCTGTCAATGGAGACACCTCTTGGTACTGAGAGATTAGACCGGCTAGGCTGCAATGACATCGAAACCTCCTGCGTTCACAAGTGCCATGTCACGTAGGTCAGCTCTCTCGATGGGCGTGTGCGGGTAGGCACTTCTCATTGCACTCTCTAGGACCTCGACATCATCGAGTAGCTTGTCATGCAGCACCCTTGCTCTGGACAGCCCTCCCGTCCACCTAGGAGTGGATCGAACGGCCATCATTCCAAGACGCGTGGGGCCCTGTCCCAGGGGACGTGTCATGAAGAACCTGACCTCGATACCTCCAAGTCTGTCCTCTTCATCGTGAGCACCCATGGCCCTGAGTACCTGCTTTGCTGAATAGGTGAGGTCAAGACCCAGCGGCACACTTGTTATCAGGCATCCTGCACAGACCTCCACCGTCCAAGTCCTCACTAGGACCATGATGCTGTTGTTCTCATCCCAGAACACTCTCACTTCTCCTCGAAGTCCTAGGTAGGCGGTCAGGGCTAGGACTAGAAGAGCCAGACCTAGCACCGCCAACCAACTCGGTTGCATCTGTAGTCTGATTCCCCATGCAATTCCTAGCGCGGCAGGGACCGCCCACTTCACCCATTCATAGTCACGGCTGACCACTCATTCCTACCTCCGCCTCAGTGAACATGCGAATAGCACCTTGCATCTCCCCCACCTCTTCGTAGGGCCATAGGTCAGCAGCGATGTCGGAACCGAACATCTCAATGTATCTCAGGAATCGCCTATCGAGTAGTACGACAACTCCCCTGTCAGAGGGAGACCTCCTCAGTCTGCCAACGAGCTGTGCAACTCGACGTATTGAGGGCACAGCAGTGGAGTAGTAGTAACCTGCCCCTTCTCCAAATCTCCTCTCGTACCAGTGTTGAAGCGCTCTCTGATAGCTAGTCGGTGGACTGAAGGGGATCCCCACTCCAATTATCATGTCAAGCAGACTTGAGCCTCCAGTCACAAGGTCCACACCCTCACTGAACTTGCCCCCGTAGACACAGAACACGGCATGAGGCCCCTGCTCAACCGCCTCTTGAATGACCTCTATCCTCCCGCCCGGGGTCTCATCAAGACGCTTTCTGAAGCCGCAGTCAATCCCATAGCTTAGGACATCTCTCATGATCTGATAGCTCGGAAACGCAATCAGTGCGCTCTTGTTTGCAGGCATGACTGAGAGCGCGGCTGACGCCTTCTCAGCAACGCTCCTCCAAAGTGACGGCCCCCTATCTTGGTATCTTGTTGAGATTGTCTTGTCAATGAGGACAAGCCTAGACCCTTGGGGATAGGGGCTGGCTAGGTCCTCCAATCGAGCAGTCTTGACTCCCATGAGTCGAGCGTAGTGACTTGTGGGTCGAAGTGTCCCTGACATGAGGATGACCGACCTAGCAGCCTTCAATACAGGGGCAATCAGCCCAGCGGCATTGAGAGGTCTGACCTTCAGGCGGGCCGCTGAGAAAGAGGGCTCTTCTCGCCAGCCTCTCCGTACTTCAAGTGTGACATGCCAGTCATCGCTCTCCACTGACCTGCTACCTGTGTACAGGAAGTCCACAAGTCTATCTAGAGGGGTCTCTGTGGGAATGGAGTCAAGACCCTCAAGCGACAGACGAGTTCTGTCGAGGAGCGTCTGAAGGACATCCTCTTCTATCCAACGCGGGACAGCTTCCCACTTCTCAAGTTGCAGCTCTCCAGCCGGTCCCAACCTGTCGAGTGAGACCATCATGGTCTCATACAGGAATTGAATCGCCTCACCCAACCAGTCCACACCTATGTCCTTGAGGATTTGAGATGTGTGGTCTCTAAGCCACATCAAGTCTTCACCGCTCAGGACGGATGCCTCCGAGTCAAGCACATGTTCAGGAAGATTGTGGGCCTCATCTACTACAAGGTCAATATCACTAAGGCTCACCTGTAGAGACGCAAGAAAGGCGTGTCTTACACGCTCCCGAAACAAGTAGCCATAGGGGCCTATCACAACCCGACTTCTTCTGGCACACCATCGCATGAGCTCATAGGGACAGAGTCCTTGGTCTGCGGACCTGTCCTCTGCAACCTCGCGGGTAACGACATCTGAGTCTGTGAGGTGATTCACCGTTTCAAGGGCGTTCTGTCGCACCTTGGGCGCTCCATAAGCATCATCTCGCCTGTAGAAGTTCCAATAGTGCACACACCTCCCGGTACGCACAAGTGTCGCACAGGCCCTTAGGAACCCATTCGATGACAGAGTGTCCATGCTGTCCTTAATGGGGCACACATGCACTCTCGATACCATGCTAGTCGCAGACAAGGCTGACCGGTCCTTTGTCTTGAGCCTAAGTCCACTGAGCTCCTCCTCAAACACCCTCGACTGAGAGTGCGTCCTTGTAAGCACCAGTAGACGACTACTCGGGTCAGCAGCCCGAGTCGCTAGGTATCCCGATAGAACTGCAATCGTCTTCCCCACTCCACAGTCCGCAGAGAGAAGACCCACTTCCTTTCCTTCAAACACAGCAGCTGCATGGCTCACCGCTTTGTCCTGATGTCTTCGAGGCTTGTAGGGAAACCACGACATGTAAGCAGGAGTGGGGTCGCTCGCGGCCAAGTCTACACCTCCACCCTCAGGCACCACTCGGCTGTGTGAATCGTGAATCTTGTCGAGAAGTACTCACGAAGCAGCTGATGGTACTTGGCTCGCTGAGCAGGTGAGTCGAAGCCTCTCTCCTTCCTTACAATCCTCTCAACGATGTCTCGGTTGTATCCTCTCTTCCTTGCCATTCGCCAGAAGTACCTTTCAACATCATGCATGGTGGAGAAGAAGTGCTCCTTGGTGTTCTCAATGGCTGACCTTAGACACTGCACCGCCTCTCTCGGCCTACTTGGAATGTCCGAAATATGGACTCCTGTGGGAAGGTACGCTGCCAGTCCCTCGGTACTGTCAAGATATACCTCCGTGGGAACACCTCTGTTTCCACGCAGGGTGTCTAGAATGGACAACAGTCGAGGAAGCTGTGGAAGTACCTGATCATCTCCTGCAGCATCCCGCCACGGAATGCGAGTGACCACGTAGATCTCTGGGTCAGGCTCCTGGTGGCCGGGCATTGACAGCGTTGTCAGTTTAGTGTCAGCCTCCCTCAAGAGGAGGTTTACAAGTCGCATGGCCGAGTATAGGCTCTCTCCCTTGAGTCTGACAGTCACCACTCCTCACCACCATTTGACAAGTCGAGAAGTTCCCCAGACACAGCTGTGACCAGGCCCTGTTCCTTCAGCATTGAGATGAATCGGAGGACCGTCTTCCTCTCCATTCCGGCCAGTTCGCACTCCCGAACCACTGCCTCCTCTGTAACTGGCCTTCCTCGATTGAGATTCACTAACGACTCGACTGCGCCCAGGACACGCCTTCGTTTCCCGAGTCCGTGCGTGCCCTTGGACCTCTTCGGCTCTCTGTAGACGGTCTCGACTACCCTCCTCTTTGCCTCCTTTACTGTGGGCACATGGGCAATACATTGCGCATCAGAGATGAGAGCGGCACAAAAGCTGCATTCAGAAGGGCCATCCTGTGATTGGACCTCCGTGTAGCCTGTGTGAGAACACTCTGGACATCTATACACCCTAAAGATCATGTGGCCGCCTCTGCCTCCTCTACCTCGCTCTCGATCTTCTCGTAGTCAGTACGCCAACCCCTCTTCTCGAAATACTCCAGAATGTCAGACTCTTTGGCTTTCTTCTCCTTGGAGTCTGAATAGAACCCTCCCCAGCCTATCCTCAACTCAGCGTCAAACTCGGGGACTCCGGCATTGTCCTGTAGAGTAAGCTTCCTCTGGTCCTTGGACATACGACGAGTATAGAGTCTGTAGTCAGATGCATGGGCTATGATGTGACCACCCACGGGAGCATTGAGGTTCGGGTTACCATACCCTTGAGGTATCTTCACGGTTGCCTGATTCGTGAACACAAAGATGGCATCTGTGGCCCTTCCGAACCTTCGCATCTGGTTCAGGATGTTATTCATCTCTGCCTGTCTGGTTCTCAGGGTGTCAAGGGTGGTGAACTCTGCTCTGAAGAGCCCACTGAAGGAGTCTATGATGACAAGCTTGAACCCCTCCTCAGCACAAAGCCTTGGAATCTTCTTGAAGAGGCTACTGATCTGACCCGAGACCAGTATCTCAGCGCGATTGATGTTGCCGAGTGCAACGTCAGGGTCCATCCCATATCTGAGGGCGTTCGCTCGGATGATCCAAGGTCTGACAGACGACTCGCTGTCGAGCCACAATACTCTCCCTTCTAAGCCGCCCTCCTCAATGGGTAACTGTACTCTGACAGCGAGATGAGAGACCCACTGAGTCTTCCCTCCTCTCGCTGGACCATAGAACTCAACTAGAGAACCTGCCTCCAGTCCTCCAAGAAGTTGAGAGTCAATCTTCTCAATTCCAGTCTTCAGGCGCGGCTTCGAGGCGAGTTCCTTCTCATAGTCTATTCCTGACTGAAACTCTCCAATCCCACAGAGTTCTCTAGCGCTCTCCACGATGCTCTTGCAGGTTCCCTCGCCAAGTCCAGTGTTCTCCATTAGCTCTACTGGGTTCTGGACGGCCAGGAGCTCAGCGGTTGTGACAAAGGAGTCCCTCAGTTTCTTCGCTGAGCCGGGGCCTACTCCCTTCACTGCCTCTAGCTCGGTCATCCACTGACCTCCTCCACAATCGGACCGCGAAGAGGGACCAGCCTCTGGAATGCACCGATGGACTCCTTCTGGACCAAGAGATGACCAGCAGTCCACATCATCTCTACTCCAGGAAGCCTCGAGGCAATGATTGCAGCACCTCTTCGCGGAACTGGGAACGAGAACCCCAAGTCTGTAGTTTTTCCTGTTACACTGACGTAACCCCCAAGGGAGTCGTACACTGAACCATCTTTAGGCTCCTCTCCAGGCTCCACAGCCTCCAGTCCCTTCAGAGCGCTGACTACAGTCTGCACTCCATCAAGAAAGTGAAGCCACGGCCACTCGGGGATGTCGTTCCCTCTCGTTGCGAGTCCTGCCTTTGCTCCAGCAAGCCACGCATAGTCTGGAACCCCGTGAACGTTCATGGGAATCGGAACCATCTCATTGGTAAACATCATACTACCTCCTGTTCCGCAAACACCTCAGCCCTCAGTACCTGTGGGAGTGGTTTCAGGCTCTCCAACCAGTTGACCAGTTCCTCGACCAGTTCATGCCTCTCGAACCGTTTCTTCAGGACAGAGTTCAGGAGTGCCCTAGATGCGGTGACAATTCGGTCAAGAGCAAGTGCCCTGTCTGTCAACGGGACCTCTGGGAACCAAGGCATAGTCACGAACCCAGACTCACCAGCCAAGAGTTCATACCAGTCTATCTTCCAGCTACCGACCTGTGGGTCTCTAGCAAGAGTTCCAAGCAAAATCTGGACCCACTGCTCCCAACAGGTCATGAAGTGATTCACAGCGATAGCAAGAATCTTGAGGCTGCTCGACTTCTCCGTCCCCGTGCCCACGAACTCCAACTCGACTGAAGTGGAGTCCATGCAAACCAGCCGTCCCTCAAAGAGACCGTGCGGACGGTTGGCTATGAGAACCACTACTGGAACAAGTGCAGGAATGTCACAGGGGCGGAAGGAGCCACTTTCCGTTGCGAATCTAGGGAAGGAACTCATAATCCTGCTTCTCAGCCCTACAGTCATTGTGAGTGATGCCTCGCTGGTGCCATCACTATAGGCAAGCGCTGCATTCTCTATACTCCAGTCCTTTCGATTGTAGAGAACCTGAAGCGACAGTCCTAGGTTGGTCTTCCTACTGACTGTTTCTTCTAGTACTTCCAATAGCCTGCTTGACATCTGCTCTCACCTTGTGTAGAAAGATGGAGCTTGGAATATTCAAGTTACCTAACGGAGGAGCGACGGGACAACACTCCCCTTCTTGTGACTCTGAGGTAGAGTGTCACTCTAAGTGGCCTATTGGCGACTCTTAGAGCCCTATTCAACCCGTAGACCTCTCTTAGCATTCCCAGCATGGATGAACTGTACTTGGGTGTACGCGTAACCGAGGAAAAATGTGTGAAACTGGCCTGTCAGTTCCGGCCCTTCACACGCACCTGCGAGACTATGGCACTGATGTCCTCGTCCCAGTGGTCACCCTTCCATAGTCTCTTGAATAGGTCCTTGCGCAGGTTCAAGAATCCCCCTATAGAGTGAATGTTCATGTCGACATCATTCTCTGCGGCCCACGTGACCAGACTTGTGTTGACCTCATCCTCTTGCTCTGGCGGCAAGTTCGTGACAAAGAGGACGCCCTGCTCATCAAGGACATAGGCTGAACACATAGGAGTGTGGCGAAGTACCGCTCGGACGAGTCCAAGGACACTTCCCTCCTCTCCATTAAGTGTCACGAGCCTGGGAGGATACGAGTCCTCAGAGAAATGATAATTGACAATCACAACTCCCTGTGATACTAGTCTTCTCAAAGAGTTGTGAAACTCCCCTGCTGTGAAGCCATAGAAGTCCTTCAGCCAAGGCAGCTCAAGATCGGTCAACTCGACCTTGTCAGAAGAGCCATCAATCACTCGGATATCAGTCTCAGTTGGAGTGTACGGGGTCTTCCCCTTCCACTGCCCGAACTCCCTCTTCAGCTGCTTCAGAGTCCTCTTTCGATTCGCTGTCTTCATTAGTTGACCAATGGGAACTGATGTCGTGTGGTTGACCATCCGAGAGTACCAGACACACTCTCTTAGACCACTTCTCACACGTCTGACAGCCTCCATCTTAGAACTAGGGATCAGAATCTCTTGAACATGCAGCGATGATGACTTCGGGGGCCCAAGGGTCGCCTTCCATGCCATATGCTTGTGTGGCCACCTGTGTGCTGAGCCAATGTATATCAGGGACCTAAGGCCCAGCGCATGGGCTCTTGGTCGGCACTGAAGACCCATCCTCATGTCCATCAAGGCACATCGCTCTATCCAGTTCTTGCGCGACCTAAGAGCCATTGCCCTGGTGACGGGGAGGCCAGTCACGGTGGTGCCGGACTCGTTAAGCTTCTGGGCCCATCTTGTCGCTATATGTACCTGTGGAGAGGACATAGACCGGCTTGAGGCCAGACTCGCCTGTGCCAACATCCAAGGAGTCAATGTGGGAGAATGGAGAGGTCTGGGCGAGGTCGATGGCGGATTGTGCATGAGCCTTACATATTCCGGTTGACCAATTCCCAATGCTTCGCGGATGAAATGGCCCGGCAGCAACTCGGAGAGAGTCAATGTATCTGTCAGCTTCGGACGTAGGTCTAGGGGGTCCTCACTGAAGGGGACTTCTTTGAGCGACCATGCGAGTAGCGCCATCCACTCTTCTCTTACTGGGTCAGGCCAATCAGCAGGAACAAGGTGATTCAATGTGTCCCTCATCGTCCGGCCTATGGTCAGCCCTCTCACATGATACTCCTTGGTCAGGCTCCACAACTGCTCCCATGTGGGTGGAGGCTCATCCAGAATGGCGAGTGCCTCTGCCCTAGTTTGACTCTCCAGGTCAACAACGGGGGTTTCCTCCAAGTATCCGAACCTGTACTCTGTGGCTCCTCGTACCTGTAGAGCTCCGACCTCATACTGATAGACCGGATACGACTCGTATACCTCCATAGTCTCAGGATCCAGGATCGTAAGCCACTGCTTATCATCGTCTACGATTCTCTGTACAATGAAGCGAACTCTCTTCTCATCTGGGATCATCCGCCCGTACCATGCAAAGGACGAGGGAGGATACATCCCATCATCCACGACAGGCATGTGTGCGGAATACGGAAGGGCTACCTCGAGGAAGGGCTCTGCCTCAACAAGAATCGATTTGTCTAGAGTCTCCACTAGGGTCTGCCCGCCTTGGCCCACAGTGACCCTGTGGCGGCGCGGGACCGACTCAACTCCTGGAAAGTCTTCTTCCGGCCTAGTCTTGGCCACTGGGTGTTCTCCAGAGTAATCAACGACCAAGACCTCATGCGAGTCTTGCATCACTGCATGAACGGCCTCTGAGAGACCCTTCACCAACATCTGTGCTCCTTGGACCTTTTCTTTCCATACAAGGCAGAAACGTGGCCTAGCCTACGTTGCCATTTTACCCTACACGCGCCAGATACGTGACTTAAGTATTCCCTCAAGTTTCTTGACTCAACTTCGATGATTGGTGAACCAGAGGTGTTCCTATACCCCATGCCCACCTCGGTACGACCATCAAGCTCTTTCTCCTCTCAGCCTGTCGTATAGAGAGTTCTGAGTGCTCATAAGCGCGAATAACCCTCTCCGCACCCTATCATGTTCAATCTAGAGTATTGCTACGCCCATCTTCCCTTGGTCTACTGCTGCCATGACTTAAGATTAGTCGA
>Ga0209427_10005533_pt1 | contig 14498 bp, 8 predicted proteins | sample DeeMarSWOR136_30_FD_187465 | JGI IMG/M metagenome (GOLD analysis project Ga0209427, IMG submission 187465) | Marine sediment microbial communities from White Oak River estuary, North Carolina - WOR-1-36_30 (SPAdes) (version 2) | ecosystem: Environmental > Aquatic > Marine > Intertidal zone >... | reverse complement strand
GTCCAGCAAAAAAAGAACAGGGTATCTGCGCTGCGATACATCATAGTCATCTGGCAGATTAACAAGAATAGTGCGTTCCTCGTCAAGAATCGCAGATCTTATTTTTATGGCCTTTCCGATGATATAGTTCTGTTCGCTTTCCTGGCCATAACTCATACACGAAACGACTGCGAAGGAAAAACAAATCCATAATGTAATTTGTATCCTTGAGAGAAAAAACATTCGGCGTATAGTGTCCTCTTGGCCTTCAAGCGTGCCTGAATTTATTTTAACATTTTTAGGCAAGAATTAACCATCTTGTTTCTTGGAAAAAATGGGCTTTTTTAGGGGTATATTCTCGATCATCAGGTGGGGGATCATCAGGATTATGAATTCAAGAGCGATGGCCAGGTTGACGGATGACCGTGAAAATAGAGCGAAGCCGGCCAGACTCGCCCACAGACCATAATCTTCCGGATTTTTAACGAATTTGTAAACCGAGTCTTTTACCACAGGCACGTTGTCTACAAAGAAATTCTGGCCAAAAGACCTTTTAATTCCCAAAACCATGAAACCCCAGATGGCGAGGGCCAAACCGGAGATCAAAATAATCAAACCCGACCACTTTAAAATAATAATGTTATGGAAATGAGGATGCTTTCCGAATTGAACGAGAACGATAAGAATGAAGGAAAGCACCCAGAAGAATCCCACTACAGTCATATGAATCCTGAATGCATTGTTGCCGAACCAACTGGAGAATTTCCTGCCTTTGATCTGAAGAATGAAAATCAGGGATTCGATGAAAATCGTCAGAAAGACAGAGATGACTGCGAATACAAATAAGGTTGAATTCACTATTTTGCCTCTTCTCGATAAGGATTATTCAAATGAACCATTTTGTCAAGACAAGCAGAATTCACGCTTTTTAATTTGAACGTCGCGTGATTTTTTCTTGTCACATCTTTCAATAAATATTATCATTGGATTTTATTACGGACGAAGCGGAGGATTTCAATTAAGAATTATAAGCCGGACGCGAGATGATTATGAACCAAATACACTCAATCCAGGAGAAGACATGAGCAAAGAAGACATTCTAGCGAGAATGGAGAAGGCCATCATCGAAGGGAATAAAGAGGAAGCCACGCTGCTGGCCAGGAAAGCACTGGAAGAAAGGATGGACCTCCTCGAGGTCATTGAGAAGGGCTATGTGCGTGGGATCCAGAGAGTCGGAGATTTATGGGAAAAAGGAGAATATTTTCTCCCGGAGCTCATAACCAGCGCAGAGTGCATGAAAGCTGCCATGATCATACTCCAGCCTGAACTGGAAAAAGCCCAGATTCATGTTCGTTCCAGAGTAAAAGTCGTTATCGGAACGGTCGAAGGCGACATCCACGACATCGGCAAGAACCTCGTGGCTTCGATGCTCGCTGCCAACGGTTTTGATGTGATCGACCTCGGCGCTGACGTCAGGCTGGAAACATTCGTCGAGAAAGCGGAAGAGGAGAACGCAGACTTCATCTGCCTTTCCGCGCTTCTCACCACAACCATGCTCGGGCAGAAAAAAGTGATCGAGATCCTGAAGGAGAAAAACCTCAGTCAAAGGATCAAGGTCCTGGTCGGAGGAGCGCCTGTCAATCAGAAATGGGCTGACGACATCGGCGCGGATGGCTATGGAGAGAATGCCATGAGGGCTGTAAAAGTGGCTCAAAAAATCAGCCAGGGATAAAAACAGCCATGGCTTCAGTCACCGAAAAGATCGAAAACCTGAAGATCGAATTCGAAGAGAACAGGATATTGCGCCTTATCGGTTATAAAACCAGATCGATGGAATTGAAAGACCCGGTAAAAAAACTGATCGATGAGGAAAAACAGAAGCTCGACCATCTCCTTCATCCTGTTTCCATCTACACCATCCTGGACTACGAGGAAACCAACAAGCATCCGATATTCAATGGGGCTGAGAAGGTCGCCTTGTGCATCAGCACCATCGGCCTTGAGCTTGAAGAAGAGATCAAGAAGCTCATGAATAAGAACGAGATGCTGCGGGCTCTTATACTGGACTCGTTGGGCTCTGAGGCGGCGGAGGAAGGGGCCATTCAATCCGACCGGATACTGGCGGAGAAAGCGAGAAAGATGGATCTCTGGCCGAGCAAGAGATTCAGCCCCGGTTACGGGAAATGGGATATTCAGGAGCAGCGGTATGTATTCTCAGTTTTGCCGGGAGAATCGATAGGAGTCAGACTGACAGAATCCTGTATGATGATACCGCGAAAGTCTGTTTCCTTCCGCATTAATTTTTACAAGGACAAGGAATTATCAACACGAAAAAAATAATTCAAGGAAGGCACGATGATCAAAACACTCAGGCCTAAACTGGAATTCTTGAGTAAGGAGTTCATCCAGAAAATCCTCGGAGAAGCATTTGAGATACTGGAAAAGCAGGGAGTATTCGTCGAGAACAAAGAGGCTATGGAGCTTTTGAAGGAAGCCGGGATGAGAGTCGATGAGAAAGCCCATAGGGCTCATATCACAGCGAAGCTTGTCGAGGACTCGCTGGCCTCAACCCCTCCGGAAATCAAACTTTACGATAGAATTGGGAAAAAGGAATTCATAGTCGGAGAGGATCATGTCCATTTTGACCCCGGCTCGGCTGCCATCACCATCCTCGACCACAAGACTTCTGAAGAACGCAAACCTGTGAGCGAGGACCTGGTAAGGTTTCATCGGCTCATAGATTGTCTGGAACATTTTCATTTCCAGAGCACAGGGATAGTGAGCAGAGATGTGCCGGATTTGATCTCTGACAGCTACAGGCTATTCCTGGGCCTTCAGTTCTCGGCAAAACCCGTGGTGACAGGCACTTTCCGAGTGGAAGGATTCAAGCCCATGCATGAGATGCTGGTGGCAGTCAGAGGCAGCGAAAGGGACCTGGAAGAAAAACCCCTGGCAATCTTTGATGCCTGTCCCTCCCCTCCTCTTAAATGGAGCAACCTGACTGCCCAGAGCCTGATCGACTGCGCTCGGGCCGGCATCCCCTCAGAGCTTGTCTCCATGGGGATGACCGGCGCAACTTCGCTCGTGACCTTAGCTGGAACTCTGGTCCAGCATGTGGTGGAAAATTTTTCTGGAATCGTGATCGCTCAGCTTGCCCGAAAGGGAGCCCCGGTCATTTTCGGCGGTTCTCCCGCAAGCTTTGACATGAGAAAGGGGACCACCCCTATGGGAGCGATAGAAACGATGATGATTGACTCGGCTTACACCCAGATCGGGAAATTTCTCAACCTTCCGACCCATGCCTACATGGGACTGAGCGACTCAAAAATCAATGATTCCCAGGCAGGCTTTGAGACTGGTATCGGTGCGGTCCTGGCTGCTCTTTCTGGAGTGAATGTAGTCTCCGGTCCGGGAATGATGAATTTTGAAAGCTGCCAGAGCCTGGAAAAGCTGGTCGTGGATAACGAGATCTGCGGAATGGCTTACAGGCTGATCGAGGGAATATCTCAGCGTGATGAACCTCTCGCGAAAAATCTGTTCGAAGGATTTACCCCGGAGACCCAGTTCCTCTCCATGCCTCATACCCGGAAGTGGTACCGGCAGGAACACATCTTTCCCCGGCTGGTCGACCGGGATACCTACGACCAGTGGGTTTCACTCGGGAGAAAATCGATAGCGGACAGAGCCTCGGACGAGGTGGAAAGGCTTCTCAGAGAAAATCCTCCTGCTCTTCTGGACGAGGACACCCTCCGCGAATTGAAAAAGATAATGCTCGCTGACGCTCAATATAACGGCGTTTCCTCGCTCCCCGAAATAAAGATATAATCTATTTCTGGCTGGCCAGGCCTCCAGCTATCTCACCTCCGTCGATGATAAAGCACTGCCCTGTTATGAATTTTGCCTCATCAGAGGCAAGGAAGGCAAAAAGGGCAGCCACCTCTTCTGGCTTCCCCATTCTTCCCAGAGGAACTCTGTCCACGCAGGCGCGGAGCATTTCCGGAGTATATTCTGCCCGCTGCATGGGAGTCAGTATGTATCCCGGGCAGACCGCGTTAACCCGGATCTCCGGGGCTAACTCCAGCGCCATGGATCGGGTCAGCTCCACGACTCCGGCTTTTGAAGCATTGTAGGATGCATACAGAGGATAGCCCATCAGGGCGTTGGTCGAACCCATGTTGAGGATCACCCCGCCTCCTCCTTCAAGCATGCGCCTCGCTCCTTGCTGAGCGACAAAAAACACCCCGTTAAGGTTCACTTCTAGGATCTTATTCCATTCTTCAGGTGAAATCTCTAAAAAAGGTTTCCTCTGACTGATTCCGGCGTTGTTAATCAGCACATCCAGACCCTTGAGCAGGCCGTCCAGTTCTTCAAAAGCTCTGGATACAGCTTGATGATCAGAGACATCGGCCAAGATCACCCCGGCAAGCGAAGGCATCTGGCTCACAGCCTGGTCAAGTCCGTCTTTATCCGCGTCCAGCACCACCACGCGTGCGCCCTCATCCAGGAAACGGGCCGCTGTCGCAGCGCCGATTCCTCTTGCGCCTCCTGTGATGAGGACACGTTTATTCTTTAATCCCTGCATGGTTTCTGTCGGTCAGATCTCCACTTCTCCTGGCGACTTGATGGTCTTCAAGCCGTTTTTCTCCAGGATCTCATTGAGCCTGGGAACCTCCGTTCGGATAAAACCGTTGAACTTTTCGACAAGCACATTCACTCCTCCCTTCAATTCCATAAGCTGAGCAAGGTCCGCCTCGCTCGGCGCAGAAGGATAGCCGGCAATCGATATTCCCAGTGACATGATCTGCTGGATAAGGGGCCCTCCCCGGAGGGCCATTTCCATGGAACCTCGGTAAAATAATTCTTTGGGCACGATCTCATCTTCATGCGCAGCGAATCTGCTCTCAAACCGCTCCACAGCTTTCCGGACTTCCTCTTTAACATCACCGGTTTCATTCAATGTTTTGTCCAGCTTTCTCAATTCATTCCTGATTTTCCGGGCAGCGGTAACGGCCAGATTGAGCTTTTTGGAGAGAACCATGACCTCGACTAAACTGTCATTCTGGAGGATCCTGTCTTTTTCGACCATCCAAAACCGGGGATCCGGATAGACCAACGCTTTCTTGACAACGCTCTGCTCGCCGACGACCATTTCAACGGTGTACTCTCCAGGTGAAACAAAGGGTGAAGCCACAAACCCCATACTGGCCGGCGTGACCGTCTCCCCTTCTTTGGTCTTGGGAATATACTGTAGGTTCCAGTTTTTTCTCTGCAAGCCTTCCTTAATCATCAGCTCAAGCTGAAAAATCGCCTCTCCTCTCTTATCCTTGATAAGAATCCTGGGCTTTTCTTTGGGTTTTGCCTTGAAATAAGCGTTTAAAATCATGCCATAGGAGGGATTTGGAGCTGCATAGACCTGCTTGCTGTACATTTCTTTCCTGCTTGAAAGCATAAACTGGGTCGTGGGCCGGATACCGAACAGATGAAAATCAGAACCGAGGACTTCCCGGGTCAATTGCTGCAACGGAGAGATATCATCGCTGATCCAGACTCCTCTGCCGTGAGTTCCAACGATCAAATCATTCTCTCGAGGATGCACAGCAATATCACGGACCGCCACTGTCGGGAGGTTATTCATCAACGAGAACCAGGTCTGGCCACCATCAAGAGACGCAAATATCGCGAATTCCGTTCCCACATAAAGAAGATTTTTATTCTTAAGGTCTTCCCGGATGACATGGACCCAGCCAAAGGGGAGATTTCCCTTAATAGAGGTCCAGGTCTCTCCGTAATCCGTGGTTTTATAGACATAGGTTTCATAATCATCTGCTCTGTGCCCATCAAAGGCAAGATAAGCTGTCCCAGGGTCAAAATGGGAAGCTTCTATCCGTGAGCACCAGGTATTCAAGGGAAGGTCCGGGATATTTTCCACCACATTCTTCCACGTCCTACCGCCATTGCGGGTCACCTGGACGTTTCCATCGTCAGTGCCGCACCAGATGATTCCCGGCACAACCGGTGACTCGGAGATGGTGGTTATCGTGCAGTGGATCTCAGCTCCCGTGTTGTCAAGAGTGATGGGCCCACCCGAATCTTTCTGCTTTTCGGGATCATTTGTTGAGAGGTCTGGGCTGATGATCTCCCAGGATTGACCTCCATTGACGGTCTTGAAGAGAAAATTACCGCCCGTATAGACAGTTTTGGGATCGTGAGGAGAAATGTGTATCGGAGAATTCCAGTTGAAGCGATAGGGAGGCTCGTTGAGGGAAGCTTGGGGCCTGATCGTTTTGCCCCTGCCTATTCTCATATCATAGCGGGATAAACCGTTCATCTGATAGTTTCTGTAAACGGTGTTGGAGTCTGTGGGGTCAACCTGGGCGTAGAAACCGTCTCCTCCACCGATCGTATACCAGTCATCGTTGGTGATACCGGCTGAATCCAGGGTGGCACTCGGACCTCCCCAGCTTCCGTTATCCTGTAGCCCGCAGTAAACATAATACGGATTTCTCATGTCGAACCCGAGCTGGTACACCTCTGCCAGAGTGATGTTCTGGACAGCATGCCAGTTTTTTCCGCCATCATAGGTTATGTCGATCCCGCCGTCATTCCCGTCAATCAGGTGGAGGGGATTGGAAGGGTCAATCCAGAGCGCATGGTGGTCCGGATGAGTGCCTCCTGAAATGGCTTTAAACTTCGTGCCCATATCTTCGGAAACAAAACATCCTCCGGAAAAAACATAGACGACCTTATCATTGCTGGGGTCGACACGAATCTGGCTGTAGTAAAAGGGTCTGAAGTTGACCCGCTTGTAGGTCTCTTTGTCGCAGGTTCTCGTCCAGGTCTCACCCTTATCCTCAGAGCGCCAGATCCCTCCGTCCTCGTGCTCGATGAGGGCATAAACCACGTCAGGATTGCTCCTGGCCACGTCGATCCCTATTCGGCCCATGATGCCTTCGGGCAGGTCTCTGGTCAGCTTTTTCCAAGTCTTTCCTCCATCTGTGGTCTTGAAAAGCCCGCTCCCCGGTCCACCGCTCCGGAAATAATACGGAAATCGGCGGTGGTCATAGGCAGCTGCATAGAGGATCTGATTGTTCGAAGGATCGATGGCAATGTCGGCAAACCCGGTGTCTTCGTTCAGATAGAGGATCTTATTCCAGGTCTCCCCCCCGTCTGTGGTCTTATATATTCCGCGTTCTTCGTTCGGGCCCCAGAGGTGGCCCATGGCTGCCACGTAAACAACAGCCGGGTTTTGATGGTCGATCACAATCCGGCTGATATGACGGGTTTCTTTCAGTCCCATAAGCTTCCATGTTTTTCCGCCGTCTACGGACTTATACACGCCATCCCCGATGGTGACGCTGTTTCTACAGGTCGCTTCTCCTGTGCCGACCCAGATTATATCGGGCTGGACCTGGGCGATGGCAATATCTCCAACCGAAACCGTGTTTTCTTTATCAAATACCGGTTCCCAGGTGAGTCCGTTATTCTCAGACTTCCAGACTCCGCTGGGACCGATGGCGGCATAGATGATCCAGGGCTGACTCTCCACGACATCGATATCCACTGTGCGTCCGCCCATAACTGCGGGTCCGATGCATCTCCAGTCCAGCTTTTCGAATAACTTGCCGATTTCTTCAGCGCTCTGGCCGGAGGTTCCCGAGCTCAAACAAAAAAATAAAAAAATGCTGACTAACGCTGCAAAGGGCTTTATTTTTCTCATCATTCCTCCTTTATCAACCTGCTGGAGTGTTATCTTCTGCATGAAACGTTCTCTATTGTATACAAAGAGAGATTAAAAACAAGAGTCAACTTGGAAGGGGAACTGACTTCCCCCTTCCAACGCTCGCTTTCTCTCGCTGCCTCCCCTTCTCGGGCTGGACATCAACCCACGACCTGTGACCAAGGGGGCATACCCTCTTGGATCCCCCGACGATCTGTTTCCCGCGGCAAGCCGCAAAGCGTATTATCCGATTGTCAACTGGCATAGGACTCGAATGAAAAAGAATCCTTTTAAAAAATTAAATGAAACTCTAGTCTCTGTTTTTACGTAGTATATAAAAACATGGTTTCTTTTTTAAGGCATTTTTGTATATAAATATTAATTTCAACAAGAAGATGTCTTTAATCTTCTCATCCATAATTCAAAGGAGGTTGACATGTCTCGTCGTTTAATGTGCGCTTTGAGCCTATGCCTGAGTCTTTCTCTTGTCCTGGCTACAGCCACTGGGGAACTTGCTTTTGATAACTACCATCAGCCGAAAGAAGTCGCTTCTCTGCTGAAATCATGGAGCACCCAATACCCCCAGCTGACAAAGCTCATCAACATCGGCCAAAGCTCCGGAAAAAGCGATATATTTGTGCTGCGGATCGCTGCTCAGGGAAAAGGCGTTGAGCCGGATTTGAGGCCGGCTGTATTTGTCTCGGCCAACGTAGAAGGCTATCATCTGGTTGGAACAGAGGCAGCGCTACTCCTTATCGAAAAGCTCTTGACCAGATACGGCTCTGATAAAAAGGTCACCTCACTTCTCGATAAGCGAACAGTCTATGTGACTCCTCTTCTCAACCCAGATGTGGCTCAGTGTTATTTTGGCCAGACTCGGTATGAGCGCCACAGAAACAGCATGCCCATGGATGATGACCTGGATGAACTGATCGATGAGGATGGCCCTGATGACCTCAACAAAGACGGCCTGATCACCCAGATGAGGGTAAAAGACCCGGAAGGTACGATGATTCCTGACCCGGGTGATCCCCGCCTTATGAAAAGAGCTGATGCAAAAAAAGGTGAACAGGGAGTGTATAAGGTCTACACCGAGGGCCTGGATAATGATGGCGATGGAGAGTACAATGAAGACTCGCCGGGCGGCGTAGAGGTCAACCGGAATTTTCCCCATGACTTTGAATACTACGTCAAGCCGGCAGGCCTCTGGCCAGTTTCACAAAAAGAATCAATCGCGCTGCTTCAATACCTTGTATCCCACCCGAACATAGCCCTGGTTTTGAACTTTTCCACGGAAAACACATTCTTGAACTTGCAGCAGACTGGCCAGGCAAGAGCCGCAGCAGCCACAGTCAGAGTCCCGGCGCGTTTTGCCTCTTTCCTGGGCTTGGATCCAGATGAAGACTACACTCTCAAGGAAGTCGTCGATGTTATTAATGCCAGCGGAGTCACGGGAGGGCAGCAAGTCGATGAAAGCTTTGTGGCCATGATGCTCGGCTTAGGCCCTGCCATGAATATCGACAACCAGGATATGCCGATCATCCAGGAAATACAAAAGGATTACAAAGACGCGCTGAAAAAAGCAGAAGTTGATTATCCGGAGGCCAGAGCTAAAGGCGTGGGCAAGGGTTCTTTTGCCGCTTACTGTTACTTTCAGTACGGAGTGCCTGTGTTTTCAGCGGACCTGTGGGCTGTTCCTGAGCCTAAGAAAGAACCGGCTGCCAAGGATAAGGACGCCTTGACTCTCGATAAACTCAAAACCATGTCCTCTGAGGATTTCCTGGCAATGGAGGATGAAAAGATCGAGGCTTTCCTCAAGGAACAGGGCGCCCCCCCGAATTTTAAAGCCGAAATGGTTAAAAATATGGTCAAGTCCGGCCGGATCACGCCTGAAAAAATGGTGGAAATGATAGAGAAGATGCCCAAAAGACCTGCTACCAAGGAAGGAGAGCATCCGGATTCCTACATACTCAAGTGGTCGGATGAAGTTCTCAAAGGGAAGGGATTCGTCGATTGGGCACCCTATAAACACCCCACTCTGGGTGATGTGGAAATCGGAGGATTCGTTCCTTATCTGAGAGTGACCCCGCCACCTTCTGAACTCAAAAAAACAATCGATTTTCATGCCGATTACTACATCGGCCTGATGTATCGACTTCCCCAGCTCGAGTTGAAAGAGACAAAGGTTGAGGCCCAAGGTAATGGCGTCTATCAGGTGATTGTGTACTTCACCAACACTGGCTGGTTCCCGACTTCCACTGGTCAGGGAAGGCGTACCAGGAATCCCTGGCCGATCAGGGTCGAGCTGAAATTGACAGCAGGACAATCCTTGTTTTCTGGATTTCGTATCGTGGACATTCCATATATCGATGGCAGCGGAGACACCGGAAAAGCAGAATGGACCATAAGAGGCAAAAAAGGCTCCAAAGTCACGGTCACGGCCCAAGCCCCTTATCTTGACTCGGTGACGACAACAGTCGTCCTTCAATAAACGGAGGAAAAAATGAAAAAGGGTAAAATATTCTTTGTATTTCTCGGAATAGCCTTATACATGGCTTTTCTCTCGCCTGAAATCTCTCATGCGGCTGAAGTCAAGCTCTCGTTCGACCACTTCTACGACCACACCGAGCTCACAGAAGCACTGAAAGCCCTGCAGAAGGCAAATCCCCAGCTCATGAAACTGATCTCCCTCGGCAAATCCTATGAAGGTCGCGACATATGGGGCGTTGTTCTCAACAATCCCAAGACCGGACCGGAAGAGCACAAATCAGGCTTCTACATCGATGGCAATATCCACGGCAATGAAATTCAGGGAACAGAGGTCGCGCTCTATGCCATATGGTACCTTCTGAACAATTATGGCAGGACGGAATTGGCCACCCGTCTCCTGGATGAGAGAGTCTTTTATGTCATCCCGACCATGAACCCTGACAGCCGGGACTATTTCGTCAATAAGAGAGAAATCTACAGGTCAGGTGTTATTCCCGTTGACGAAGACCAGGATGGCTTGGCGGACGAGGACGGACCCGAGGACCTGGATGGAGACGGATTCATCACCACCATGAGAAAAAAGGACCCCAACGGCAGGTTCAAAGCTCATCCCGATGACCCCCGAATCCTGATTCCCGTCAGACCGGGACAGAAAGGTGAATATACCCTGCTGGGAACAGAGGGGATCGATAACGATGGCGATGGAAACATCAACGAAGACAGGCTTGGCGGCTATGACATGAACCGGAATTACGGCTTCAACTGGCAGCCCAATTATGTTCAATACGGGGCCGGAGAATATCCTTTCTGCTTCCCTGAGACCAAAGCCACTCGCGATTTTCTCCTTACCCATCCCAACATCATGGGAGGCCAGAACTTCCATAATGCGGGGGGAATGATCCTCAGGGGTCCTGGTGCCAAAAACCTGGGAGAATATCCTATGGGCGACAGGAGAGTCTATGACCATATCGGGAAAAAAGGTGAAAAGATCATCCCCGGCTACAGGTACATTATCGTCTACAAAGACCTGTATACGGTCTTCGGCGGAAGCATAGACTTCCTCTACAGTGTTCTCGGTGCTTATACCTTCTCCAATGAGCTGGATATATCGCCGACGTTCTCCTTCCCCATCGAAGGAGAGAGAGGTGAAAGGGAGGAAGAGGATGAAGAAGTCCAGAGACTGCGCTATATGGCCGAAAGACTCGCTGAAATGACATATCACGACCTGGTCCTTTTGGGCGAGCATTTTGCTGACTGGAAACCGTACAAACATCCTCTATACGGAGATATCGAGATCGGCGGCGCCAAGATATACGGCTCCCGTGTTCCGCCTCTCTTCCAGCTGGCTGATACCTGTCACAGGAACGCAGCCTTCTGCTTCTTTCATGCTGACCAGCTCCCGAAACTCGAATTTGATGAAGTCAAAGTCGAGAAGCTGGAGGGCGACCTCTTTCAGCTGGATATATCCGTCAGGAATACCCGGGTAACCCCCTCTATGTCAGCCCTGGCAGCGCAGAGGAAGCTCCATCGAGATGACCGGTTAAAGATCGAAGGCCAAAACGTGAAGCTTACAGCTGCAGGGCGTTTGTTCGATGAATACCGAGGAATAACGGGCAAGGTCGAAACCCGGGACAATTCCATCTGGGTGGAATCCGGAATCCCCGGTTTCGCTCGAGTGACCTATCGCTTCCTGGTTAGAGGAAAGGGTAGTGTGAAGCTGACCTATGACTCTCTGAAAGGTGGATATCTGACCACAACCGCTACTCTTAAATAAGCAAACAGACATAGAAAAAAAGAGAAAAGTCAGCGACGCGAATTGTTTACAGCTGAATCGAAAACCATAGAGCTCGGTACTCTATCTTCAATCAAGTTTATCATTTTCAAATGAAATAACCTGGGACTGAGAAATTGGGGGCTGTCCCACTAGTGTCCCATTGTTTCAAAAACAAAAAAATTTATATTGATATAATTGAAGTTACGACATAAAAAATAAAAATTCTGGATCAAATCGATTACGATGAAAATCAGCTGTAACCTATTATAATTAATGAAGTTAGGATGATTTTAAATTTCAACGTTAGGACAGCAGTGGGGCTGTCCCCTATTTTTCCTGAAATTTTGAGCCAAGTAGTGAACCTAATATGTACTTCCACCGTATTATTTAATGAATAAAAAGTATTAATTTGGAAATTTAATACGTACTAAATAGTAAATGATAGGAATAAAGTTCAATTTTATAAAATGTGACTTTTGTCTCATTTTTCGCTCTGTTCACTTTTCCTGTCATGAAAATATACAAAGTAGACAACCGTTTGGTGCAGACATAGAGAATTCCAAAGTACAGGCAGGAGGAATGTTTTCATGAGAAAAAAAGCCGCATTCATGGTCATGTTTCTGTTTCCTCTATTGATCTGGGCCAGCGAGCCCAAGGCAAAAGGGCCTGAGCCTCAGCCTCAAAAAACCGTCCAGGCTGTTCGAGCCAATGAACCGATAAATATCGATGGTGAGCTCAATGAAGAAATCTGGAACGGAAAAGGATACAGTGATTTCATCATGTCCGACCCTCACGATGGCGAAAAACCGACCGAAAAATCAGAAGTCTGGGTTGCCTACGACGATAAAAACCTCTATGTGGCGGCTCGCCTTTACGACACAGAGCCTGAATTGATCAAATGCCGCCTGGGAAGGCGCGATGACATGGTGGATTCTGACTGGTTCATCTTCGCGGTTGATCCCTACTATGACCGGCGCTCAGGCTACCAATTCGCCGTGAATCCCTCCGGCTCCATTGTGGATTGGACCCTCTATAATGACGTCTACGATGATACGACCTGGGATGGGATTTGGGAATGGAAAACCCATATTGATGAAGAGGGATGGACTGTTGAGATGCGAATCCCGTATAACCAGCTCAGGTTTCCAAAGAAGAACGAATACATCTGGGGAGTCAATTTCCGACGAATCATCAAGCGCAAGAACGAAAATGTCGCCTTTGTCTGGGTTCCCAAGGAGGATACGGCTTATGTTTCCCGGTTTGCCAAGCTAGTGGGAATACAGAGCATTCGGCCGGGACGCCATATCGAATTACTCTCCTATGCGGTCAGTCAGGGAGAATTAAGCCCGGCCGAGGCGGGTAATCCTTTCCAGACAGGACAGGAATTCTACGCCAATGCGGGATTCGACATGAAAATCGGGCTGAAGAGCAACCTGACAATGGACACCACTGTCAACCCGGATTTCGGACAGGTCGAGGTTGACCCCGCTGTCATCAACCTGAGCGCCTATGAGACATACTACAGTGAAAAGAGGCCGTTTTTCATCGAAGGGGCCAACATCTTCGATGAATTCGGCCGGGGCGGAAACGCCTTTAATACCAACATAAACTGGCCACAGCCGACTTTCTTCTACAGCCGAAGGATCGGTCGGGCTCCTCAAGGCTACGTGACCCAGACTGGATACGTGAACTACCCGGATAGGTCAACCATCCTCGGCGCATTCAAAATCACCGGAAAAATGGGAAAAAGCTGGAATTTTGGGTTCATCAACGCCCTGACTGCCCGAGAATACGCGGAAATAGACACTGGGGGCGGCAGAATTCATGAGGAAGTTGAGCCTTTCTCCTACTACGGCGTGTTTCGCGGTCAGAAGGAGTTCAGCGAAGGAGATAGAGGCATCGGATTCTTGGCCACATCGGTAATCCGGGATCTTCGGAAAGACACGCTCGCTTCCATCCTTAACGAGAAAGCCTTCAGCCTGGCCATAGATGGCTGGACGTTTCTGGATAAAAAGAAACACTGGGTTATCACCGGCTGGTTTGGAGGCACACGAGTTGAAGGAAGCCAGGAGGCCATAACCGGGCTGCAGTATTCCTCACTGCACTATTTCCAACGTCCGGATGCCGATTATGTGGAGGTTGATGATACCGCTACTTCTCTTATGGGTTGGGGAGGACGCTTGTGCTTGAATAAACAAAAAGGCAGGTTCCTTTTTACTACAGCCCTAGGTGCCTTATCCCCTGGCTTTGATCCCAACGATATGGGATTCCAATTCGGTTCTTCTGATATTATTAACTATCATACGCTTTTCGTTTACAGGTGGCCTCATCCGGGGAAAGTCTTCCGCAACCTGATGGTGTTCTGTGGTCCTTTCGCCAACTGGGACTTCGGCGGTAATACAACCTGGCAAGGCACTCTTGCCGCTGCTGAAGGCCAATTCCTGAACTACTGGAGTTTCGAAACCATGATCGCCTATAATCCCAAAACAGTCAGCAACAGGCTGACAAGAGGAGGACCTCTCGCTCGAGTTCCCTATG